>Ga0056128_1010135_pt1 | contig 11759 bp, 7 predicted proteins | sample WorMetLIZISLAND2_FD_71113 | JGI IMG/M metagenome (GOLD analysis project Ga0056128, IMG submission 71113) | Marine gutless worms symbiont microbial communities from Max Planck institute for Marine Microbiology, Germany - Olavius geniculatus... ... | reverse complement strand
ATTGCATTTATTACTGTATACTTAAAAGTAGAGGCGTAGACATGCCTAAAATTGTAAATAGTTTTACTGACGATACTGCACTTAACGATGTTTTGGTACATAGATTTGTGTGTCGTGTAACTAACAAATAAACTCTTTGTCATTGTAAGTAGATGAGTAGGCCTATATTGTGTGTTGATATCGTTGACTTTGCTTTTGGACTATTAACATGTTTCATTAAACATAATTTGTGTATTTTATGTGTTACTTACGTGTAGACTCTATTTTATTCTATTAACACATACATAAATGTAGAATCGTAGATATGACTAACGTTGTAAATAGATTTACTACTAACAATTCGCTTAACGAATTTTTTTGATGTTATCTTGATGCATAAGTTTATGTGTTAATTGATTAATAAATACAAAGTCTATGTTTCAAACTTTCGAGTTTTTTACAATACGAAAGTAAAACACAGACGAAATATACAAAATAGCAAGTAAAGATTAGTCTACAAATCAATAGTAATGACATTAGACAAGTTAAAGTATAAACTGTTTTTTGCTACACATACACAGTAATGCAAATTTAGGAAGTAGTGAACGATGTACGTTAAATACGCTAAATGTCCGCAATGCAAGTACGAATATCGCAAAACGACAGTCTGTCACTGCAGAAAATGGCTAATGACTGTAAACGTTCGACGGTGATATCGTTCACTTGTATGTACACATAGACAGCGAACGCCCAGATAACGCAAGTTGTTAACTATGCCGTTGCGGCTGGTTGATGCTGATGATTCATATTGTTGATGAATGAATTGCACTCCACGCAGCCGACCCATCCTAACTGGTTCATATGGTCCTCGTCGTAGTAACACGGTAGTACGGAAGCCAGTAACGGGAAAGACGCGTGGATGGTGTCGACGATGTTGCACAGTTGCGACCATTCGCTTAGACGTAGAGCCACACCTTTCTTAGTAGGCCTGACTTCGCCATTCTTCGCATCGTATGGTTGATAGAACCTGCGAATGTCCACGCAGTTGAAGCCGGAAGTGACGCATACGTGGTACGTGCCGCCAATGTGGTGCTGAAATCAAATGGCTTCGGCACCTTGTCGTACAGCCTCAAAGTTCTCGTTTATCGTGTCCAGGATCTGACGCAGGGACGCCCATCTGTAACATAGACACAAACGAGCTTAGTTGTGCAGGTAAATGAACATTGAACAGTACAGTATGTAGTGATAAAGTAGACGAAATATACGGAAGAAGAAAAAAATATGAAATAGGTGGAAAACAAACCTTTTAGGTGTGAATTCAGCATATTTGATATCAGAGTCCTTGACTTTGATTGTGACCAGAAGCTGTCCGTCGATCTTACTAACAACGAGAACTCTGTCGCTGTCTACACCAAGCGCGTATGTCTTCGGCGTCTTCATGATGCTTAACTGTAAAATCGTGCAGAAGTACGTATCGATGTAAACGTCAAAGTCGATAGCAGAGTGAATGGCGACTGTGCAGAAACACCAGCTTATATAGGAACCGTGATGCTATTTTTAGCATATGACGTCACCGGAGCGGACTAAAGTACAGGTCACGAATTCCAAAAGGATGAGTCAGCTAACTGAACTAAGTAGACCGACGCAATCCAGAGCGCAGACAGGTGGTCGGTGACTGTACTATGGGCTAATGCAGACAAGTCATGACAGGAATGCAGACTTTAAGACCAGACGGTAGGCCTAGGTCAAAGAACAGCACGTGACAGAGAACGAGTGCACTATGTGGACCAAGGGGTGACAGTACAAGGCCAAATAACAGATATCGGGGCCAAAGTACATAAGCAGCTCTCTCCGTTGTCATCTACTGTCGCAGGCGCCGAGAACGAGACGCCGCAGTAGTATATGGTGAATAAAAACTACCCCTCTTTCTTAGCTGACTAGCAGGTCTGCAAAAACGTCGTAAACTCTCCTATCGGGGTTCTGTTCGGGCTGAGGCCCGGTCGAAAAAGATTAATTTGGCGCATTTAGCCTCACAGAACGTTACTCGTGGAATAGCGTAGCGAGCAAACGAGAAAAAAATGTTGTCTCCTTTTATGCCTTTTCTCAAAAGACTGGGAGCTTGGCTACGAAAATGGGGGCTATATGAACAAGATTCAGCTATAGCTGGACAGGCATTGTCCAGGTAACCAATGAATACGCCATGCAGTGCTTACACTGCAACTCAAACTTGCAAACGCAGACAGCAGAAACACAGGGCCATGGCCGACACTGCTATTTACGGTCGTTCTATGGATAGTTCCTCGTGCGTATGGACTAGTTCAAGGAATAAAGCATGAAACATACTTATTGCCTTTTTTCAGAAGTGCCTCTTTGCCAACCCCTTCGAGCGCTCATGTTTTCCGTTATCTCCGTCTACAGCATTCCGCTGTTTCTTAAAGCCGTGTGCAGAGCGACAGAAATGAACTAAACCGAACTGAACTAAAATCTCGGTTCAGTTCAGTTCAGTTGCGTTGCACGGTCTGTACTAAGCAAGCGAACGGGCAGTTTAGTTCATTTCTGTCGCTTTGTACACACTTTGACACATTATAATTAGAGCTACGTAATAAGCACTGCAATGTGTACACACGATACGCTAATCAGTCCAAGTCCAAGACAAGAAGTAGACTGATCGTAAATAAGTAACGTCGCAGCCTACCTTTTTGTCACTGGTCCGTGTCGCGTCATAGATCTTCCAGACGCTGTCCGAGCCGGCGCTGGCAACCTGATGCTCAACGCTGAAGTACCCGGTGATGGGGTTGACGGAGTCCGGTGATACGAGACCTTGCCGTATCATCGTCAGCATCTCCATCACACACGTGTGCCAGCAGCAGCAGCAGCAACTTAAAGCCAAAACTCTACTACTTTGATTCGTTATGGACTTGTCGTATGAAAAGCCCAGTAAGCTACGATGCTGTGGATTTGCTGTAGTCTTTCGTGCAATGTGGACTCGCGTTGTAGGCCTACACTTGGTTGTGGATTTGCTTTAGGCCTTTACACTATCCATTTGCTTTGGACTTGGTGTACAACAGGTTGTACAGCAGAGCACAACAAGTGGAGTTTAGGCATATAAGACGGCCACATAACAAAACTTTGTGATCATCATTATCATCAACATCAACCGCATCTCCATCACACGTACCGCCAGCAGCAGCAGCAGCAACTCACACAACTTGACGCTACTCTGCAATGCCGCGATGTTACTAAGTATGCTATGCGCTGCTGCTGCGGCTGCTGCACACGACAAGTCACAGGCGCAGACTTCAGCAATCGCTGTCAGCGTGGGAGGACGACTTCGTCGTCGCTTTTCCCTCAATTTTATTTATTTATTTTTCTTCTTCTGTCTTTTTACTGTTCTCTTTTTTCACTTTTTCTTCTGTACCCTAATTCCAGCTACGGCGTCTGCAGAATGATGCTGTAAGCCTCCCCGGCTTAGTAAAATAGTGCAAATGTGTCGATGTGCAAGTGACAAAACACTGCAGTTTTAGACTTTTACTGTCCCAAGCATCGTGAGCTGACAGTTTAAGGCCGAAACTGTGTATTTTTCACTTGTGCAAAGACATCTGTATTTTAGGCTACTGTCCAGAAATCAAACAATAGTATCTATAGTGGTGTTAATCCCAAGTTTTTGATCGCTTTAAAAAGTAAGCGGCTAAACGACAAGTGATGCTTAAATACTGTGCTTCCAGTTGCAGTCTGGCAAACAATGAAAAAAAATTTTTTTAATTTTAATTTTTATAACATTACGTGTAATAGTTTTTACAACAGCTCGTAAAACTGTGATGTCCACGAGAACTAAGGTAGGCACAAAATACTGCAGCATAACAGGCTAAATGCAAATAGCCTTGTTTCGCTATGAAGTTCTGAAAGCACGCAAAAAAACTGCAGCAATGTTATGAAAAGTCTAACAGAAACATTGAGTTTTGCAAATTTTTTTCAAGAACGGATGAGAGCCGCGGAAGCACATAATTTTTTTGCATCTTACTGACGTTATTTAACTCACTTAGCTGTGAATAATTCAGCGTTGACTATACTGCAACAGTAGTAGCTGCTGCTGCTGCTGCTGACGACGACGATGATGATGATACGATGATAATGATGTGCGGACTGCGGAATAAGCTAGTTAAGATAATAAACGACAATCGACGACCTGTATCACGGACCTTTTAATTTACTTCTTAACCACATTGCTGCAACTATTAGGCTACTATTTCAGTCGAACATAATTAAACCGCGGTCCATAATAAACGTGTCACACTTTACTTTTGTCCATATCTTCGCCAGTTATTGATCAATGTTTAAAATTTTTCTACTGGCACACTCGGCCGACAATTTGCAATAACGCGATTATTACATATCCCACGGTTCCCACCACACTGTGAATGCGTTTGCAAATTAAAATTACAAACAGTTAGCCCTATAAACAAAGATAAAGCGGACAACATGTTTCATAAGCAAAACTAGAAACTTGGGGCAAAGCCCAACGTGAGTCCGCCCGGCGCCCTAAGTCCGATTGGGAGAAAATTAGGGGAAAGGATAAAATTTCCCCGGCACCAAAGTTACGTGCCCCGAACTTAAATGCATTGGCAAAGTTATAAGCGCTTCTTTATTACATTTTAAGCCAATTTTTGATCCCCTTTTGAACAAAAATTGTAAGGGGCCCCGTCTGCGGTGAAGGTGCGCTAGCAAGACTTGGTCATTCTCTAGCGGGTGTTAAAATTTGAGGGCGCAGCACCCTCTAGGGGCCGAAATATGCTCTTCCGAAAAATGCGCTTTAGGTGGGTAAGATTTCACATCGAGATCTCCAAGGTTACTAGACCAAACTTCACCGGACTTGTTTCGCCTAACGCAGGAAGAATCGTGGTAGATAAAATATTATTTTATCCGATTTTGAATATCCTCATCCGTTTTGGAGATATTCGCCGCCGAACTTCAAAGCCGTCCGAAATCGGGCCAAAGTTTGCATGTTTTAGCCCCTGAATTTTTTTTTGGGGGGGGTGTGCCCCCCCCCCCAAAAAAAAAATTTTGAACCGGCATTATAAAATTGGGCCTAGTACTTACCACCGTGCAAAATTTTACGCCGGTCGGCCCACGCATCTCGGAGATCTCGCGTTGAAAAAAACATCTGGGGTAAAATTTAAGTCTTACCGAAAACTATCGTTTCCGGACGGACTAATAAACTGTAAGCCTTTGTTACATGTATACAAATTTTAGCAAAAATGTTGGGCAACGCAGCCTCTCCCTGGCAAAAATGGGGGCACGTCGTACCCTGAGTGTTCGCCCCATAATCACCCTCCCCCTTGCCAGCATAGTCATCGTCATCATCATCAGCAGCAGCAACAGCAACAGCAGCATAGCGTGAGTCTGCCGCTCCGATCCTTCGGATCGAAAGGACGACTGACCTCGGTTGAGACACATTAGTTGTAAAAATGCAGCGGCGCTGACGGTTAGGCCGTGTCTCTTGCTGCTAAAACTATCTACCATCCGCTTGATAAAACAGTTGATCCCACATGTCCAAGGTGTGGTAAAAAACCACACACAGTCGAACACTGGCTTACAAAATGCCCAGGGACCAAGGCAGCTCGACAAGAAATTTTCGACCGCGTGAGTCTTCCGCTGAGGATCCTGACGGAAGAACCAGGCAAGGCGGTGCTGATGTCACGGCGCAACCTGTAGGGCCGCAGTGTCAGTACTCCGGCCTCCGTCAACAACAACAACAGCAGCAGCAACCGCAGCAGTGGGTGGATGTTGAAGACGATTGAAGTCGACCTGAGTCAGATGAAATCAACCAGCTGAACATGGGGCTCTATCAGTTTCGTCAGCTTCGACTATAACAGCGTGTAGTGGTGGATCTTGTTGACCAGAGACTGCGTGGACTTCCTCCCTCGATCGATCGCTGGGGCACTCGTGCATACAACACAACACACGCACAAACACTCGCTTTAGCTTCCGAATATCAGCTGTTTTATTGGCTATACACAAAAACATCACTATCACGTTTTTAAATTTTTTTTAGAAATTTTTGTAATCGTTATGCTCTTCATTGAACGTTTGCTAGATTGGTTAACTATAGCTGACTGTCCGTGACTATGTTACTATGTGACTATGTTCTTATAATTGGGACTACCTGTCAGTGGTATCGATCTCTGGGGAAGGTCGAAACGTGAGTCAACGCATGTCAGTCATTTGCCTCCAAATAAAATTTCGCCTTACCTTCACAAAAAATAAATTAGCATTGATGCTGCTGGTATTTGTTGCGTCGCACCATTTCCGTTTTAAGTTTAGCCACTGAGAATTGCATTTCAATAAATAACATAGCTGACCGTACGCTAGTGTCCGAAGGCCAACAAATGCAAATGAGAGGTCAGTTTAGTACCCTTGTTTGGAGGGGTAAAAAGGCCGGTAACAAAACATTAGATCAGGCATTTGCAGTTGCATGTAGCCTGTTTATAGTAATTATGAGCTGACACAGTTTGGCCGTAATGCGCCATGCAAAGTTTGGGGGTCGGAACCCATATTTTGGGAGAACAGGTGTCGGTAAGGAGTTGGCGATGGTACCGTCGGATAGGGCATTGACAAGTTGCTATAGGCTGTCTGTAGTACGCATAACCATGCTGCCAACTAAAGCGGTTTGGCCATAATTCGCAATGCGATATTTGCAAGTGTTTAGTACCCCTTTTGTAAGAAAAAAGGGAGAGGTAAGGGTTCGACTTGCTACCACAGGGTATCTGTCGGGCAACTATATTAATTGTTGAGTTTTCCGGTAAAACGTTCTGTTTAGCCACAATACAACTAAAAGGCAGATAGACAAAAAAACAACAGACAGAAGCCTGTGACATGAACTCGACTTCAACGGTCGGCCAAAAACTTATATACGCATTAACTGTTACGTTTTTAACCACGGCATTTTCAGTTCTGTTCGTTTATAGTTGGATGTTTTTACGATGTAATATGTTTGCTTTGAAAATTATTGTAATTTTGTTTTTGGTGTTTTCTATCTTAATCAATTAAGTTTGTATTAGCTCAGTTACCATTGCTTATGTGTGTTCGTCACATTCATTAATAAACTACTGTGTGCACTCTGTACTTTTGAGCCTACTGAGCGCTTCAGCAGCGGTCTGCTATCGCGCAGTGGAAATGGAGTAATTATAAGGGTAAATGGGAAACTATCTATGAAATCTTCGTAAAAACCTAGAACGGTCACAGTGCACCAAACGTCGTTATGTGCGAGACGTGCTAATTGGTAGATTTATTCATGTGTAATCGGCCGTATACATGTACGTGGAAAGATGCCAGCTAATGGATCATTAGCTTCACCGCAAGTTGACACAGAGCCTTCAAGGAGTTAACTACACACTGCAGAACTGACTTTCTAGTTAAATGTTTTGATCGATTGACGAAAGCAGACTGCAAGAAATGTGTCTAATGAACATGATAGCAAATCAGCGGCTTCAGTAATCGTGAGTGAATGAGCGAGTAGTTTCTTAACAGCATTGCGTCAACACAAAATAGGCTATTCAATGACACGTATAGTTCAAAGTAAGCAACAGAAAAGCCACGAATTTGAACAATGACATCGCCACAATAAAACAGAACAAAAACATTCTATAAAAAATGCAACACAGTTAAATATGTGTGGTTGTGAAGACGCCATTACCTTAGAATTTATGTATGTTTTTACTGTTAGTAGCTTTCGTGTCGTTCAATAACAACAAGAAAATAGTTGGGAACTGAGTTTGTGTTGTCCTTGATCTCAAGTGCAAACAATTAAAAATTTGATGCGCTTTCATGATTCGGCCTTGTCGTTGACTGTGTATCCTGTGAGGTCTAGCTACTCTATACGGAACTAAGGGACAACTACTTGGAGTAGGCCTACATGGGTGATACATTTGGCGTGCTGTTGCATGAGAAGCTGAGCACGGGACGCAAAACGGTGACTACCATTATGAATGAAATGCCAGACACATAGGCCTATGAACTGCAAAACTGCTATTACGCTGCCATTTCCAGACAGCATAAAATATTTAGAATGTCTTCTATACTGGTCAGGCACATTCCAAACGTAGAAAATTGTACGAATCATCCAAGTTAATCAACGCTACAAATTGTCAGATAATTAGGCCTACCAGAAAAGCACTCGACGTCGTATCGTGACTGTAGAACGAATCATACGCGTGTGATACGCATATGCTATTTATCATCAGCGCATGAATCGAGCTATGGTAGCAATGAACTCTATAGTACGAAAGACGTTAGTCTCTCATTGATCGAATCGCTCAGCAGAAAGGCTTCAACATCATCGAGTCGTACTTTCAAGGTTCGAGTTACGAGAACATCATGTTGCGAAACTCGAGTTCCGGTATATACTCGACTTTTAAAAAGTCAAGATGCGGTACTCGATTAGGTTAAGGTTTGGGTTATCCTCAGCGTTAAGGCCAGTGTCAGTGTATAGGATTAGCCTGTTAGGGTTAGGTTAGGTTTCGATTACGCTTTTGGGTTAAAACTCAAAAGCTCGAAACTAAACTCGAAGAAATTTGAAACTAAGATTTATCATCAGATCTGAACACACTGTGGACTACACAGACCACGACGGGAATCAACGTCTGGCGCTCGATCGTTAGGTCCAGAATTTCTGCGCAGTCTGCATCCTTATCATTGACAATTTGACCGCCGTGCGAAGCGAACACTTATGAGTGCATACAAAATACAAGCAGTTGATAAACGCATCTTTTGTTCTCGGCGTTATTCGTGGCGTATGATGAGGAAGCGCACAGCTGGACTTGCCGGTATAGCCTAAACCTACAGCATGGAGACGTTTCTCAGCATTATTATAGGCCTAGCCTAGCGTGTTTGTTGAGCAGGCGAACCCAACCTCTCTCGTTTAACGTAGATATATTTGCCTTAATGAGAACCACAATGATAATGCGACCCCATTTGTGCAATATAATGAACAGACCGCTCAGAAAGTATTCTGATATCCCGCTAGCAAAAATGACATTCAGGCTGATCAAGCTTACTCGTGTTTACTGATTCACGACGTCTGAATAGAATTTGCCACGTTAGTTCATGCTTTGTAGAGAAAAAGTTCATCTCTATAGTCTATTATACTTTATTTTTCTTGACATGACTCTCGCTAATAACGAAATAGTTCGCGACGCTTTTCAAAGAATTTGTGAGAAATCTGTTAGGCCTATTCGTGTATGTGAAAAATAATCTGAAAACTGTGAAATAAACGAGCAACTGCTGACGCCGTGGCGAGAAACGCACCTCTTGTTTTCAGCCTGCTTCAAAGAGCACGGAGTAAAACTGTCACTATAGAGGTATCATGAAGCCGACGTAAAGCATGTCTTAACTTGCAGCAGCAGAAACAAAATAATACATCATACTGGCGATGACGAATGTGAGTAAATTTGCCCTCAATGTCTGCAAACGGAATAAGATTTTTTTACCAAGGTCAGATCAAGGTCAGATCCCGTTCCAAGTTGACATTGTATCTGTGTAGTGTTCGTTAACAATGCAATACTAAAATGATATATTAAGACGAGTTTTGCAGTGTTATTAGCAGATTACTGGATAGGTTTAAAAACCAATCAGAAACTAAATGAACTGGTATCGTGTGTGAAAAAGAAAGCAAACACACAATAGTGATTGTTTGTCACATTTATGCGGCACAGCTCAATTTTTGCTGCCAAAAGTCATGGAAGGAAAAACTGAAAAAGTAAACCTGGGAAAACCAAGCGTAATTCTAGAGTCTAGGGGACTAGTGATCGTTGGATAAAAACGAGAACTAATTAGCTAAATAGCGAAAACCGCAGAAAACATTATTGCAGACGTGCCAGTCAGTCTTACTTACCAGCGAAGTTGACGTCGCTGAGCAATATTTGTGAGCAAAGATTGCATTCTGTATATTCTTACTATTTGTTGCACTTAGCATCACAGTGACAAAAAGCTAGGCCTATATGCGCGAGGTTAATGTTAACACGAGGAGGTGTAGTTGCGCGGAAAATGTAAGAAAAATGTCAGTAGTCATGTTGTACTTTTTCCGAGCAAAGCTACACAGACGTGCGGTAATCTGCCAGCTTTTATAGGCTTTTGTATCACACAGTCATAATGAACAACATAATGAGTCTCGGATGGCCAGTATCTTCTACAAAAGCTTTACGACAGAACATAATGATGGCCATGCAGAAACAGCAGACCAATATATATTTTTCTTAGAGGAGGTTTGAATTCTATTTTTGTCGACAAGCGACGCAATAAGAACACAAATTGCGGGTCATTTGCGGCGTCATCAGCAAATCGGATGTCCGTTATAATAGCTATAATAATGCTCTGCAGAGTTGGAGCGATGGATAATGATTTCCGACGAACGATACCACATCAGACACGATCTGATACCAGACGCCGACCGTATGCATCCCGTCAAGTAATCAAAACAAAGGTAACATTTCTCATTACACTACCCGTTCAGTAATTAGCACACACTGATCGCTCAACCTCTCCATGCCACAACTCAAGCAATGACGTTCGACATTGATGTTACCTCGTGTAAGGCCTATACTACAATGTATAAAAATCGGAGCTAGTGTTTTTAAATATGCATACAACTTGTCACGTATTTTTTGGCTGCTTTGGAATTTGGCTGGCATCTGCACGAATTTTTTTCCACTTCTGGAAAACTACATCATGTAAATCAGATGCTGATACTTTGCACTCTTGTATGCTTGTAGTTTGTAAGAAATATGAATTTCGCATAGATGCAGAAAAAAACTAAGACAGTGGCAACCTGCAATAACAAGTGTGAAGTATTTGAAAGAAACAAGTTGAAGCAAGTGGATAGTTTAATTTTCCATACCTGGGTTTACTGATTATTAGTTACGTAGAGTGCAAACAGATTATTTGTGTCAATCCCTTTAAAAGATTAGTGTATTATTGCAGTGTATTGTTCGACAAAATGTGGAAAACCGGGAAAAGTGACAGTATGACAACTCTAACAATAGTCCGACTCATCAAAGCATTTGTACAACCAGTGACAACATGCGCTTTTACGTTTGTAACGACCATTTACACAAAGAGAATGGTTTTAGCGAACACTTCGCTGTACTACGAGAACGTATTAAAACTAAAAGGAAACACGTCGTATGAACGCAAAGTATTATTGTTGGCAAATGTCGAATGCTGCTGAAAAACCAATTTCAAAGCTACTGTGGACATCGACTCTGCAAACACTGCATGCTGTATCTTGACAGCTATCATACAGCGTTCTACATGTTTCTAAGCGGATTCCTGAGTTTATACTGAGTACATTGACAATATTTGTATCTTGCTATTTCGTACGAGCATAGCGTCAGTCAAGCGATTATAAGGCACAGTGCAATATGCATTATTTGTTCATAAAAATGATACGTGATTTGACATTGCATTTTGTGCGCCGATATTGAGAAACATAAACTACGAAAATATTTACTGTACGCGACCAATTCTACACTTTATAGGCCTTATAACAAAAAAGTGCGATTTTCCTTTTCAGTGCTGATGACATGATTACGTTTATAACAATTATCTACGATGATTAAAACAGTCAAACAAATATCACTATCTCTTGACAGCAGCATCACCTAACGCTTCAGTTGCAAAAATGAGTATAAAACTGCAGTTATGTTTATCTTACATTACGTGCACTGCACTCATTCATGCTCAGAACCAAACACGATCGAGATAGGCCCACCAAGGTTTCCACGTTT
>Ga0056128_1010133_pt1 | contig 11760 bp, 10 predicted proteins | sample WorMetLIZISLAND2_FD_71113 | JGI IMG/M metagenome (GOLD analysis project Ga0056128, IMG submission 71113) | Marine gutless worms symbiont microbial communities from Max Planck institute for Marine Microbiology, Germany - Olavius geniculatus... ... | reverse complement strand
AGCGGCGTATTTTAATCTAAGGGGGCGTTATCGATCGCTCGGTCGGTCATTCCGCATATTACCCACCGTTCCGCAGCCTACTTCCGCAGAATTCATTCCGCAAATTACTTTCCGCATTCCCGCAAATTACCAACACCCTTTACTGTTTGCTTATGGATTTGTGTCCCCAAGAACACCTAAACATTCAACTCACCTTTCTTTGTCTTTTGGAAAACGAAAAAAAAGATAAATCCGGACTTTTCTTCCTTCCATTACTGCAATTAACAGCGGCACACCATGAACTAATCGCCATATTTACACTCTCACTGACAGGTGGCGATGACGTAAGGTGCGAGTACCGGAAACACAATTAAAAACATAGAGTAAGCATTCCCCTCGTATGGCTGCCGCTGTGATTCAGTCAGGCCCTAGATTCAGTTCGATGGGTATATCTACTTATTTATTACTTTTTGATGTTATTGAAATCAAAACATAAACATGAACGCAACAACTTCCGGTGTCGTCGAAAATGATAATATACAAAAGTCGTAGGATAAAGTTTCTTTTTCGTGCACGACCGGTTTAGTCTGCAAAGTTGTGAACGAAACGCGGTGAGATCTTGTGAGTGAGTTTGCGGTCGGCAATCTGGGCGATTCGTCGGCGTCTGCAAGGGCGTCCTGTTGCCCCACGGGTGCTGGGGCAGAAGACCGATGCTGTTTCATTGGCTCTCCGTTGCTCCGTCCCATCTCGTCGTCGTCCAGTGTTCCTAGCGTACCGTTTACGATGCATGACGCGTACGACTATAAGCCGGTGCTGGAGAAGCTGCCGCTACACATCGAGGCCATAGCTTGCTATGGTAATGATGCTGCGATAAGTCGTCGGGCGAAATCACATGGTCACTTACTCGTAAATCTTGCAGTAATCACATCTTATTGCACATTTCATGAATTTTTGTCATCAGAGGTTTCATTCGATTTCCGGACACACTAACTTTCTGGAACAGTAAGACAGACTTTTTAACAACTTCAACATGAACTTCGCACAAAATCAAGACCGGTGCTATGCCCCCGAATTTCGGAGGCGCTCATTTCGGCGATTTCCTATGCCCCCGAATACATCAGCTGTCGTAAGAGCCTGCCTATGGTAGGCTGCATGCCTTACGAAAAAATTTGGGGGCATAGCCACTGCACAAAATCAAAACATTGCACTGGACTGTCATGGCAGTTGACGTCGTAAACACCCACTAATATAACGTAACATAACATCAAACATTATGTACATCAGATGCGCAGGCATCTAAAAACCGAGAACGACCATGTTTAGATATCCAGACTTAGGTGTAGAATTAGGGTTGGTTTTAAGGTTAGGGTTAGGAATAGTGTTTGGGTTAGGGTTATGGTTAGGTTTAGGGTTCAGGGTCAGACTTAGGATTTGTAGTCACATTTAATTGCAATTAAAATAACTAAAATCCAGTACAGTCGATGTCATAATCGTTCTCGGTTGATAAATGCTTGAAGTAAACAGCTGTGACGTAGAGATCGCATTGTGTGCACATGTATGATTTGTTGCGAAATAGTTAGAAAAGCGTGAAACGATCATAAATATTTTTTTTATTTTCGAACTTTAGACATCTTTGGCAGTTGATTAATGTAAGTGAAATAGGAAATTTGCGAGTAAGTGATCATGTGATTTCGCCCGTCGTCATTGCTGTAGTAGAAGCATGGTGATACATTCAGATCGCCGATCTGAGAATTTTGGACAAAAAATGATACCTTCAGATCGGCGATCTGAACATTCCAGGGTGTGTTGCCATGACGGCATGGGTCTGCGGCGATATGAGCGCCTATCAGTGGACGATGCTCAGTGTTAAGAGTGAGAAGTAAGCGAACGTGAGGCTATTTTCCGTCCACCACGGATAGAAAAAAAGACCATGCGGACGCTATTTTCCGTCCATGCGGACGGAAATCTATGTGCTTAAAGCGTTTTTTTCCATCCCTAGGGACGGAAAAGTGAGCAAGCCTGAGGTTATTTTCCATCCACCATCTAACCCTAACTGTAAACCCTGACACTAACCATAGCCCTAACCCTAATAAAATAATAATTAATCCTACTGCATTACGTATAGCACTAGTGACCTCCTGCAAATTTGTTTGCACATACACAGTGACAAATTCTGTTCAGATTGGCAATCTGACAATCTTGGACAACAAGAAATTTGAGCTAATGCTCACGGGACGCGCGAAAGCCTATAGCAGCCTACCCGCAGGCAGTCACCCATCGCAGTACTAACCGGGCCCGGCGTAGAGTAACTTCGTTTCAGCCAAAACGCGTTACCAACAACGCCACGCCACCAACGCCAGTACCGTGGCACCTCCTTGTGAATGATATAGACTTGTTGCAGTCGGAAAGCACTGAAAAATTCATAAAATTTCCTATTTTGGCGTTCAAGGTCATTCAAGGTCATTGAATTCGGCGCCAATCGAAAGCCAGTATATGATTTCCTATTAGTGATTAATAGTAACCTAGGCCCTAGCTCGCACCGTTACTGAGATACAGCGACTTATAGACCAAAAATCGCAAAATACCTACCCCCTCTCATTTAGCACCCTTGTTCGGGGTGACCCCCTTCAAGTTTATGAAAAAGCCTCACGGTTCCTGAAACTAGAGTCTTCCAGGCAGCTGATGGTGAAGATTTGGAGATCCTAGCTTGGACCGTTTTTGCCTGATCCACCCGTGTGACAGACAGACAGACGGACAGACAGACGGAATTATGATGGCTAAGACGTGCTGAAAGCATAGCTGCTTTCGCGCGTAAAAATTGATACTTTCAGATCATCGATCTGAAAGCCTGTGTGTAAAAATTGATAGGTTCATATCGCTGATCTGAAAGTATAATTATCGGTAGTAGAATGTCACGCCCTTTTCGTGTCTGACACCCACTTTGTCACAAACTGTTTGTGATATCAAGTGATGATAATGAGGTTTTTAAAACCAAATTAGTATTCTTTCATTGAATTAGCATTGCTTGATGTGTACTTGGAGTGTCGAAGTTTTGTGATATAATTATGTATCTTTCATGTCGATTGGTTTTAGGTTTTGTGCTAATTCTGTTGCTTTTATGTTATCTTGATTTTTGAGTTTTGTTGAGGATAAATTAAAGAAGCACATTTAGCTGTCAAATTTGTTGACTATTTTCTATTGTGATTATTAATGTTTTGCATGCTAGACATTCTGTTGAAGTTAGATTTCTTGTATCTTGTTGTGTGTTTGTTGTCTTTTGACTCAACTGTTCCAATTCATCATGCAGGCGATACACTATTGGTCGGCACTCGGCAAGGTCACCTGCTTGTCTATTCAGTTCGGCCCAATCATGGATTACCTGATCGGCCATTTGATACGGCACTCGAGCGGTCGAACAAGTCCTTTGCCAAGAAGCCAATAACGCAGCTTGAAGTGGTCCCTGAGTATCACATTGTCGTCAGTATATCAGGTGTTTGTCATTATCCATTTATTTTGTTTGAGTATACATTTTTATTTTGCATGTGCTACCCAGTATGAATTCATTGTTGTACATGGCCAAACGATGACTTCTGCATTTTACCAGGTAGTGTAGCAACAGTATTAAGGTGAAGTGGCCAAAACTACCGTCATATGTGTAAATTTCTTCTTGATGTCACATGCCAAGAATTATTAAAATTGGCCAATGTTTCAAGGAGCTATTCAAAAAACAAGTGGACCGTTTTTTATGGACCACAATGATAATTTGTTATGAAACTGTTGTAAGTAGCAGAGAAAATATGAAGTACCATAAGTTGTTGTCTGTAATTTCAGATGGAGTGGTCAATGTTCACGACCTCACTGTGTTTGCTCCTATTACAAGTTTAGAGAAAGCTCGAGGTGCAACAATGTTTGTACTGGATCTGCAGGTGAATACTTGATGTTTGAAATGCTAACTGATAATTGAACAGCGTTGGTATAGAGAAATCGTGCATGCCTTGATAATATTTAGCCTTCTCCAAATGTAGCGTTGACTTTTCTGTCCTGTCCTATTACTGTCTGGGTTTCGTCTATAAATTCAACAGATTTCCATTTATCTGTCTTTCAGCTCAGCTTCTGTGTACACCAAAACACATGGCGAGATTAACCCTGCTTGTTACAGTTTGCTTTGAATTTTTCCATCTGGTTAAACCACAGGAACGCAAACGACGTCGTACCGTACGTGCTGATAATCGTTGAGTCGGCATATCATTTACATAGTTAATAATTTCAGCCGATGTCTTTTTTCTGTGCGCTTCAACGTGACGAATTATTCTCCAATCGCTCCTTCAATCAGATTCGGTGGTCTGCCAGTTTGAAGCTACTTTTCTACGCTTTGTCAACATTTCCATCACTTCAGAAACTTCCATATGTGTTTTATGCTGAAGAAAATGACTAGGGTTAAACAGTTGTATTTTGTTTTGTTCTGTTTTTATTTGGCATGATGATACATCTAAATACACAGATAATTTGCTAAAAAGATGAATCTTAAGCACAGCATTTAAAACCACGCACCAACTAGGCTGTCAGTGTCAATGTGTAATTAACTTTGTTTTTCTTTACTGTTGTGTGAATTTTAATGCAGATGTATTTTTTAATATTGATGATATTTTTTGTCATGTAGTAGCTTGCTAGCAGGCTTTTCTACTTTATGCTTGATGCTTTTATCAGAAAATGGCATTACCACCTATTCTTTCCCATGTTTGATGACAAAATTTGTTGAACTTTGGTCCACTAGCAAGAAGTTACTGGTATGGGCTTAGTTTGAACCCGTCAGATCAATACTGCACGTGCAGTGTAAGTTGATGCTGTACTATGAGGATCGTTCGATAAATAAGTTACAAAACAGCGTCATTCTGTTAGTTTTCCAATTATCAAAAATCTGAAATATACGTTTTGTAGGGAATTTAATTCTGAGTAGCAGCTATGAGTTTTATGACGATGACGTCACTGTGGCGTCATTTATAAACATTAAATTCAACGATGTTGCCACTGAAATCGTCCCATAACGAACAGCGTTCTGTTATTGTATTCTTGTGGGCAGAAGAAACTTAATGCAAATCAGATTCACTCTGAGACTCATGCAGTATATGGCACAAGTGCTTTATGAAGCGAACAGTTCACGTTTGGTGTAAGAAAATGCTAGATGGGCAGAAATTTGTATCATATACTAAAACCATCAGTCGTTCTTCAGTAGCGTGGACAGCAGTCAGCATCGTTCTTTGCATTAGGTATTCAGAAGTTTGCTGACAGATAAGATAAATGTTTGAGCAGACTTGGTCGATATGTTGAAAAATGAAACACTAATCTTTAGCATTTAAAGTGATGGTGTTAACTTGTTAAGTTTATACATTTTCTCTGTTCATATGCTGTTTGTCACTTGCGAGTTATGGTAGATAACTGGTGGGAAAAATAATACACGTGTAAACTGTGTTTTATGAGCAGGTGACGTCACAATAATATATGTATATATATATGTATATATATATATGTATATATATACAATAATGACGTCATCATCAAAAATGTGTACACATGTTCAGAATAAAATTCCCTACAAAACGTATATTTCTGATTTTTAGATTTAGAAAACTAACAGAATGACGCTGTTTTGTAACTTATTTATCGAATGACCTTCATACTTTCGTCTCTTGCATGCGTGACATTGGCAGGAGCAGAATTTTAAACCCATAAATCATTTTCACAGATGGGCTCTTTAAGCTTAACTGTGCTTTGTTTGCCGTTGTGTGCAGAAAAGTTCTACGTCAAGTGGTGATGTGCAGTATAGTCTCCGGATGTGTGTTGCTGTCAAACGGCGACTTCAGGTAATGTTAGTATATGCATGCACATCTGAAGTTCCCATTGTTGGTTAGTTACAACTGTATAATCTATATGGCTGGATCCATGAATTTCGTCTCACTTTTAAAACGGGGTGGAAAAGCATTGATTTTTCCATTTTCTGTCCAGCTTTTGATGACTTGATGTCATAAAATTGCATCAATTTGCTTTAAATTATATTTTTTAAAGATTTTTCAGTGGTGACAGTATTTTAGTGCTTTGTCCCCAAAATGCACCACATTGCACTAATGTGACCTATGTTTTCGAAAACTTTGATTTGGATCATATATGTGATGTGTATGTTTTTACTGAGATTGTTAAAATTATTTAGCAGTAATTCTGTGAATTATTCAGTTATTTTGTGTTAGTTTGCTTACGGCCATCACTTTTCTGCTATTTCATGCCGCTGCTGATGTCAGTGTTACAGTTTTTAGGCTGATCAATGTCACAGTTACAAAACTGCTGTTATTATAGCTTTTTTGTTTGCTTGGCTCTACTGAACAGAATTTTTTTGTGCAGCTGTATTATTGGAAGAACCGAGATTTTCATGAATTACAGGTACAATAACATAATTTTTTGCAAGTTTATTATTTTAGTGCTAAATTTTTTTGCACCTTACTGACATGGTTTTACAAGAATATCAGAAATGTGATGTCTAACTATCAGTTTGTTACTGAAAAAGTTGTGCATTTTATATGCTGTTCATGCTAATTGTCTTTAATGCTACTGGCTGTAGATGTCATTCAGCGGCTATTTATTTCTTTGTTTCAGCTACAGGTAACTGTAATGTCAAAAAAAACTAGATATAGTGTAGTAGGTGGCTTTCACCATGTCATCATCATCATCATCATCATTTCTAGCAAGCACCACTAAGAGTGCGTAGCGCTGAACGTAGACATCAATCTCCAGAGTTGACGGTTCTGAGCCAAGTCAACTGCGTCGTCCATATTAAGGTCGCTGGATTTCAGATCCTGCTGAATGGTTTTCATCCATGTAATACGAGGACGTCCCAGTGGTCTTGTCCAGTTTCCTGCAGGGGAAGCTGTTAAGATCTGTTTTGCATCTGTTTCATCAGCATTCGTGCACCATGTGAAGATATTAAAATAAAGGGTTAATGATGGGTTTGTTGGGAGAGCTTATTCTTATTGTTGACTGTCCATTAGTGCTTATTATGTCCACTTGCTTGGCTAGAGTTGACAGGATCTTGAGTATTGAACATGGGGCCATTGCGAGTAATAATGACTTATTCATTCTTTTATTCACAACAATTACTACATGTTCACGCTAATAGCATTGGGTGCCCTCTGCGACAAGCGACGGCAAACTCCGTCAACTGCAACTTCTTAGGACTACATCTTTATCGACAGACAGCAGCTGACTGACTCACAGACAGACAACTGACTGCTAGCTCTGCATCGATGTCGTGTGCGTCGCTGCAGTGCTATATCCGCCTACTAATCTGTGATTGGCTGAAAGCCACCTACTACAATAGTAACACAGAAATGATTATTCACAATAGTGCATGTGATTTTGACCAGTTTGCATGTGCATTTGTAGCCTGACTTAGTCACACCTGATGTGCCGAAGACAATCGCTTGGTGTCAAGATTCACTCTGTGTTGGCTTCAAACGAGATTACTACCTTATTAAGGTACCACTTTTATTCCATTTTTACGCGCAAAAGCAGCCACTGCTACCACACGGTTGGATCAGTCAAAAACGGTGCAAGCTAGGATCACCAAATTTTTACCTTTGGCTGCCTGGAAGATTCTAGTTTCAGGATCCATAAAGCTTTTCCATAAATTCAAAAGGGGTCGCCTCCAGCAAGGGCACTAAATGAGAGGGGGTGGGAGCAATTTCTGATTTTCAGCCAGTAAGTCGCTGTATCTCAGAAACGGTGTGAGATAGGACCTAGGTTAATTACTAGGCCTAGATTAATTACTAAAAGGAAATCAGGCTTTCTATTGGTGCTGAATTTAATGACCTTAGATGACCTTGAACACCAAAATAGGGTTTTTTTGTGGATTTTTTGGCGATTTAGGGCTGCAAGTCACATTTCAAGAGCAAATTGAGCCAAAATCAATAGACATAGACATGGACAAGCTGCATACGAAATTTTCAATATTGAACGTAGATTTTGACAGTACAAGGCTCCATTTTTTTAGGTTCAAGGCAACCTACGCATGAGGGCATCAAAGAGTGGTACCCTCTTAAAAGTCGTTATTTTACCATTGTTGGCCAGTCTTTTGTGAAAACGGTTGCAGATCACCTCTTTCATGCTGCCTATTACAACAAGCACTAGTGATGAGCTTTTTAGTCGTATCAAGATCGATGACTTTGAAAGACCTTGAACTTCCAAAATAAGGGGTTTTGTTGATTTTTGCGATCTTCGGCTGCAGTGCACACTCGAAGAATGAACTGCGACAAAATGGCTGGAGATAGACTGACAGTTTGCTAACAGGAACTGCTATAGGCTTTTGTGCATCTTGTGAGCTTTGGCTCAAGTTTCTTGTCAGTGTCAGCTGAAAATTTCTGGTCTACAAAAGTTTGTAAGACATAATATTATTCGAGCAACAAAGTGGCTGACTGACTGGCTAACAACGCTGTCTCACTGCTTAACTTGTTACAGCTTTGTACATGGACAATAGACATGTTGTTTTGTTAGTGAATTATCTGTTACTGAGTGATTGTTTCCAAGTATTTCATCATGGTCTTACTAATTAAGAAAACACTTTCACTTGTTTTTTTTTACATTTTTGTATTTTCTCCACTTATAGTTACTATCAATTTTTTTTTAATTTTCTGGTTTCAGGCTTCTGTGTTTCCCCTAACTGTCTGTCCCTGGTCTTCTTTGCATTACTTTGTGTTTTTTTCTGTCATTTTAGTTTTGTGTGCTTGATTAATTTTCCTACTAATTTTTCACTGCAGTTTATTCATATCATGTCATGTCCACTCCACGTGCTCGATGATTGTCTGGTATCAGGTAGACACAGGGGTACTAAAAGAGCTGTTCTCTACGGGCAAGTCAATGGAGCCAACCATAGCTCGGCTAAACGACCACAAGATGGCGTTGTCTCGAGATGAGGCCACAATCTTTGTTGACGTCGAGGGAAACCCGACGCAGAAGTCAGTACTGACTTGGAACGAGGTTCCCATTGCTATGGGTGAGCTGCGTTTTTCATGCCACCTTCACAGTGGTTTATGTTGATGCGATTAGTTTGAAAGTAGCAGGTCGGTCTGCTTTTTCTGTGTTGTTTTTAATGTGCCACAGTATGGGTCTTGCTTGTCTGTCTGTCTATCCCTTATGGCCTCATAATTCAGCCAGGAACAAAGTAATTTGGTGGAAGGTGGAATCGCTGATCGATGTTGCCACCTGAATGATGAATCCTAAGACATTTTTTTTCATAAGCCGGAAGCAGTTGTATGTTTTGGCTGGGGGTTTGATTTCCACATCTTACTTTTTATGGGTGTTAGGGTCCCCATCTGACATGGTACGTCAATCAGTAGCTGCCATATGTTGTCTAAATTCATTGAATTGTTTAAGGAGTGTGCACGAATGTGACAGGCGACAGACAGACAGACAGACCTGCTACATAGAAATATGAGGTGGTATCATTTGCACTGCTGAAAGCAATTTTGCTAGTAAGGTAAAAAGTCCAGCAACTTGGCCAGAATTTGTCACGTTGTTCACCAATATAACCAGTTTTCAATTTAAAAGGTCAAATTTCAGGGTTGGTATAGTCTGCAGTATAGAGTTGTGCAGTTTTAGTGGATGGTCGTACAGTTATCAATGTGTGAATTGTAAGCACTTGGTAAAAAATGTTCGGTCTCCTGGTCTTATTTCAGTCTTGCAATTTTATGTCTCAGTTCTCGTCTTCGTCTTGGCCTAAAAGGTCCAATGCACGCTGATGTTATATCTTTGGAATGATGCAGCAAATTGCTGCAAGCATTTGCGCTGTTTATGAATGTGGTTTTTGTGGTAGGTTATGTATTTTCTTGGTGGATAAACATTTTGTATTGCTGTGTTTGTTTTGTCATTGTAATATAATACTGTTGTGGAATTGCTTATGTTTCAGTATACCAAGTTCCGTATATCATAGCCATAATGCAGCAGGGCGTTGAGATACGAACAATTGAACCTCGCTTGCTTATACAGTCTATTGACTTGCCAAAGCTGAAGTTAATCTGCATTGGAAGGTATGGAGCATACTACTTGATATTACCATATTGTGAAAGTCGCAGAAAGTATATAGCTTCCAGAATTTCACATTGGGTCTTGGTGAGAACATGGTGCTAAACTATTGAACTATATTTTAAGACTGGTTGAATAACAGTTACTGGTAAATTAAAATTGAGGAGATGGTGGGGGTTTAAACCAGATATTTTTAAGACTCTGAGAAAATCTGCTTTAGCTACTTTGGAAGTTACCTCAACATATGCTTGGAATTTTAAGTTATCGGACAAGTAAATTCCTAGCAATTTGAAACATTTGATACAGTTAATAGCCAAAGCAGCCTCAGCAGTAGAAGAGTGTGATAGAAGGTCCCTTGGTCACTGTGAGTGGACCTAAGATCATGTTCTTGGTTTTGACATAATTTAGTTTCATGTTAATGTGAGTAGTTCAGACATGTAAGTCTTGCAGATGTATGCATTTGACTTTCGTATGACTGCCTGGTAACAGGTCTGCAAGGGTTGTGTCATCCAGTACTGTAGCACTGATGTGACTAATCTGTCGCTGTTCTGCAGTGGCTGTCTGATTGTTAAAAAGGTTTAAAAGATTGCTTTAAAAGTTTAAAGGTTTTATAGCTCTTTACAGGAAACCCATCTTACAGCTATTTGCCATATTTGATTTCACAGTGCTATTTTCCACCAAACACAAATGAACATGCCCAGACTTAAACCCAGCCATTCCGGTACTCGAGGGGCGAAAGGCTGAGTTGTGAGATGTTGATTGGATGTTCCGAGATATTTTATCTCTCCACTGACAGTCACCCATTTGTGTAGTGTCTAGCAGCCATTTGATAGTGACCTGACTAGGAGTTATGTTTGTCTGGAGGATAACAGGGAAGGTTATTGGAACTACCATTATGTTAGTTAAATATGTCTGCATATACTGGAGTTCTCACAATTTTAGGTTTAGGTTTAGCTTTTTTTTTATATTTGGTGTTTTATGTTTCTGTAAAGGTTAAACTTACTGTTCTGTTATTATTGTGTTTGTGTGCATTCTGCCTGGAAAGGCCGTCTCCGAAATGACCTATACTGTGTCGGGTGGGACGTTAAACCCTACTCACTCACTCACTCACTGACTAGGAGTTGAACTCATCGATTTTGATCATGAATTGAGCATGCTAACTGTTATGCGACCATGCCACCTTGTGCACTGTTTGCAGCCAGCAGCAGATCTATGTGGCTTCTGTGAATAACATCTGGCGACTGATGTGCACGCCTGTCACCGTGCAGATCAAACAGCTGCTCGCTTGTAAAGAATTTGAGCTGGCGCTTCATTTGGCTGTAAGTTGTTTCCTTCTCTGCTTTCTTACTGAAACTGGTCTGAAAACATTTTTCTCTCCCATCACTTTGTTTCATAACAGTTTATCTGTTTGCTTGATGCATTCTGCCCTTTGTCTTCCAATAGACAGCATTATGAGATTAATGACTATTTGGAGGATAAGAGGGAAGATTGTTAGAACTGCTATTACTGTTGTGTATACATACTCGGAATCGGCAGTTGTTGCAATTTTAGGTTTAGGTCATTTTTGTGTTTTGTGCTCTATATAAGATTTTTTTTGTAAAGATTTAACTTTGTGTTGCATCATTATGTGTATGTGCATTGCCTGGAAAGGCCATTCCCGAAATGATTTACACTGTTTCGGACGGGACGTTAAACGCTAAGCTTACTCACTCACTC
>Ga0056128_1010131_pt1 | contig 11768 bp, 7 predicted proteins | sample WorMetLIZISLAND2_FD_71113 | JGI IMG/M metagenome (GOLD analysis project Ga0056128, IMG submission 71113) | Marine gutless worms symbiont microbial communities from Max Planck institute for Marine Microbiology, Germany - Olavius geniculatus... ... | reverse complement strand
TTCGCGATATGAGGCTGCGCAAGTCTTTATCATTCACAAGGAGGCGCCACCGTCGCCAACGCCACACGCGCCTATGGCCGATGTGTATTATGGTCCCGATGGGCCGAGTCCAAGTGATATACAATTTTCGAAACTATAACTACTGAACTGAAAATGCTATAGGCTTTCGCGCGTCTCGTGAGCTTTGCTCAAATTTCTTGTTTTGTAGTAGTTAATACATTGCACTGTAATTTTGTACACATGGCAAATGGATTTACGTCGTGTTGATATAAGCAGTATTTTACCAGTCATAGTTTTGTAGACTGAAACTGGGTTACTGGCTACGATGGTGATACAGGTTGGTCAAGTATAAACTATCCCGACAAAACTGGTTGTGTGAGCCACATATTAACTACAAAAGCGTTAGGCTATGATCACATTGCCAAGTGCTTTTCCAGCAATTTCAGCATGGCGACCCGTAGGTGACAGTGTTCATTTATTGCATGCGAGAACTGAGAAGTTGTCACAAGTACGATATACGATTACGACATGAATTCGTTACGACAATCGTATGACGTTACGCGATCGTCAAAAATATGGCTTTTGACGTTCGACGACCTTGACCTTTGACTTTTTGAACTCGTACCAGGTACTCCTGCCATGGAAAACGTTCGCACCAGTTTTAGTTTTTTACGCTTTTTAGTTTTCGAATTAAAAGCCCGTAAGAGACAGACTCAGTCACACAGACAAACGGGCAAGACAAATAATGCGGCCTTCAGGCTGTAAGGGAACTGCTATTTTGTTAATGTGATAGCTGCGCGAGCGGATACACCAATGGAAGATGCTTCGGTATCACAGCGACCCATTGCTGCCACAGCGGCCAACATATCTTCGCAAATTTCAGGTAGGCCCCTATATCATGACCAGAACAACGTTTCATTCATTTTTTACGGTTACATGTAATAGACCCTTATGTTTATATGTATGGACGAAAAAAACTCTTAGAATCCATCCCGTAACTCTAGTTCTGCTGAGCCTGAACTTCGGCTTTTTGAAAATCGACGCGATATTGCCTACACATTGAAAGTGAACATTCATCCATCCTAGTCTGTCTCTGTTCATTGTGCGCTATACTCTGCCATTAGGTTTAATGTGGATGTAAACTATAAAGCCACGTTTAAAGCAAAACTATAGCTCGAGCTCGATCTCGAGTTGCGTTTTTTAAAATTTGATTGCGAGTATCGGCGAGTTGTCGTTCAACTGTGCGTGTAATGTGTGTGTAAGGGCCATGCTACACGGAGACGTGGAAAGCTGGCAGCAGAGAAAACATGTACAGCGCCGAGACGATCGCCGTCGCCAGCACCATCTGTATCCTGGTCTCGCTATCAGCCGGCTGTCTGCTTGGCTTCGTCGTCGCCACTTACCGTCGTCGAGCGGTCAGCGACCTGGCCAGTATGAGGTCGCAGGCGTCGCGCTGTTCCAAGTGTCACTGGACATCGACGTCAGACAAGGACGGCACGGAGGTCGTCTCTGACGCAGGTGTCTCTAGCGTTCCTCTAGCTCGACTGTACGCCGTGCTCGGCAGCCGGCACGGCACTGTGACGTCTCAGACGAGCAGCGATTCACGAGTGACGACGACGACACACAAAGCTTGTCAGACGGTCGACACCAGTCCTAGACCACCCTCTAGTAGCAAATCGACTCCCACTCGTCGACCTGCGTCGTCCGCCTATCGACGAGTTAACGCATCATGTCCGCCAAACTCCCGCGATTTTCGTCTCCAACTATGCTCGTAGACAAAGTGCAATGTAGCCGCGTGTGCGGTAGTTAAAATTATTGAGTAGGCCAAAAGTAATTTTTAGCCGACCGTACTTAAGTAACGATCGATCTATTGTCATGGTTGTCGTACGTCCGTCTGTAACGGATGTAGGGCTACTGTGACTAACGGGTAAAAAGGAACATTTTCAAATTTGGGGTTTAATGGAATAGGAAAAATGTGCGTTTTCCAACGGTAAACTGGCCATATCTCAGAAACGGTGAGAGATACGGCCTCGGTTACTATTAATCACTATTCACTAATAAGAAGTGGCATACACCCTGTCAGATTAAACGGAAATCATTGACCTAGGATGACCTTGAAGGTCACTGACAACCAGCACGGTCGCTATTCTAGCGACAGCTGGGCTTCTTATCTGAACATTTATATGAAATAACATGTCATGTATCTTCGGACACCACGTAAACAAAAACACCATTACCTCTGAAGAACAGGGTTTTTTCTTCCACTAGAATTTCGTAAGGGTTCCGAGAGACGGAAGTCCCCCCGCTGAGTCCAGGAGCAGAGCTTTGCTGGTGTTAAAAATTTTAATACATTTTTTTGTTAACGTAGCAACTAAATTATACGCAAATAAACATTTGAAGCCTATTAGCAGAACAAATTTTAATTTGCAATATTTTCGTTGCAAAACATTTACAACTGTCCTGTGAACAGAATAGTCAAATTAAACTTTTCTTCCTGCTATTAATATACGATCTGATACCGATTTACTGTAAAATTCAGTCTTTTTACAACTCCAGTTTCACACAGAGCTGCACAGTTTGTGTAGAACAGCACAGTGCACACTGTAAAAGCCCTGTCGCTCTGCAGCTCTGTCTGTTTGTTCCTCTGTCTATGTGCAACATTATTTAAAATACTAGAAATATAGAGCAGAGCCCAACGTGAGGCCGCCCGGCGCCGTAAGTCCGATTGGGGACAGTTAAGGGGTTAAAATTTCGTTCGCAGCAGTCACGTGGCCCGAACGCAACTGCATTATCATAAACATGTGTAACAAGCGCAATGTTAAACTTGGGTGGTTCAAAATGAGACAACAGAACTTTGTTGTTTGTAAACCGAATTTCACCAATGTTCAGCGTTCGACGTGTTATCGATGGTTGTTGTAAACGTCGTTTTCCGTTTATCGATGTCTCTATCCATTCTCGAAATATAAGCGACCAAAATCTAAAGTTGTCCGGAAACGCGCGAACTGTCGATGTTAGGTAGGTCGAAATGAGCAAATGCAACTTTGTGGTTACTGGACGAAAGTTAATCAGAATTTTTTTTGTTCAACGCGGAAGAAATAGTAGTTGATAACGCCTTTTATCGCTTGTCGATATCTTTATCCGTTCGAGAGATATTTGCGCTCAAACTCGGAAGTTGTCCAAAATAACAGCGAATTTTGGACGTTTTTAGCCTTATCAAATTTTAAGAGGGCGGTGCCCCCAAGTTGTACGCGCGTTATCACGCCTACCTAGCGAGACATCACATGCTGAAGTTTCGTGGGGCTACTCCCCTTAGCTCCAAAGATCTTGAGGCTCATACGCTACATTTTAAGTTTTCGTGCAACAAAACTATTATTACTCCGGGATTATTAATGCGGGATTATTAATTAATTTTTGACCCCCTTGTAAAAAATTGTTGGGGGAACCCCCCTCCCCTTTGGGGTGTGGGATAGCAGGACTTGGCCATACTGTGGCGCGTGTAAAAATTTCGGGGCTCAGCACCCCCTAGGAGCGGAAATATGGTCTTTCGAAAAAGTCGATTTTATGGGTACAATTGCACCTAACAAACTCCGTGGTTAGTGGACCAAAGTTCACCAACTTTGTTCGTTGAACGCGGGAGGAAATGCTGTCGGTCAAACAGTTTTCCGATTTTGGATATCTCTGTCCGTTCCGGAGATATTCGAGGCCAAAGTTGGAAGGGGTCCGAAATCAGGCCAAATTAAGCACGTTTTTCGCGCCCAAAATTTTTTAGGGGGCAGGCCCCAAATTTTTGGACCGGCGTTTGTAAATTGAACATGCTACCGACCATACGGCAAAATTTCGCGTAGATCGGCCCACAGACCTCGGAGATCTCGCGTTGAAAAAAAATAAAGAACTGTTGTAAAACAGAAGGCCTTCCGGGAACTACCGTTCCGGGCGTTGAAATTTTGCACATCTTGGGGCCCGAAAAGTAATAACGATTTCGCTGGGCAGTAAAAATGAAATGCAACTACAATCCCCTATTTTATCATAATCACCCATGTAAATAATTTTCAATGGGAGGGACCGGAAGAATTATTCACATTCGTTAAATGGCAGCACTATAACAGTAAAAGCAGATATCTTGGCGGAGGTTTCATGACGTCTGATTGCTTCTACGTCGTTGTTATTATACAAGGTATTCACGTTCCAGCCCACGTGACAAGTTGATTCGGATGTTAGAATCACTCACTTGAATGCAGATTACTGACATGCTTGCGTCGTAAGACACACAACTAGGCCTATCGTTTGTGTACAGCGTTGCGTTTACGTTTTTTTTCAGACAATAAAACCAACTTACAACAATCTGTTCAAGTGAATACAACACATAATGTCACAATGATCCATTAATGGAGCATTACGGCAACTGGTATAATACAAGTTGATGTTGCAAAGCAAAATAAACTAAACCAGATCACAAAATGTTAGAGGTTTCGGCAGGCTTTCGTGTACCAAAACCAATACTCCAGTAACCGTGAAAGATTAGCTAATAAGCTACAACAAAATCCGAAGGTTATAAGCCAATAGTTAGTTTGAATTAAACCAGTAAAACACAAGAGTCTATACAAATTTCTTGGCAATCATTGTAAATTATCAATCTTTTGTTAATCTGTTTTATAGTAGCAAGACATTTTCCGCATGCAAATGGCAGCGTAAACTGTGCAGCCCTTGTCTACTGCTTGAGATAAATGTATAAAAAATTCTTTTAAAATGCACAGTGTAATTGTCAGTACAGTCAGAACTTCTATAATTTACAGTAAAATCCAAAAATTCTTATGCATCTCACACAGTTAGTTCTACACATTCCGTGAAACAAACTCGTACGAAAAAATGACTGCTTTGATCTGCTGATGTTCAAGGTTTTTACATCAAACAGACAATAAAACATTACACAGACAGACACCCAATTATTAATGCAACAATGAGTAAGCACGCTTAACGTCTGTTTGATATTATTAACAAGCAATTTCAGCAAGGGAGTCTTCTAGGAGGCCCTTATTGTGCCCCACACATTAAAATGGAAAAACAATGGTACACAATTTGCACTTTGAATCAGATCAAGGAATTTTTAATGCATGTAGTGTAACGCTTTTGAACAGGTGCATTTAAAATGTAATTTTGAAATATGGCAGACAGCGGTGGATCCAGAAATTTTAAATAGGGTGAGGTGGAAAGGTAGGGGTAAAGGATGGGAAGGGGGCTGTGCCCCCTCCCCAAAATTTTGGAAAATTTTATGCAAAAATAATGCAATGATCGTGCAAAATTTTCACTTGTTTTAAGATGCATCCAGCCAATAGAGGGGGCGCCCCAACCTTCCCCTTGAATCTGCTATTGATGGCAAATCTTTTGAGGCAATCGAACGACGAGGGTCGTTCCATAAATAAGTTACAAAACAGCATCATTCTATTAGTTTTCCAAATATAAAAAAAATCCAAATGATGTGGCTTTGTAACTTATTTATGGAACGACCCTCATACAACAACTACAAAATAATACATGAAAACTATTAACTATGAAAAAAACAAAATGGACTTAGTTAAGAAAAACCACATAAACACAACTCAACATGTCACAGTATACCTGTAAGAACTGCTACTGTACATACACACTCAGAATAAGTTATAATGTACACTAATACTAGAACAGGCTGTCTCAAACCCAGACATAATGAACTGCAGTTCATGGGATAAAACAGCATGGCACAACCCCAGGCCTGAAGGTTACAACAGGCCCACATTGGGTTGTTATACAACTCATGACGTCCAAGTGATAGAAAAGACCAAAATCAGATATATGAATGCATAATTGTAGAAAAAAACTTTTCTCAGTTACTATCTTACTTTTTGGACACATTTTAAGTAGCCCATACCTCCAATTTCAGGCAGCAGTACAAGTGAGCCCGGTAAAACATATAACACAACAGGATAATGTTCATATGAACACGGAGTCTGTCCAATGCATTTCGATAGTTCACAATATATGTCAACATAAATATAATCAGTGAGCTGTTTAAACTGGAAAAAAAACATCAAAAAGTTTAATTTTAAATTGTACAGCAGCAATGTTACTGACATCCTTCGCTATTATTATAACTAAACAATCAATATTATCAGTCACGAGACCATTCGATTCGTCACCAGCGCTTTACTATAAATTGTCCATTGTCACCATGCATCTAACTCACACCGTTACAGAGATATGGCGCCTCAAAGATAATGGGGTCACGAACTTGACATCTTGGGGTCACGTGACGTCATCGGTCACGTGACCATTCGACTCTCGGGGGGTGGGTTGACTTCCTATGGGTGGTCTATAGTAACCATGCATCTATCTTGCACAATTATGGAGATATAGTGCCTCAAATATTGAACGCACGGATGTGGACGCGGAAAGAAAGATGGAAGAAGGAAAAGAAAAAGAGGAAAGAGGGGAAGGAAAGGGAAAAAAAGTGGAAAAGAAAAAGGAAGGGGAAAGAGAAAAGTAATGGAAGGTAAAGAAAAGAGGAAGGGCAATGGAAAGGGAAAGGAAAAAGGGGAAGGGGATGGGTAAGGGATAGGGAAAGGAAAAGAGAAAGGGGAAAAGAAAGGGAAAGGGAAGGGGAACGGAAGGTAGAAGGAAGGGAAAGCGGAAGGGAAAGGGAAAAGAAAAACGGGAAGAGGAAAGGGCAAGGAAAAGAGGAAGGGAAAGGAAAAAGGGATGGAGAAGACAGAAGGGAAGGGAAAGGGAAGGTGGAAGGAAGATAGTTTAAGAAAAGTTGGACGCACGGACGGAGGCACGGACGCACGGACACTCGGGTGATTTTATATTCTGTCCAATGCTATGCATTGCATTGGACTAACAATAATGCCTGCTGTATAAGAAGAATTTTGCTTTGGTTTGGCCTGCAGTGACTAAAGGACCATGTTATGTGGCCCATGGCTCAAAACAGGTTGTGCAACACCGAGATAAAATGTATGCATGAACGCATTTGAGTCCTATCAGCTAGTTGTAGAATCTTCATCATCCTCGAGCATTGCAAACAGACTCAGCAGATACTCAAACCGACTTGCAACCTGCCAAACGGACACCACACAAAATACAGCACGTCACATAAAACCTGATCAGATCATTATTTATAAATATGGGCAAAAATAGACAAAGTAATTTTCTCCTTGCAACACAAAAATTGCTAAGGTGATACGTTATAAGGGCTGGATGTTATAAAGCATGACTAGTCCTAGTCGTAATAAATTTTGGTAATACACGGCATAAATATTAATACATGAACATAAGAATGCAACGTCATTAACATATCTTCACCTGCCCTTCAGTGTTTAGTAAATTAGTGCTGTTAGCTGAGTGACAAAAAACATTTCCAATGGTTAGTTTTCAGGGAAATATGGCATAATTTGGAGCAACTCTGGACAATCTGGCTAGATAAAGTGTGAAGCAAAAAATATATAGTGGTAGCACTGCTAGTATCATTAGCATACACCACGATCAACCTAGCTGTCAATGTAACAATACTCTTTATGCATGTAACAAATACTATGACAAATTCTGTGAAGAAGCATTATATCAGCTGCACTATAATGACAGACTGCATGAGTTACAGCAGTAAGGAAGTGTTGCAATGGCGGTCCTATAAAAATTTTATCAGTATAAAAAAATTTTTTCTCAGAACTAGAGGCATGTAAAGTTGAATGAACATACGTCATCAGCTGAATGGCATCCAAGTATCTGCGATATATGGCTGTAAGTGTCAAATGATGGACCAAGCTCACGACATAACTCCAATATCATGCTGTCCTGCTCACTACGGAAACACACGCGGCGCACATTAAGCCGAACGAAGTTTGGCTTACAGGGCGCGGCAAAAAAAGTAGCCACCTGAAGTTTTATTGCTGTTTTCTCAGCAACCGTTCGTCATTTTGATCTGAAATTTTACACATTTATTTCTTGAAATGCTCTACCACTAACAGCCAAGTAAAATGTGATTCTATTGAAAAATGATGAAGTTATAGATTTTTTAACATGGCCGCCTACGGATTTTTCAGCATTAAAAAATGTTCAAGCTACAACACCAATTTAATAACATCGTTGAATCAACACAGTTAACTAATAATCAGATGCCAAAATTCCATTATCACTGTGAATGTTCAAAGTGTCCACCGCCAGCTCCAGGTTTCAACACAAGTTTTCAGTTGCTTAATTTGAGAAGTCTTTCACAACTTTGTCAATGTGTCCTTAAGGCAAGTTCCCCAGATAACCTGAAAAGCTTCCTTGAGTTCGGCGATTGTTTTTGGCTTTGTTTTAAGCTTACAGTAAGTCTTCAACATTGCACCCCACACGCAATAATCCATTGGATTTACACTCGGCAAATTTGTAGGCCACTGGTCTTTTTTGGTAAAATCTGGACAGTTGGCTTGCAGCCAGTTTTGTGCATTGCATGCTGTGTGTGCTGGCACGCCATCTTGCTAGAAGATGAATTTAGTGGGCAGTTGACGATTGCTTTGAAAGAACGATAATTTAGTGATAATTTATAAACAAAATAAATTACTGTTTATCAAAACGTCACTGTGACGTCATCGGCAGTAACGTGGTAACCAGCTTTTGAATATTAAATAACATTTTGCTTCGACATTTTTTAATGCTAAAAAATCAGTAGTCAGTCACATTAAAAAGTCTAAAACTTCATCTTTTTTCAACAAAATCAAATTTACCTCAGCAGTTAAATGTAAAAGGTTTTTAGTAAATAAGTTTGTAAAATTTCAATCCAAACGGTTGCTGAGAAAACAGCAAAAAGCTTTAGAGGGCTACTTTTTTGCCGCACCCTGTAGTCAAAATCAGTAAGCTTCAACAAACTTTAAAAATGATTCAGTAAACACAAAAGATATCTGCTGCAGCAATGACATGCAAAAAACTGTATTAAACAAAACAGATACATAAAATTAACACAAATAATATGAAATAACACCTCAAAATTCACTTGTGAACCACATAGCTATCATAGCAATATGGTATGATACACTCAATGAAAGTAAAAAATGCCGCAAAATGGTGTTCACGTATATTAGCTGACTAAAAAAAGACTCGCAGCCCAAGTTGGTCAGCTTGGTCCAAAGGCAGCTTTTTACATGTCATGTACAGCATGTTGGTCTAATTTTGGAGAATCATTTCATGAACAGAATGATAAACAATATCCTTATTGCTGTTTATGAAACGAAACACCAATTATGACAGAAAATGATTCACATAATGCCACAAACTAACAAAGGCACTTCAGAAATTGTGGCATTCAAACAAATCAAGATTAAAATTATACTACTAAAAAGAAAAAAAAAAAAACTTATTAGGGTTTGTTACATCAGCAAAACATTACACAAGCAAGACATTAGTGTAAGATACCGTGTCCACTCTGCAGGCTGCTGCACTAATGAACCGTCACCATGGTTGGGGACTTCATGATTGCTTGTCAGACATGGTTCACTGGTGTAATGAGCATCACTGCCAGCTGATGGTGTGTCTGTGATGACAATGCCAGCATCAGCAGCTGTCTGCAGCAACGTGCTGTCAATGTGGATGGAGCTCGGAGCCAGCGGATGCAGCAGACTGGATGACGTTAATGTCAAGTTGTCTTCTACTGCATCACGAACGCAGTCGGACGTCAAGTTTACTAGTGACACAGTCATCACCGACACACTGTCTGTCATACTCAGTCCAGTGTCATGACGTACAGAGCACAGCTCGTTCGCTTCCGTGCAATTGGAAGCAGTAACATGACCGTCTGGGTCGTCTAATGTCAAGGAACACACTTCTCCTGTCTTTCGCTGCTCACTTCCTGCACCATCCCCACCGTCAGCAAATGCAGCAGCGACCTTATCAGCCTCCGCAGTCGACTGTTCAACACCAGTAACATCTGCGGAACTAAGTGAACTAGAATGTTGTTCAGTGCTACCAGAGTAAACACTACCAGCGGAAACATCAGAATGCTCAGTGACATCAGCAGAACCGAGTGGACTGGAATGCTGTCCAGTGTATGAGATCGTTGCCGGTAGCAGAAGTTTGTCCGTCACCTGCATGTAAAGACGACCGCGAATTACCTACACAGGCAATCACAACTGTAAAATTTTAAAAAAATACTAATAAGGCAATGACGACAAGAACAAAAATACAAATACTAAAAAGCAAGTAAGCAGAAGTACAATACAGATAAAACCATGTTAATCATCATTTTTCAAAATTACCCGGGTTGTCTAAAGTGCTCATAAAGCTCCAAAGATTGGAAAAACATTACACGCAAGGTAACCAATGTGACAAAATGTGCAGAATTAATTTATAAATGTGTAGTAAGAAGATGATTTGTAGTACTAGTGTGTCAAAGAAAATATGAGAATCTTTGGCTCGAACTGACAGGATGCAAAAACAAATGCACAGTGAGAATCGAGAAGCAGCCAAAAAGTCTAGATTTACCGAAATGGTGTGTGTGCATGTATAAAAAGTTTATTTTCCAACTAATTCATATATAATAAAGTGCACAGTGCTCCACTGCTTTTTGTGACACTAAAGTTTAATTAACATTATCTTTTTAGAAATGGAGACCAGCAGTTTATTTATTGTCAGCATAACAGTGACATGCTGACGATGTCAACAGCAGGCAATATTAGATAAACATTTTCTCAAGCCGACACTTCTTCAATTAGATTTCTTCACTGATGGTTAACATTCCCCCCCCCAAAAAAAAATATTTGGATATTAAATCATATAAATGTTAGCGCAAGTATGCATTTATTTCTAAGGGTCCACTTTCTTCCAGACACAGTGTTAACTGGCATTAAAAGCAATATGTTGCACTAACTGTAAACCAACAAATGAAGCTAAGCTACAGTACTAGCCTTGAGAGCACAGGACCGACAGTGCCGTAACGATACATTGCGATTGTTGGTTGAAGCACCAGCTGATAATTTCTTGTGACAAACACACGGACAATGGGCTGTGCCAAAACCGTCATTGTCTTCCCCACCAGGCAGCACCACCTCAATGCACATAAGTATTAGGCTACTAAATTATTAGCCCCCTGCCCTTCAATAGGCAGCATTCTAAGATTAATGACTGTCTGGAGGATAACAGGGAAGATTATTAGAACTGCCATTGTCATTACATACGCACAGTTATAATCGACAGTTCTAACAATTTTAAGTTTAGATCGTTTTTGGGCGTTTTCTGTTTCATAAAGGTTAAACTTTCTGTAAAGGTTAAACTTTTTGTTCCGTTATTATGTGTACCGTTATGTGCAATTTGGCTTAGAAAGGCCATCCCCGAAATGAACTATACTGTGTCGTGTGGGACGTTAAACCCTACTCACTCACTCACTCAAAAAATATTAAGTAACATGTATAATATGCAAATACAGACAAGTACTACAAGCATACAAAAATATGACACAGCTCAAAAAGATCCAAAAAACTGTTCTATAAGAAGTAAACACATTTCACGTATTTATTAACTAGAGTCTTCCAGGCAGCCGACGATGAAGATTTGGTGATCCTAGCTTGCACCATTTTTGACTGATCCATCCGTGTGACAGACAGACGGATGAACAGTCAGACAGACGAACAGAATTGCGATGGCTAAGGGCCGGTTTCTGGATCTATTAGTTAACTCGTCAGTTAGTAAACCAGCTGTTAACTGTAACTCACTAGTTAAGTTTGTGCGCGTTTCTGAACAAAACCTGACTGGCTGTCAGCTAACTG
>Ga0056128_1010127_pt1 | contig 11769 bp, 6 predicted proteins | sample WorMetLIZISLAND2_FD_71113 | JGI IMG/M metagenome (GOLD analysis project Ga0056128, IMG submission 71113) | Marine gutless worms symbiont microbial communities from Max Planck institute for Marine Microbiology, Germany - Olavius geniculatus... ... | reverse complement strand
TATTTTTCTTTCTTTTTTGTTGTGCTACCAATGTTGGTGAATAAAAGATTGTCAAAATACGTTATTTCGTAGATGACATCTGCTGTCTAAGAACTTCGTGTACACTTCGCTCCCCGGGGTGATAAATTCTGAACTCGTCGCATTTACGTGAACCTCTTGATAGATTCTGGAACAGTTGAAGAGGCAACAGCCCCCGTGGCGATGCTAACGGCGCGCACAGATTGCACGAGCAATTGACTTTCGGAGATCTATAGCTGCTACGCACAAAAACGAGTGATCAAAACACCGACGCGCTTCTGCGTCTTTCAACAACCGGCATCCAGCCTAATGTCCAGAAACTCGATTACTGTGAAAACGCAGCCATTACAACGACTTGGCCAGAGCCAAATGTGCCAGTGTGTAAACGTGCTGCATAGTGAATAAAACGTCAGTTAGGTTTTATTGCATTTTCGTGTCTATTATATTCTGCAACATTCTGTAATCAGCAAAATTAGCAACTGCTTGGTTTTGTTTACGTTCTCATAGTAGAAAAAAATAGGATGTGAAATAAAATCACCGATGACACGGTGACTTCGTGATCACATTCAATGGCGGTCGGTGGTGAGAACCTGAACGACCGCTGCAAGCGGTTTGTTGCATTATGCTATACGTCCGATCACAGTAAGCATACCGACAGTGATCAGCGGATATTAACGGTAGTCGAAAATGGCGATTTCGTCTTCTACTGCGAATCTTTAGTCGTAGGTGACGTGATAAACAGTGACACCCACAACACAAAGTACTCGGTGGATAAACTTTCGTGAATGGCATGCTATGAGCGAATAAAGATTGATATTGATTGACGTGCGATATACCTGTCGTTGAGAAGAGCTGCTCGAACGCCGGCGTAACTCACGGCGCACAACGCCGGCATTGCTAAAGACAATCAGCATCAACATCAACGGCACTTGTACAAGGACAAGACGAGTTTTCTTACTTATGTAAATTACATGTATAATGTACGGGTTGTCAAATAAATGTAATTATTGATGTATTTATGTATTTATTTAACATTTTTAACGTTCTGAGCGATTTTACATCTGTGTATAGTTGCTGACTCGTTGCATGTACAGGGTGCGGCAAAAAAGTAGCCCCCTAAAGCCGAAACATTTAGCTTGTGGACGTTCAATGAAAGCGTCAAATTCGCCCACTTATCGCACCTTTTAATAAAATTATTTTTATTTTGCAGTTTTGCCAACGGCAGAAGAGGCATCGCACTATACTCTCCTTAAATACGCCACTGTGCGCGATCATCACATCTACAGATTTCATGATCGTATACAGATCGCGCAACTATCAATTGATAGCGCTGCGCTATAAACGGGTTTAGCGTTAGGGACAGCTAGGGTTATGGTTAAATGACGGCGTATAAACCTTAAATGTAATCGTGCAGCGCGACCGCACGATCGTGCAAATGCGATGATCACGAGCAACATTACGACTGAACGGAACGTCGCAGCTGACAATGCTCTGCACTTCTATATCTTACCCCAGCCAATGCAGCAGAGACCGACCAGAGAGGATGGCGCGTCGAACGCGTACGATATGAGACGGTGCAAGTAGTAACCCTCACAGAACATCCAGAAGTAATTGCTGCTCGTCAGATATATCTTGAAAAACGACACGACTCGACACCACACCTGCAAACGAAACGGTACAACAATAGCGTCATTCAGTTTTGAAGACTGCTTTGCTTTAGGCCTACATATCGTACGGCCTACGTTAAATATTGGCTTGCATGGTATGCTATACTGAGAAATAAACCATGCCAGCATTGTCAAACAAACGCTTCGGTGGGCACTGCGAGGCCACAAACTAAAAGGAAAACCAAAAAATACATGAAAAAAGATTTGGAGAAATATGTGTGGAGAGTAGGTTTCAAATATAACAGGCGACAGCACAGGATAGAGTTGGGTGAAATGAAGTGGTCTGCGCTTGCATGTTCTACCGGCAGCGACACGGTATAATTCAGGCACGTTCACTGCTACTGCATTATTCGTGCATTCGATGAGTTGCAGCGTTTATTCCGTACTTATGATGCTCCGTACGGAGCATCACATGGGACGTCACAGTGGTCGACACCTTGCGCAACGTGTTTCGCCAACAAAGCGCCATCTTCAGTGCGAATGCCGCTGAGACTGCAGCTGTTGACAAAACAAAGAAATACAGCTTGCCCAGCCAGGCCCACGACTTCTTTTCAGTGGTCCCCTGAGTGTCAATGCTCGGAAGTTCCTGGTGCAAATCGGGAGGCGTTGGCTGACGCGACGACTGACTCCTGAGAAACCGCTGTCTTGTTTCAAACTTTCAACGCCTGCATGTCGCCGTCCAACGACTTAACGCGGCCTGCCTTCCACTGGCAGACGTGTTCCCAATTTCCGAGTCCGCGCCAAACACGATTTTTGGTTCTATATTTTCGTCCTAAGAAATTGAATACTTTGGCTTTTAAAATATAAAAATACAAAATAAAATAAAATGTAAAACAAAAACAGAATTTGCTTAACTACGCTAATTAGCAGTAGCATTTATGGGCATAGTGGCATACAAATGCAGCCTCACGCGACAAACCAAAAAAGCTTATATGAAGTTGAATTTGTACACATCTTTGGCCTCAACCGAATGACAAAGGCAATAGTGTAAAAGTTTTTTGACCGACGGCCATGGTGGTTAAGGCGAAAATGGGATAAATTCGATTTGGGAGGAATTGCATCCATCAGTTAGAAGTGACGCCTCATCTAGTTGGTTTGAAATTTAGTATTGACGCATTTGACAGTAAGCTGTACGCAAAATGGTCTGTTCTGCATGTCGGTGTCTGTAGTCAAATGTCAACAGCAGTGAATACAGTAAGCACAATTTCATGGGATTTTGGTCGCCTTGGACTGAACTCGGCGTACAGGTACGCTTTGGATCGAACACGCACGCAGGAAGCATTGCGTGGAAACGGTTACGCTCCGGCCCCGGGGCATGCCTGTGATGATGATGAAGATGATGATGATGATGTTTCGTGGAGTATTTCTATAGTTACCGGGTTGCGATGGATAACTGAGTCGGTGCCAACGGGATTCGACAGAAGTTCATAGTGAATGAGCGAGTACCAGACGATACTGACAACGTTGACTAGTAGTAGAGACAGAAAGAACTGCACGTGCAGTCGAATACGATCCTGTCTCCTCAAGTCCCTGCAGCAACCATCGCATTGCATTGCGGGTTTTTAGCGATTTACTAACGTATAACAAACACGCGCTCTCCTCGGTGGTCGAATCCGATAGCCGTCATGACTGTAACATTCGGCAGAATTGGCTGTCTCACGGTCTTAAACTACGTTTTGTTTTTACGCAAAAATAATTACAACATCTGCGTTTATTCATACGATTGATCATTCACAGTCGTTAAATTTTCGTGTTGTCACTCACGTCACTAGAGCTAATACTATACAATCAAATTGGCTTTTGCATAATGTCTATCGCACGGAAATTAATATTCTGTAATATGTCAAAGTTACAAAAAAAATACCAGAAAATGACCAGTAGACACACTCGTTATTTAACACAGAGCATTATACGGAAAAAGAACGGCGTAAGTGGTCAAAGGCAAGCAGAGAACGGGAGATGGCGTGACGGCCGCACCTGAAGATGCAGAAGATGACAATTGCCGGAGTAAGCATCACGATACTAAGAGCGTTGAACACGATGTACACGTAAACCGCATCAAAGTACGCCTGCATCGCGTTAAAACAACGAACAGCCAAATACACCCAGAGTGACTCGATCAACTCTTATTAACTTCGTTAGCTATCACTGTCAGCTTTATTAGTCTTAGAAGTTACTTTAGTGTCGTACAGAGTGCCACCACCTGCGTTTATGCAGTACGTACTGTACAGACTAGCAACACAAAGACAATCTGTATTAAGGATAAAAAAACTGGTAAGCAGCAGCTATATTGTGCACATAATGAAATTTACACATGTGCAATAAAACTACAACGAAACTGCAATAAAACAGTGTATTTTGTTCTAATACAGCTGTAACTTGCACGCTATTATTGCATCATTGAAATTATGCAAACCATTGCAAGCAAATGCAAGTTCTTTGCCGGTTTGTAGCGTCACGTTCCGCTTTGTGAAAAATTCATTGCCAAATAAACGTAGTCGTCGACGATCGCCTCCGGTTGTTTTGTTGCAGTTTTACTGTAGTTTTATTGCGTTTGTGTCTTAAGTTATATGATAAAACAAACCAAGAACATATAATATAGGCTAACACTATGAATCGGCGACATGTCGACAGAAACCTGTTTATTTAAGCACGGCGTGTAGTCGGTCCATTCAAAGCCATCTTTAACTGTCCACTGGCCGCTTTCTGTACAGTTCTTGATAGACTTTTCTGCCATTCACAGTTACAGCAACAACAAAATGCCCAAAGAAAAAAATCTGATGGACGTCTAATTGTACAAGAAGGCAATTTCGGGCATCAGTGAAATCACACGACAAGTTAAACACAAAAATATGATTAATGTTATTACTAGTGTAAGTAATAATATTTATAGTGTAAATAATAATAACATATAATAAATAGTAGCCTACTATACACTGTGTCTAAAACCAGATGCCTGATACACATAAACCTACATTTTCAAATAACTTCAACAATCCTGGCTCGATATCAACAAATTTTGTTACAAAAAAATGTCATATAGTCAGCACTTAATACTTTGTAAAAATATTATAACAAACTACCATCTAAGGTTTTTCTGTGGCGCGGGCAATGGATGACGCAGCGGTATCATTAACTCAAGCAAATCGGATGCCACTTTTGAGATTAAATCACGGGCTGTGTCAGCAGCGCTCAGCACTACAGCAAGTACTTAGACTTTTTTTGGCCTTTGCGTTTAACATTCTTTACTAAGTTTTCACTTATTTACTTGTTGTGTTCCCGTCATAATAATTATTAGGCCGCAATACGGGTTTTGTCAACCTCCTTAGTCTTGCCCCAGTTGCCCCCAGTCCGTCCGTATGTCATGTACCAGCTCCAAACACGAAAACAGAAAAGCGCTAAAACAAAAATTAGCGCGAACATTTCCCAGAGCAGGAGTAGCTAGTGTGCCAATCTTCAGTTCATAAAATCAAAGTTAGGGTAATGGACGGCGGCAGAATATAGGCTTAGCCGACATATTTTTTACTTTACAGAGTTTTCACACAATCGCAGACCGGTGAGGTCGCTGCGAGGCAAGTACTCGGGACATTGCTGATGCACGACTGAGTCTGCTGGCTATACTGTGTACACGGCAACTCAACCTCCTACCCGCGGCAGAACATTGCTGGTGCACGACCGTGCCTGCCGGCGTGCGATCCCAACAGCTGAATCCGTCCCACGTCGCTGCACAGCTGACAGGTGCGACGTCATCGTACGTCAGCCGTGATCTCAGCCGCTGTCGCTGGCAGCACGTGTCGGCCTTGGTACAGCATTGTATCCACCTCGTGCAGCCGTCCGGACCTCCCACCTCGTCGACGTACAGACCACACACATGTTCCAGTGACGCCGTGTCTGCTGAGTCGACGACGTGCCGCTCTACCACAGTGCTACCGTTCAGCCGCACCAGCTGCGTATAATTGCCAATCGACGGGATGAGGTTGCCTACACCGGGGAACAGATAGATGAAGCAGAGCGTGCAGGCTCGTCGGCGGAAACTCACGACATCCACCAAGCCGAAGCGATCTCTGCACGTCGCCGACACGTTTGCTGCTGCTGCTGGTGGTGGTGGTTCTACTGTAGCTGCCGTGACGACGCTTGGATGCGGCATCCTCACCAGTGTCAGCGTCATCTGAAGCAACCAACTGACATCGGTTGGCCAGCTTTACAGTAGTTAAAACAAAACAGAATATATTTACCTAATTTCGCAATTAGGCGGCAAACAACTCCAGAATAGAAGTACACGTAAATATCGTCAATCGAAAATCTGCATTCAAACTAGGAACATATCGCTATAAGGGAAAGCTGTGATTTCACTCTGTTAGTTCACTAACAAAAGTTCCTCACCGTATTTTTGACTTACGTACCTGTACTATATTATTATACTATGCATTACTTGTGCAAACAAAAGTCATTTCCGTCGCCTACACATCGGATGGATAGCCTAGCGTTGATTTTTAGCCGACCGTACTTAAGTAACAGTCGAGCTGTTGTCATGGTTGTCGTCCGTCTGTCGTCCGTAACAGATGTATTGTGGCTAACGGGTAGGGCGTAGAAGAAAAAAAGTTTTACACAAATAATCAGTCATGGGTGTTAAACTTTGGTATGCAAAATTTCAGCCATTTGCTCAAAGGGAAACATTATTAAATTGAGGGTTGATTAGACGGTGGTAGGGAAAATGTGCGTTTTTCAACGAAAAACTGGCCGAATCTCGGACACGTTGCGAGATATTGCCTAGGTTGCTAATGATCATTGATAGGAAGTCGCATATTGGCCTTCGAATGACATGGAAATCATCGACCTTGGATGACCTGAAAGATCACTGACAACAAGTACGGTCGGCTTTTTAGCGACAGCTGGGTTTTCTTGTTACACACTGGTTTTATTTATGCAACAACTTGCTGTTAACATTGTTGGGGCACGAAACGGAATTCTGTAATCCTGTAAGCTGGTGTCGACACGTCGACAATCAGAACATTGCTTTTGGTAACTGATTTTATTTAGATTTAAGCCTATACTTTCCGCCATATCTGTTTTTCCCTCAGACGCCGTAATGCTTATAGTCGTTGAAGAGGGTCATGTAAACTGAACTACCGCAAGTTTATTGTCAATGCGAAGCATAGCATTGGATACAATATAAAATTCCCTCAGCGTTCCTCTCTCGTCTCCGGTGGCTACCGACGGCTGATTATGAGGTCATTTGTCACCTGATAGCTTTCCCGTACCATTTAGATATTTAGTAACAGTAGCAGCAGCAGTAACCAAACTGGGCCGCAGCTAGCCGAAAAGTGACTGAAGATCTGACCTTCTGTGATGCATGCACGGGTCACGTCGACATGGGCAGCAAAATTTGTTATCTTTTGATGGTCTCCACAAATATATACAAAGGTGTCGCTCTTTGTGTGACGTGTGCGTGTGTGTGTGCGTGTGAAGGAATGAGCAAGCACGTCTAGTTAAATATTAAATACTTTTTCAAAGGTGTGAAAAAATAAGCTGATACACACTGCTCCGAAAATACGGTATGCTTTGAAAATAGGCCGCAAGACGATAGCACATGGTCAGCACAAATGCACACATCGTACTAAAATATTTGGATTTAGACGTAATGTAAATGTGGCGAAAACTACAATGCATGCTGTTATGGTTAAAATACTCGTACCTTGATTTGTGATTATCGTGCCTTAAATAATGGCTAGTACCAAAAAATAAAGAAGTTCGTGGTTCGGTGTGAGTTGCAGTAGGCTTATTTAAGAAGTGAATAGCAAAAAAATAATGTACATACTTAATGTAACTCTTCTTAATATACTTTTAACAAAAAAACCATCACTGCAGATCTAAATGTGATGTACAAAACGTCAGCAGTGCTTTGTTCAAAATATGGTACAAAGAATGCGACATCTCGAGGATGGCAATGACAAATTTCGCTGAAACGGACACAGAGTGGATCATTGTTAGCTGAATATGAAGCGCTTATATACAGCAGGATAAGCAAGCCGTTTCCATATAAAGCCAGCCAGCCCGGTGAGCTCAGCCCGGCCATCCTCTGTGGATAGGGCAGAATAGTATAGATGGGTGTAAACGGACACACTGTGCGATGCGCGATGGAAATCTGCCTAGCGGTAGAAATAAGATCAGCGTTGTCCTGTGAACCGTGTGGCTTAAAAAGATTGTAGTTCTGCTTAACTGGTAATAATTTTTTTTGCTATTAAGAAACAAGGAGTCAAATAGATATTTATCATTCGCAGATAAAAATACAGCTAAAAATTCGAGTGCATCGTTTTGTAAATTTCTAAATTATGTAAAATGCTATAAGTCAGACGTTACGAAAATATCTGTGTAAAAGATAAAAAATAGTAGTATTCTGTGTAATAACTTAAACAAATTGAAACACGTAATGGTAATCGCTGGTAATCAGTGTTGGTTGAAAGAATAATGTGCAACTATTAGTATCTTATTTGATCAGCGTTATTACTTTACCTTGTAAAATAGCGCCGCAGTGAACGTTTTGAAAATGCACGTGTAAAAGTGGAGAAGTAAATGCTCACCAAAAGTATAATCGTCTGCTCCAGAAAACGGCAAAAAAGCGATGCTGTCAGACTCATCTTGTCCGCAGTCAGTTCGCCACGACACCGTGCGTATGAGTGACTGCGACACTGATAAACATGGTCAACTCAGCCTGGCCATCCTCACGCGGCGCTGTATTTTTCTGCGACAATGATGAACACAAGCGCTAGTTGCAGCGAGTGAGCGAGCACCCACGCTCATACTGTCGTCGCCAGCATCGCCGCCGCTGCGCTCTATTGGCTGCAGCAACGGTATTAGGCTACATCCGGCTCTGTTGCTTCAGCGTGATCTCTGAATAGCGAAGGCGTTTTTTAATTTGAAAAAAAAACGAAATTTAAACACTAGTCTAAGCATTTTGTCTTTGTTCCTTCTTGCTGTTTCATATAATATGATAATATCGTTTTTTCAACCACAATTATTAACCTGATAATTTAGGTGCAAAAGATTTATAGACTAACAAAAAAATCCAGGTCATGATTACATTCATAACATTAACGGCGCCCAAGTCGACTTGGGCGGTTCTTGCCAACGGTCAGGTAAAATGCCTCAGCGGCTTTCGCTAGCAGAATTTTAAGTTCATCTTGACTTAGGCCTAGGCCTACATGAGTGTGAAATGTCGTTAGTTTCAAAGTAGCAACCGAGTGCATGCTTAAAGCGTTTTTTGTAATTTTAGTGGCAGCAAAGTTTTGGATCAACTCAAATTCAAAGAAAGTTTCTCAAATCCGTGCGACATTGACAGATATCACAAACTAAAAATACAGAAAAGTATTAGGCCTAATGCTGCTGTTAAAACTGGAATATTCGTACTGTCATGTCTGGAACTATGACAGTGATGATCGATGGCGAAGCTGTTTTTTCGACCACGACTAGCTTGAGCAGGAAAGTGCGACAATGACTGACTGTAACCAAGATGGCAAAATTGCAATGTACCCGGCTTATTTTTATGCATTCTCGATACCGTAGGTCACCGGTTCTGTTTGTGGCGAAAGTTGCTGGCGTCTGTCTTGAAGCTGCGTAGTACGTCATTGTTATTGCATGTCTCCGAGGACGTGTAACAGCCGGTACGTGAGACGCCGCTACACGCCAAACTACGTGACTTTGGATAACTGCTGCCGTGCCTGCTTGCTGCATCAACCGTGAGTGTACCATACACTGGCTGCCAGTAATAACAAAATTCTGTCATTGTAGTGGCCGGCTTTTCGTGTACAGGTCAACTTCGAAGTTACCAGTTTAACTTCTGCTGCGCTTTTTATGCATAATTTCATTCAAGTTAACATCGGCGTTAATTTTAAGCCGTACACGAAAAAACAGGCCTTAATGTTTCACAGCTCACAGACAAAATCATCAGCGTAGATGAAGCACAAAATGGGAGAGTACAATACACCGTTTCTGCAAACGTGGCGTCTTGAAGCGAATCAGCTAGAATGTTGTTCCACGAAACTCAGAACTTCGCACATTGAACCCGCTGTTCAAAAGCCGTATAAACAAGGTTCATACACCGTCCATTATTTATTACCGGTAGCTTAGCGCGCAGGTCTTGCTGTAAGATATTGTCAAAATGCTTTATCCAGTGATACGGCTAAAACTTTACTACACATTTATGTAGCGTTTCATGAATTCTCAGTTTTTTCGATTATCAGAGCATATTTTTCTTGCAACTGTTGTGCTTTTTAAGGCCGCAGCTGCACATTGCAATGGATAACGTCACGCCGAAATACCACTCAGTAGACGCTGAAAACGTGCCGGGCTGACTACTGATTTCCTGACGCCGTCTGCTGGAAAAGATCGTATGTTTACTTTTCCTGATCCGGTAGGCCTACTATTAGCCTATCAGGCATAGCAGGCAGCACGAGAGCACTGTCCGCTGATAACACCGATGTACTAGACGTTGTCGTGTTACTTAGCCTACTATTATGCCGCAGCTTATTCCATGATTGTTCAATTAATTTCTGATCTGGTCTGACATTCGGTACATGTTCAAGCAGTGTCCGTCGGTAGGTACCGTTAATTAGCCAGAAATTGGCTCATTATGATTATCAGTGGTTTGGTTTGTGTTATGATTTTATCCTTTGAGGTTTTATAAGCCTATTGCATAGGACTTCATTTGCCCATGTTGGTGGCTTTGTGTTTTGTTGTTAGGTAAAATCGTTTCTTGCAGCGCAAGCGATTCCGTTTATTGCTACACATTTTTCCATTGCGTGATCCGTCTGCAGTCACTCATCTGTCGTCTGTGACATTCGTTCGACAGAGGCCAATGACATCTACCAGGTACACTTGTGATGTGCAATGACACGTTATGCTAGATAGAGGAATTTCACAGGAAAAAATAAATGTGGGGTCGAACTCCTTCCCCAAACAAAACATGCAATTGTTTATTTATGATTCACTAGGTGACAGCACCAGTCAGCGATTAGACCTTTACCAAATTACTCTGGTGCCTGCTACTTTGTCTATCAATCAGTAGATTGGATGAATGGATGAATGACATTAGTAACTGTCTTCTTATCGCCCACAAACATTTGCAGCTTCTTTGTTATTTGTCGCCGATCCGTTTGCAGGAGAAATGTTGCGTTGCCTACTATAATGTGCGTCATCGATCATTTACATCTTACAGGCCAAACAGCAGCTGATTTGCAGATATGCACTGTGTCCGATAAAAAGTAAACCCCTAGACATTGTACAATATTAATGTCAAATCTAAACAAATTTAAATAAAATTTTGCACACTTAATCCGCAATAAATTGCTGAAATGATAACCAAATTTCGTTGAAAAGTATTGTTTTTTAGCGGAGTTATTAATAATTGTTGAATTTTGATAACAAAATGTCTCCGTTACCAATATGGCGTTACATAAGCAAACCCCTGTACATCTGTGTAACTCCAATAAACAAATTTGATGTTGGCAAAATTTTGCGTACACAATGCACGGTCTATTGGCAATCGAAATGCCGACTTTCAGTTAAATTTACGAACGCAAACAATAGTTACAGTGATTTTTGTGAGGTCACCATAAAACGCCAAGTGTCCAGTATTAAGCAACCGTTTGATTAATCCTGACAGCGTCCGCAGATTGCTGGGAAATTTTACGATAAACGTTTTAGCACCATACACTTTCTGTTGTCTCGGCAGTTTAATTTAAACACTATCGTCTGCAGAAAATACCACTTTGTTATAGTTTACGTTGATTGCATCAACAAACGTCACTTTCGAGCGACTGTAATCGGCTATGTAACGCCATATTGATAGGCCTAACGGCGATATTCTGTTATAGATATTCAGTTATTAATAACTCTACTAAAAATAAATTTTTTCAGCGATATTTGGTAGTTGATTCAGCAATTTTTTCGGGATAGAGCGGGATAGAACTGTTAAATATGTTACTTGATGATGGCATTTCTAGTACTCTAGTAGGTTTGTTGTCATTTTGGTTTAGCCACCAGGAAATGTGTGTGAAGTGGAATGGTGTTGTATCTGGCTGTTTTT
>Ga0056128_1010125_pt1 | contig 11771 bp, 6 predicted proteins | sample WorMetLIZISLAND2_FD_71113 | JGI IMG/M metagenome (GOLD analysis project Ga0056128, IMG submission 71113) | Marine gutless worms symbiont microbial communities from Max Planck institute for Marine Microbiology, Germany - Olavius geniculatus... ... | reverse complement strand
CTTGCCTAATGCCTAATGTTGTAAGTGCAGTATACCTGGAATTATAGTTTAGATAGAGAGAACTTCATTTAATTTCAATGTAGCTGTGATATCATAAGACCACAGCATTAAACTAATTAAATATACTGGTTAACAAAACTTTTTATTTAGTATATTTTGACTAACTAAGTAAACTACATCACTATATATGATCTATTAATTTATTTCTGTGGTCCCAAAAGGGCTTCACAAAGCCTTTAATGGGATTTTCAATGCACGTTTTTTTTAAATAAAAAACGTTGAGCAAAATAAAAAAACGTTAAAAAACGTAAAAAAAACGTTTATTACATCTATGCTTTGCTTGGTCCTTGAGATACAGGTATAACGAATGTTAGTTCTTGCTGTAACCGATGCTCGAGTCTGCTGCCCAGTTTTTATGGCATACTACATTTCAGCTCGTAATACGCTGTTTTCATGATTTACAATATCTTGCAACAAAAAGTGCTCTGTGATGTTTAGAATGCACAAAATTCGTTTTTCGCCGGGGCTCCGCCGCGGACCCCACTAGGGAGCTCACGACGCTCCCCCATACCCCTTAGTCGGGGGAGGGGGATACCCCCTCCCCATTCCTCGCCCCCTCGACGTCTGCGGCGCCTCGTTTTCGGCGCTTACGGCGAATCACCTTGAGTTAGGGGGACTTGCCCCAAGGACTTTTTAGGGGGGGGGATAGACGCCCCTGCGAAGGTTCGATAGTACGAATTAAGGTGTAGGCCCATATAGTGCAATATGGCATAAGCATTTTCACTGACTCTAACCATCACCCTAATAGCCCTCCGTTTACACGATCGAGCAATTAAAACACCAAGCTGGTTTCCGCTGTACATAATTTGACCGGCGACTGGCGAGTAGGCATGCGCCTATATAAAAAACGTTGTGGGTCGAATCACTTGGTGCATTCAGATTAATAACACGACGAACTAGAAAGCACCGACATGCGGAGTGCAGACCGGCTCGTGGAGACATAGACATACCATTCTCTGGACTCCCTGACCTGTTTCATGACTATACGGCTGCTCAATGCTCATACAATGAACCTCCATGTGGGTCCTATCACGCAGATTAATAAACCCCCTATATAATTATATTCGCGGAACACGAGCCGTGTCGAGGGAGTGCATGGTGTTAAAGAAGAATATTGTGTACGGGCTGCTGAAATGTCATTTGCGAAGTTAAATGAAAAATATTTACCGACTCTGACTCAGATTAACAAACAAGTCTAAACAGATACCAAACGAAGCCGCAATATCTGCCATAAATCCCCGTCACCGTCTGTAACACATATGGCTAAACGGTCGCTACCGGAAAACCTATTACACAGTTAATTAACCAAGTGTGACGGCTGTTCGCACGTGAAATTTCAGCGATTCAATGCTAGGGAACATTTTCAAACTTGGGATTGAACAAAGGTGGGGTATGTCCTAGGAAAAATATGCGTTTTCAACCGATAAGTCCCCGAATCTCAGAAACGGTGAGAGACAGGGCCGGTGTCACCGGCCAATGTTGCTATAGCCTAAGCCTAATACTATTATCACTGGAAGTCGCATAAGCTCTTTCAATGGAAATCATTGGCACTGGATGACCTTGAAGGGTCATTACGCAGTCTGCTATGCCAATTGTGCAGTATTATGGCCAAACGATACGCTGGAGGGGTGTCGACGATGATACCGTTGGATACTGCGATCATTGTGCGATGGAGAGTTCCTATAGGCTGTCGATAGTAGCCATGTTTCTATTTGCAGCAGTTTGGCCGCAATTATAAATGCAAATTAAGTTGCTGCCCGCAGCAGTTGCCCACGTGCGCCAAATTGCCGTATCGCATCCTAGTGTTGATTGGAGAGTTCAATATAGCAGCGTCACCATAGCGTTTGTGTGACTGCAGTCACTATATGGAAAATCGCTTTTATCCGCGAACGGATATCGGATGCTGGCCTTCAGATATAGGCGGTACGGTCGGCCCATCCTAGCGTCAGCTGGGTTTCTTGTTAAATAATAAACAAAGCGATAAATAACTTAGCTTGTAGACTATAGACTACTATACAAATAATGACTGGCGTCGAGGTCATCATTGAAATTTTTTTTACCTAAAGTTCGCAAAAAGGTTGCCCGAGATCGAAGATCGAGGGCAACACTTTACGAATTGGGGAAAAGATTTTAATGATGATCGACACGCCAGTCCCTATTTGTTTTGTTATACCTCAAAACCGAAACAAAATATTTAAACAAAAATCATTTAAACATAAATTATTTTAAGCCGGCAATACTGATCGGGCAACAGGGTGTATTTGTTAACGTCACGTGACCCAATTTGGACCAATCGCGTGCAGGTATTTTTCGTTGAGGTATAACAATACTTCCTGTCGTCTGTAGACCTTGATAGGTTGACTGCACTGTCAACGATTTTTCTCCATTGAATGCCGCCCTCAGTGTCATCATGTAACTCCATACTCCATGCAGTAGTTATTCAACCAGTTCACTTTCATTTTAGGTCTGTCTCTTGCACGTTTGCTATCCAACGTCCCTTGTAGGCCTGCAACAGGGTGTTTCATAAAAAATGACCACTTGGATTAGCCTACTTATCTTTGCTGGTAAACTGCGACCGCTTTTCACAACTCTGTCACTGACAAACTCAGGAGAAAATTTAAAACAAAACTGCATGTATCATCAAAGTTTCCTTCATCATACAGTACACTATAGTGTTCTCCTTTAACGGCTAGCAGCGAAGTATGTCCTGTAACCTCCGCTTGGAGTGCTGGAACTACAAACACACATTTATAGCAAGTTTAAACCAGGGACACCAACTCTGGGGGAGGCCGACCCATTATTTGCACATATCCCGTATTACCTATCAAAGGACCGGAACCAGGATGAATGTCCTAACTCTTTCACTAAATCACATAAGGGAAAGCAGATAAAATACCGAAAAAATTTTCCGATGCTTCCCCCATACCTGTAGTCGTTTAGTGAGGGGCATGGTGAAAGGCATACCCCATTCCACTAGACGACTGGAGTCCGCCATTTCGAAGGGCCGCCAAAACCCTGTTTTAGACGACGACGAAACCGTATAGCCTATTTATTAAACGCTAAACTGACTTTATCCGTGACCCAGTTTCTAACCATAACACTATTTCGAACCCTATTCCTAATCGTGGCTGTTTTTTTTCGGAATGGGGGCTCTTCTGAATGGCGGGCCAACCCAGTGGTTTCTATCCCCTCAAATATAAAATCAAAATCGGGTTCAAGTCCCCCTCTACATTTCCCTGCTTACCAGTTGCCAGTTACCCCCTTTCCCGCCCCATTTTTCTCCCCACTCCACTCCCCTTTTTCTTCACTATCTTTCTCTACCCTTGCCTCTCCTCTTTTTTCCTCTCCTTCATGTTTCATCCTCCCTTCCCCTCCCCGGGGCCCCACACCCTTATAGTCCAGCTTTTTTATACGGGTCTGTGGGAGCGCCCTAAGCTTCCCCAGCGGAACCGTGCAGAACCCGGTCGCCAAACGGTTTGTGGTGCATTCTGAGCTACAAACAGCACTGCTGTTGATAGCAATTTTGCACACACCCATAACAAAATACCAAACTCGCCCACCCCTATTTTTCACTGGGCGCAAGCCGCTCCCACCGGGTACAGGGGAATAGAAGTTACCGATACCAACTCGACGCTTGACCTTCGCCCCCTTCGCTGGCGTAGCTGAGGATCTGAATAGTGGTGGCACTTAAGCAGTAGGGGTGTGAAGAGGGGTGACCCCTCCCCAGAAATTTTTCGGATTTTTTTTGCGTGAAAATGATGTGTTTTGGTGCATTGTGGCACTATTTTAAGTAATGGATAGGCACCTAGGGAGGCGCGTGCCTCCAGTGCCCCCTACGGCTACGCCAGTGGCCCCCTCTCCCTAATATTCACGACGGATCGACGGTTCGACGCCACTGAACTGCAAACGGCGGGAGTTGACCGGTGAATGTCGTCGACGCATCTTCTCAGCTCAGAAACGGACGGCCGGCTGACTGGGTGGTCGCCCGACCGGTCGGTCGTACGGTCGTTCGGTCGGTCGGTGGCCGGAAGTCAAGTCGCGTGCACGTCGGTCGAACGAGTCGGCCGATGACAACAAGCAAGGCCGGCACCGCTGACATATCAGACAGTCTCAGAGACTTACAGCAGCACTGACCTCACTTGAAACCTTCGACCCAACTCAGAACTCCACTCATCTCTTCTCATCACTTCATCAGCCACCGACCAGCAGCAGTACCCACGCCGACGCATCGTCCGATCTGTGTGTGTGTGTTGTCTAGACTCTAGACAGTAGTCTCGCTCGTTGCTTATTCGCGTCGGACGGACGGACGGACCGATCGCCGCGCCTTCCTAGTCCATATGCAGACGCTCTCCCGGACACGCGAGGTGCGACGATCACACAACGATCCGATCCGCACAACCACTGTCAACTGCGGTCGTGGATCGGCTTTGCGTCTGCACACCTGCTCCGGCTTCGAACACCGTCGCCGTCATTCAACGCAATCAAGGTCCCATCAATAAAATTCGATACCGCGGTATCGTTGTTGATTCGGTTTTTAATCTAAATTATTTTTGCACAGACAATTATTTTGGTTACGTACGCTAGGCCTAATGCTTCAAGCCACCCCACCGTATGAATCTTTGTAAAAGTTGGGAAACTTTGTAAGATGCCGCATCTTACAAAATATCCCCGCTGAATGGCTGCACTGCCGCTGCCGAAAGTCCCGAAACGGCTTTCTAATTATTTTGTCTGTTGCCGAATAGGGTACGTACATGTACGTACAGGCCTATACGAAAATTTCCGTCAGGCGCAACTTCAGCTGGTCGACGTCGACGTCATGAATCCGGCTGTGGTAGACGCGCTGCCGCCGCTTACCCCAAGTCTGGTCAACCGGGCGGTCAGGATTATTGGCTGACCAAAGAGCTGATAAAGCCCGGGTTATCTGAAGTTTAAAGGCACTTACAGAGCGACGTAACTGAACTGAATTAAACTGGCATGGTGCAGTTTTTGACGAACTGACCAATGGGCATGCATTACAGTAGGCACCGTCTAACGGCGTTGTTGGCGTATACCTGACTACGCTCACGTACGCATCAACCAATGACCAGTGGGCTCACCCAGCTTGCGCATTGGTCATTTCGTCAAAAACTAAATTGTATCAGTTCACTTCAATTCAGTTCAGTTACGTCGATCTGTACGCGCCTTAACACCCGCATTGTCTCATGCACCGGCATAGACAGGCGCGACGTCCCGTTGAAAAGTGAAGTCGCAACAGTGTTTTAATCCATACCCAGTCTACTGCTTTTTGCGAAATTCCGTAATTTTATTACCATCGTACCCTTTCTCTCGCCTAAACGCTTTAATTAAAATACGATATTTTTTACAAAAAATACTGAGTCCATCGCTTACATTAATTAAGCTTATTGTTTACGCTGATTGCACGACGTCACTTTCAGTCGAGTGACTGCTGTAACCCCATACTGGAAATGGAAATAGGCCTACAGGGTGGGGCAAAAAGTAGCCCCCGAAAGTTTTTCACAACAACTGTTTGGAGTTTTAATTTGAAATCTGCATTCAACTGCCAAGTAGGCCTAAAATGTGATTCTGTTGTAAAACGACGAAGTTAAGACTTTTTAATATGACCGCCTACCGATTTTTCAGCATTCAAAAATGTTCCGGGTACAACACCAATTTAATAATATCGTTGAAACAACACATGCAGTTAAATAATGATCAGATGCCAGAATTCCATTGTCACGGTGAATGTTCGAAGTGTTTACCGCCAGCTCCAAGCTACAACACCAGCCTCCAGTCGCCTTATTTGAGAAATCTTTCACAGCCTTGTCGATCGGTCCCTGTGGCATGTTGCCCCATAAAGCATTTCCTTAAGTTCGGCGCTTGTTTTCGGCTTTGTTTTAAGCTTGCGGTAAGCCTCCAACATTGCACCCCACACGTGATAGTCTACTGGGTTTATATTTGGCGAATTTGGAGGCCATTAGTCTTTTGTGATGAAATCTGGACAGCTGGCCCGCAGCCAGTTCTGTGCGCTGCGCCGCGTTGCGCGCTGTGTTTGCTGACGCGCCGTCTTGCTGGAAGATGAATCCGGTGGGCAGCCGGGGATTTGAACGATAGTTTAATGATAATTTCTAAACAAAATAAATTACTGTTGATCAAAACGTTACTGTTACGTCATCGGCAGTAACGTGGTAACCGGTTTTTGAAAATTAAATAGCATTTTTAGCTTAAACATTTTTAATGCTGAAAAATCGGTAGGCGGTCATGTTAAAAAGTCTATAACTTCGTCGTTTTTCAACAGAATCACATTTCACTTGGCAGTTAAATGTACGACGTTACAGTAAATAATCCTGTAAAATTTCAGATTAAAATTCTAAACGTTTGCTGGGAAAACAGCAAAAAACTTAAGGGGCTACTTTTTGCCCCACCCTCTATGTTCTCATCGATATTTAAAAATTAACAAATCCGCTACGAAACAATACGTCTTCACGAAATTACAAAATTTTATTGGCATATGTTCGTATTTGACATTTCTATTGTAGACTGTCTAGGGGATTACTTTTTTCCTGACACCGTGTAGTTACTTCGTTATTGCTGTAGGCACTATAGCGGTATGACGTCCAAACGTCCGGCGCCCAAACGGTGGAGCCCAAGTGTGCTGCTGGCGAAATTGTGGCTTCATAGCGGACCGACGATAGCTAATCGGCAGACCTCTGGCGCTCACCCGACTGCCGGTCGACCAACCAGGAGTGTCGGAAAGCGAACTAGGTCGGCACTCGGCACGCGGCGCCGAGTGGACAGTGTCGACACACGTGTCGTCGACGCTCGTCGTTGCCTTGGATATCGTCCGGTCGAAGTACTCAGTACTCACGGCACACTGCGCCTAGTCGAACTATGCGAGTTTCGAGCGTCAGTTGAGATCAACGACCCTGGTCAGTAAAGCGCCAGCGTCCAAGATCTGACCTCACTTGATGCCCGAAGTCGCCAAGCGCATAGGCGGAGCCAATTCATGCATTCCGACCAACGACGAAGACACCGCGGGAAAATCTAACACGAAAAGCTATACAGAAGTAAAATATAACGAAATGAATAACCGAAAAGAACAATTAGACACCCAAGCCTTGCTCAAGTGCCGACCGCGGGTATAGCCGCATGCACACACAAAAAACCGGTGTGACCTTGACCTTTGACCTTGAAATTTAATAGGTTTCTAGAGGCTGTCGTCGAGATACGTCGAGATACATGTTCAAACAAAATTTCATCAAGCTGCATGCAGCGCTTCACGAGTTATCGTGGTAAACCAAAAAAAACAGACAAGCCGGTAGGCGACGTGGCTTGCGACTACTAGCAATAGCAGTTTTACGGACAGACTGGAGACAGAAAGACAGCGGACGCAGAGACGTAGACATTCACAGACACGATGTCTGATAACCAGGGTCGCTTATAGCAGTACAAAACAAGTGACACTGCGCGAAGTCAAATTTTCGCAAGACTCTGATTGAAGGCCACGCGACCAATGGACTCGGCATAATGTGCTTTTCTATTCGTGATCAATGACGAGCATAGTATACCACATTATCTTAGCATTATTACAGACACAGTCTCATGCATGAAAGTAGAAATAACATTTTATAGCTCCGTGAGTCTCATGCAGCATTCATCCGTCCATGCAGACATGGTCAGTGCATAGGGACATACAGTAGTACAGTAGCACCTGTATACATTATACATGATGTCTACTAGTATGTCCATGATCCAGGTCACATAAGGGCCTAAAGTCAGACGCCTATATGGGCTACACCAGAGACACACCACGGGCGCACTTCTTTCCACACCGGACGCAAATTAGTCATTATAATCAACTTGAACTATTACCGCTTGAATATCAGACGAAAAAGCTGCGCATGAAGAAGTAAGATGGAGGAAGGTAAAACGTGAATTTATATGGAGCGTTCACTGTCATTCAGCTGCAAAAAAAATCTCTAACGTATAGGCCTACGGTATAATTAATTTAACTATTGTCGCCTAAATATCACCTGCATCCTTAGCCTATATCGTCTATGATAATCTTTATTCACACAAAAGCAGTGTAGAATGAAACAGAGACAGACAGAAAGTAAGACAAACAATAAACCTAAGTAGAAATATACGCAAGGCAAAAATCATGTTAACAAGCCAGTGTTTAAATAGTAAAATAAAAACTGTAATACTTAATTCTTTTCTACATACACTGTACGTCTATACAGGCCATATACGTAAGAGCCATTCTGGGTTGTCTGGTCTTTCGCCTGCCCTGGTATTAAACCGCAAATTTTATCGTTTACTATACTAAACCTCGAGTCCCAGTACTATGCTGTAGTCTCTGCACGGAACTTGAAGAAAAATCCATATCCGTTGTCGTTCCTGTCGTCAGCAAGTCGGTCAGCGAAGCCGGTTCGTTCAACGCCGAGTTTCCGCTAAAAACGATGCATACAGTGCAGTCGCTAGGAAGTTTTTATACTCTTCCGCCGCATACGAAAAACACGCAACTATGAAGGACGCAATAAAAAGTGCGAGCATGTTTCCGTGCAGCTGTGTATGCCGCCTGGACGCACTGACGCCATCAAAAGTCGTCCACGAGTGTGACTGCAGAGAGAGACGGTATTGCGACATACCGTGCACCTCTTTTGATGCTGTATTAAGACGATTCGTGCACGCACTGTACCTTATCATCATCATCATCATCCTACACGTCACTGGCGAGTTGTATACGTTGTCTGCGCAGTCCTCGTTGAACTTTACTTTCCACTTCTAGTCATCATCTGTTGCCTGCGAGATTATTGACGTATAAAACAGCACTCGTGGTGGCATTCGCTCTCGTGTCCTCCCTGCGCCTAGTGCACGAATCGTCCCACACAGCCATCACAGTACTGCAAGAATCGTCCCTTAATCGCAGAGACATGGCCGATGTGCGGCGGCGTCAGGTGCATCTCAGACGGACGGACGAAGCAGTGCGGGCGACCGGGTAGGTACATCTAGGTCCGATCATCGCGCTGTACGTCGACTTGCATCGAACTCTGCAGAGAACTGCCTCGAGCAACTCGCCCGCCGCCCGCCTCTCGTCGCTCGGTCGGTGGCTCGCTTCTTTGTGTCGAGGACCGACCAACCGGCCGCTATATATAGTCGGCCAGCACGCGCACTCAACTCGACCGACCACCGCACGCGCGGCGGGCGTGCGACCGCCGAATAAAGAGAGAAAATCAATACAGCGCCTCCTCGAAAGTCGAAGTCGCGTGCATGGTGTCGACTGACGACCCGCCGCGAACAAAGACACAAAGAACTTCGGTGGCATCGCGAGTGGCGACTCGTCGTCGCTGCATGCGTTGTCTCGAGTCGTGGTCCAGTCTGCGACGTTCTAGCAGCAGCAGGTCTTTGTCGTCGCCATGCAATGGCTCACCGTCGTCTGCCGCAGTTCCGCAGTTCCAAACGTGCGCAGAGGCGTAGACAATGCCCAGAAACACAATGTCAATTATTTTTAAAAATTAATAGTAGATATTTGGGACTCGAAAAAAAATTTAAATTGTTGCCATCAGATATCATTCTGCACCAAATTCGATTTAGCTGCGATTCGGCTCCAGACCTCGCTGCGGGAGCTCACAGCGCTCCGCCAAACCCCCTATATAGCTGACATTTAGGCGTCATACTTCTAAGGAGAGGCAGGGAAGGAAAAAGCGAAGAGAAAAGAAGAGTAGGGCTGGAAGAGAAAGAAGGGAAAGAAAGGAAAGGGAGGCTTGGAGAAGGGAGGCAAGCCCCCTCATGTCAATTCAGATTTCTGCCTACGCCACTGGACGTGCGAGATGCAAGATGTGAACAACGGAAGGCAACTTCACACAGCGATACTTTATACATTGCTCAGCTTGGTTTAATTGTACCAAGTATGCCATGCGAACACAAAGAACGGTTGAAAACCAGTCTGCGCGATCTAGGCCTATCAGTCGGTGAAAAACAACCAGGATGATATGCATCACATGCAGTGTATACTGCTTTCGTAGTTTTGGGGGAGTCAAAACGATCTGTAGGCCTATGTACTATAGGTACTGCACTGCTGAAGTGGGTAAGTGAGTACGCAGTACGAGTTTGTACCACTCCAGACAGTGCGGTATCGTACTTAAACCACGCTCACATCGCAAGACTACAACGTCGTTTGATTTATGACTCAGTCGCATGAATGCAGTCAAAGTGTGGTTTAAATTACTTTACCGTCATGTACAAAGTTACAAACCGTCACCGCCGGTGAGCTTGTAGTTGTACACTATAAATACTGTGAACTGTAGCCCGACACTGCCCATGGATTTCCGGCTGAAATGCTGTACAGAAAAATCGCGGCGCATTACTTTTTGTTCGACCCATTCTGCCATTCAGCGGCCAGCGATAGCTGCTGCGAGCAACAGTAGTCTTTGTTAGCAGCTGTTCTCTGCTCTGCTTGCCCTGTCGCCGCATTACCATCTAAGCTAAACGCCTAAAACTATAGTCTACCGTTACAGCTATAACGCAAATTCCGCCACTTTTCACCCACAGTAACATGACGCAATATGCAACCCGAGTGGTCGGCGCATGCTTCTGTCAACCTTCGAGCACAAAAGAGCACGGTCTGACGTCTGCCTTTATAATTCACCGCGTATTTACAAAACTCACTAGTCACTGCATCGACGGTCGCCGATCTCCGTTGTATTTGTGCACATCATATACATCGTGATTCTTGAGTCAAGCAGAAACTCTTGCCCATCATCACCATTTATCGCCGATCGATTTTCGAATTTCGTTCGCTGAAGCACAAAATCTGCACACTTAGCAGAACAGTGATAAATAACAACTGATCATTAGAGATCCATGCAACCGGTCACCAGTCCGCAGAAGCATTAGTCCGAATTTGGTCAAGAGCCAAGAGCCGCTATATTCATATTCTGTCAAAGACACGTCATAGTCTCAAATTTATCTCTATTCCTAACCCTATCACTAACCCTAACTAACCCCAACCGTATCCCGAATGTTGGGACTGTTCCCATCCATCCCACCGCGAAATGTCGCTGCAGTGCTCGCTGTATGCTGTCCTGTATTACAGAAAGACGAACTCGCCATGCAGAGACCCAGACCCTGATGTATGGAAACAGTTAATTTGGCATTGGCAGGAATTCGAGCAACTGTTGTGATAGAGGCTAGTCAAGGTAACAGGTTCAATCCTAAATCGACGAATATCAAACCGAATATCAGACTGTTATTTTGACAAGCCAACTGGCAGCATATTGCAGCCCTGCATAGCCTACAGTGAGCGATTGAACTGCGTATCAGTGGCATTCGCGTGGGCGGGCAGGCGCTTGTTTTGTCCGGCTCCGGCGTCTTTCTGCTTTGTTACAGGCTCACTGCAGATGTGTGGGTTAAGTCACGAAGCTATTGAAATTAGACTATTACTGCCCCGACGAAGAGGACGGTTATGTTTTCCAGTCTGTCCGTCCGCCTGTTTGTCTGTCTCTTTCATCATCATCATCATCGACAACCGTGGGCTCAATGCCCGTTGGTGTCTGACGCCATTCTTACTATCGCTGCCCACCGCTGCCTATGCAGCGTGGCTTAACTCCTGCAGGGTTGTCCCACACCACTGCTCAATGTCATCTGACCATTCTCGGTGAGGCCGTCCTCTTTTGTTTGAACCATCCATCATTCCGAACACCAGGGTCTTT
>Ga0056128_1010124_pt1 | contig 11771 bp, 7 predicted proteins | sample WorMetLIZISLAND2_FD_71113 | JGI IMG/M metagenome (GOLD analysis project Ga0056128, IMG submission 71113) | Marine gutless worms symbiont microbial communities from Max Planck institute for Marine Microbiology, Germany - Olavius geniculatus... ... | reverse complement strand
GTACAAAAGCTGCTGATAAAACTCTGGAATTGTCATAAATTAAACTAAAAGCGCTAAAATTCACGAAAAATCACGGATTTCACGGAAATCGGCGTTTTTCACGGAAGAAGGCCAATTTCAAGGAAAATGTCACGGCCGTGAAATCGTGAATTAAGTTGGTCCCTAGCGATCCGTTCATACCGTACGTTGTATATACCGGCAATAGACAAACTAGCAGCGGCACTAACGAGATCGACAGAAGACAGAACAATCGCTCAAACTACGTGTCCCGGCCGCTTTGCTGCAGTCGTTGGATTGGGATAATGAGATGAGCTCTCCCGATCCCATAGGCCCCCTAATGCGATTTACTTCATACTGCAACGGACTGCTGTACAGTCTCCCACGGCGCAGGGGCCGATATTTCTTTTTGTGGGTGCAAAATGATATGATTGTCCTCGTTGTGGGTGGCTACCAAAGCCCAGAACCAGAGGCTATTTTCCGCAGCCTAGATTCGGTCATACGAGTATTCATCCACTTTAGTTTAACTTGACTGTGTTATTGTTACTTCATTAACGTCACTCCAATTCTTCGCTGTCATGTCTGCTTTAGAAATGAACAAAATAAATACACGAATACGAAGCTACTTAAAATGCGGTATTACAGCAAACACAAATCAAATCGCGAAAGATCAACGTGACAATGCCAATTCAGACATCTAATTTACCACGTTATTTTTTTTATCTTTTTTCGTTCAAAAAGCACAAGTGTCGAGGCTGATTTTGAGTAGTCAGTGCAAAAACAATTTTTAGACAATACAATGAGAATCAGCTTTGTACGAATTCCATAGTCGAACAGTCTTGTCGAACAAAGTAATGAGTGACGGCTGTTAATTCGAATTCAACATAGCACAATGGTGCTACAGATTGGTCACATTTGACGTACGTAAATTAACAGGCTTAAGTCGGGTATACAAAACGACGCAACTGAACTGAACTCAACTGACATGGTTTAGTTTTTGACGAACTGACCAATAGCCAAGCAGCAATGCATTACAGTAAACACCATCTAATGGCGTCGGTGGCCAACGTGACTACGCTTACGTACTCGTCAAACAATGAACAATTGTTTCGTCCTGCATGCCCATTGGTCAGTTTGTCAAAAACTAAATCTTGTCAGTTCGATTCAGTTATGTCGCTTTGTACGCGTCCTTACACTACACATGACTAGCACAAGAACTCAGCCTCAAAGTAGAGAGAAGACGGTCGTTCGTTTATCAAAGAAAATCAACGTCGTTATCCTGGGTGACGGAGACCCGACGAAGGACATGCAGTCCACTTCACATCCTGTACGTCACTGTTGAACCGTTAGCAGCTTACAAACAGACAAGAAGCCTAGCTGTCCATAGGGAAAACGCACTACAACCTATACAGTTGCTGTTGCAGTACTGACCTTCGAGGTCATCCAAAGTCAATGATTTTAATGTGATTTGAAAGGCAATATGCGACTTCCTATTAGTGATCAATAGCAACCTAGGCCTTATCTCGCACCGTACAATCACAATACATCCGTTACGTACAGACGACAGACAGACGCATCGTACCATAGACGCCTATGGCATAGCTGTAGCGCGTCAAAACGATTATAGGTTTAGTCTGTTCTTTGCAAACGAGTAGACCATGCTGTCCATGCTACGTCGGCGGCTAATGGTTTATGCAGACGAAACAGCTAGGTGCTCTCGTTTACGATGCTACTTACCTGTGCACATTTGAGGTTCGCAAAACCGACAAGCAGAGTCCATTCCGATTCTATCACCAAAAGATGCCAATTTTCAAAGATAACGAACGGTACTCTTGTTCGTGTTATCGAAAAGATATGTATGTGCGTAGTTCTGCTAAAACCGCCCTTATTCACTTACTATTATCTCCTTTGGTTTTTAGTCCCGTTTTTCAAGGTCGGCAATTTCACGCAGTTTGTTGATTACTGTCGTCAATATCCAGTTGACTTTCATGTTGTACAATCGGAGCCTGAAGAATACGCAGATTTCACCGTGCGAGTTGTCGAATATAAACTTAACATTTAGCCTCGGGTGAAAAGATATGTCTTAAATCGTCAACCGCGGAAATTAAATTAAATTAATTGAAAGCAAAATGTTAGTATAGCCCGCTAACCTATATATCTTCAGTGCTGAAGGCCGCTAATCTAAGCAATGGCTGGCAATGCTGCCGACGCCCTGCAGACAACAACGACGACGGTGACGTAACCAAACACTCTAGCAAAAGAAAGTATAGCTATCGGTAAGTTATATTTGAGTCCTACTTAATTTTGCCCATGCTGGTAATACAAGAGTTCATGATAATTTTATGTTATTTTCCCTGTCATCCAAGATACACCTATTCGTTGTGATCTTTTGACCTTGAGCTTTGACGACTGTTACACTTATCGTTGTGATGCACGTCACATGGTCAAATTGGTGACTGTTCGGGTGCATGCTAATTACGTGCAAGTTGCTGGTGGTCAATGAATGACGGACAGAGAAAGTCTGATGTATGATGCGGTCATCAAACGAGAGAGTCGCCTAACAGAATAACGCAATTACAGATTGTGGCAGCAACAAAGTTAAAAGTTGAAGTTAAAAGCAGATTTGGATTTACCATAAAACCTAAAATAAGAAACAGATGTGCTTGCATCTGTCTGGGTAATGGAAACAAAGCTTTGACCAGTGACGTATTGAAATGGCGGCAATACATTATGTCTACATCAAAGCCGTCGAAGACAGTAACTTTGCGATCAGACCAGTTGAAGCGGTAAACCTAAAGAACGATATACAACATTGCAGTAGGCTACAGAACTCGTTTATGTATGACGAAAAGTCAGTCAATTTATATATTTGTATTATGTCTTTCGGCTGTAGGCCTACACGTGTTGTTGTTGTCGACAGCTGCTTTCAAGAAGTGATTTTTAAGTAGCCGAAAGTAAGTTTTTTAAAGAGCGTTGCTGACACCCAGAATCACTGGGCGTGGCCACTGGTTACAGTAGCCGCATAGGCCTACAGGAGCATTGGAAATCAACTGCAGCTGAAATACAGCACTGGCAGCGCACACTGAAAAGTGAACCGAGAACAGCCAGGCGATCTTAGAGTACTAGTTCGAGGTCAAAATAGTCTTTTTTCAGCCAGCTGATGTAGCTTACATTCACGTACCGTACATATATTTTACTATATTAAGTCCAGAGCGCGCATATAATAGCCGTGTATAGGGGGTCGAGAGCTGCAACAGCAGCTGCTGCAGCGCATCCTCTTCGTTCGCGTCAGTTGCGCGCTGCATCATCGGACCAGCGATTGTTTGTTTCGCTGTCGCCATCGCTTTCTACTGCTGCACTGCACAGATTAACTTAACTGTCTCGCACGCAACTAGTACGCATAAGTCATCGGAAATATTTTGTAAGTGATGTTCAACTATTGCGCTGCCGTGTCGAACCGGTCAGTGCAGATAGCAGTACTGCGTTCTGACGGTCGATCATTGCAAAAGATGAGCTGCTGAGTCTCAGTGAAGATCTGGCTGATGACAGACGCCGTCGAGGTGGTGGATATAAGTTCAGTGAAGCAGGATGGTGATGATGATGTGGAGCAGCCGAGGGTGATCAACGGTCCAGCAGCAGAAAAGCTAGAGATCGACGATTTCCCGATGTCGACTGCAGTGACGACCACCTCGCCTGCTGCTACTGCTGTAGGGACGGCGGGACCTCGGCCGAGACGTCGCTGTCTACCTTGTCGATGTACGCGCTACACAGCGGCAGTGCTCGGCCTCGTCTTACTGTCACTCGTTCTTGCCATCCTTCTCATCGTCACCGTCATCCGTCTGAGTCAGCGCCCCTCGACCTGCGCCGTCGACCACGATGACGTGCCTGGCCAGCTAACGGACGGACCAGGGCGCGTTCTCAGCGACTTGGCAGACGACGGGACGCCGTTGCCGTGGACCGACATTCGCCTGCCACGTACCGTTGTTCCCGTGTCCTACTCGCTACAGCTCAGAGTCGACCCAAGCCGCGACTGGTTCCACGGAGCCGTCGACATCAATGTGACAGTAAACGACGACACGCTGATGATTGTGCTGCACGCCAGCTCGCTCGACGTCGGCGGCACCGACAACATTCGCCTTACACACCAGGTAGGCCTAAACACCGCCGTAGATTATACGCTGTCACCGGAGATGCATCTTAATTATCCCACTAATCTAGTCGACTGCTTCACTTTTCAAAACAAATAACGAAAAATTGCCTATAGCTTGTATTCGACAGGTGAAAGCAATCTCCTTGACGAAAGTAATATTTTAAATAAAATCGTCAGTTATATATTTGTAACATATCAAATGCCTACAGCATGTCAACAATTGCAGTTATATATGTCACATTTATCGTCTGCTCAACTGTCGACATTGTCGAGTTAATGTTAGCTTGTAGCTGGCTTAAATAAACTTGAATAAACTTGAAAATAAAAACTGGCAATATTTAGTGGTGTGCAGGTACGAATTCTTTGTTGTGCCTTACACCCGTCCAAACTCCACTATACTTCTATTTGTTGTCACTTGTCGATTAGTTGGGTAATAAGTCGTTTCTTACTACAAGCTGCTGTCAAGTTGGTCGTTGTAGACGAGCACTTTGTACAACAAATCGAGGCAAATGGAGCGTGCGTATGTGTATGTAGGGTGCAGGCGAGACGGTGGCGATACGTCGGTTGCTGAAGTCACGTTCTCGCGAGCTGTTGATATTGGAGACGGAGACTTTGCTGCGTCGATCCAGTCGCTACAGTATCGCGTTCTCACAATACCGCGGCGTCATCGGTAGCGACCTGCGGGGCCTCTATCGCAGCACGTACCGCGACAAGCGCGGTCAACAACGGTACGTCGTCAACCATCACCTAGTTGCGCTACGCTCGGGGCAATCAACCACCATTTGTTGTGACTGATGGGAAAAGCATAAGGCTAGCGGTAGCATGAACGTTTGACGGCTGTGGTTAAACCCCGGGGAGCAAGACATGAAAAGATCGTAGGTGTAATAAGATCTACACCGTGTCTCAAATACGTGCCAATATTATTTTAAATAATTTTGTGAAACATTGGCTAATTTTAATAATTTTTGGCACACACCATCGCGAAGAAACTTGACGTAAACGACTATAGTTTTTCCACCTCACCTTAATACTGTTGCTACAGTACGTTTTGAAATGGCGAAGGCGCAGTTTGACCGTTTACAACAATGAATTCATACTGGGTAGCGCATGGTTATACTGGAAACAAAATACAAAAGCCAGTCAGTCCCCTTCCTGTCGTTGTGAGTGAGAGATGTTATTCGCCATCGCTTTAGTCATTGCTTGCTATCAGAAAAGTGTCTAGGAGAGGCCAGTGGCGTGCGTGCGTGCGTGCGTGCGTCGCGTAGTTATAGGATAAATTACGATGACGACGAAAACAGCAGCAGCAGCAGCAGCACTAGCGTCGGCGACTGATAAGGTGCTAAGACGCAGGTAAGCGGCGTCGACATGCATTGCGGAGTGATGTGATGGAGGTAATTTCAACACTCCGTGCGCGAGTGTAGAGCCGCTGCGCCTGATGACGATTACTCACAGTTTTTCACACACCTCTGAGCGTACCCAGTACGTCTTCGCAGAAGATTATTATCACTGTTGCTATTACTATCGTAATAATTTTCGGTACATCTGCCATTGGTCCACGATCTTCTTTGTGCACTTAAGACAGTTCTAAAACTTGACCTGTTCCCACTTGCTAGTTATATACCGACATCAAAGGCGCGTGCCGCCCGCCGTGAAATGTCAGATGTGTCATGCAAAGTGTAAAGTATTATCCATCTGTTCGTCCGTCCGCCTCTGTCATGCAGTGCGCCACAGGTCCACTTTGTCTATAGGCTATAGATGTCATGTCTACCAGTTTTTAAATGTTATAAGAACTGATAGATGATTCGCGAATGAAAACATGATAGTCTAATAAGGCATATTTGGTTGCAGAATTTTTTTGTTTTTTTTTGCTGGAATTGAACGAATGACACGACAAAGAGCGGGGAAAAACTTGATGACAGTTTGAAACTTCGGATTAACGATAAATAAAACTGCGCAAATAAGAACAGAAAACAACAAATAATTCCGAAATTATTTCGCACGCGATGAAGTAAGTAAGTAAAGTGTAAATTTATATAGCGCATACTCGAGGGAAAAAATCGTTAACGGCAACGTATAAACAGCTGACCAGAAATGTTTACAACGATTTCGATTTCAGTCTTAAACATTAAAATATCAATTTAGCAGCTTAACTATAACACAATAACGCTGTAGTTTTGCAATTTTGCGATTACTTGTGGTCTTTCGATCGTTCTACTTATAAAATGTGTCACTGTGACAACTATTCGACGTTAATCAACGCATTCGCTGAGGTGGATTTTCAGCTCTATTTAAGTCCGTCGTTACAGCTACCGATACAATTAACTCAAATCCCATTGCAGTATCGAGTTGCGCACTTCATCGATTCAAGTTTTTCGAAACTTGACTCGACGATATGTCTAGACCTCACTGCGGTGTAACGCGGAATGCATTAATTCGCTGCATGAGCGGGTCGGTATGATAGCAGGGTAATGAGTACGTCTGGCGACGGTTAAAAGTCGACATGGGCCCATCCGTATCAGCTGCTTGTGATTATTAGTGCCAGTTCCAGCTGGCAGATTCTCTGCTTCCTCAGGTTGTCGAGAGTCACTCTGCATGGCATCTGTCTGTCTGTCTGTTCTGGGCAGGTTTCTTTCGGCGTCTCAACTGCAGTCGATCGACGCGCGACGGGTCTTCCCGTGCTTTGACGAGCCCGACAAGAAAGCTGTTTTCAGCGTCTCCATTACTCACCCGCCTGGTAGCCACCATTGAGTTCATATTCTCTAGGCTCCACTCTGTTCAGCTGTAGCCTTGTATGACGATGTACACTGTAGGTCAGTGAGTAAGTAAGTAAAAGTTGAAACAGATTTATGCATTATGTGTCGTCGCTATCCCGGATGTTTGGTATATATTTGCTGGTATATACTGTACGAAAAAGAAAATATCTCGGGTCGTGATTAGATATAAAATAAAACATATTCGCAGATTGTTTTATTTTCAAAGTAACAACACGCCTCAATTTCAATAAAATGCCATGTAAACCTTAAAATACTGCTTGAACAACTTTAACATTTGCTACTAATTATTCACAATTTAGATGTGCTTATTTATTTAAAAATATATTCGTAAGTTTTTCGAAACGGCAGTGTTGTGAATCAAACAGCGTTCATCGAACTTAGTTCGTCCGACCATCGTGACAACGTTGCAATCTATTTGCATAAAACAAAACTTGTTTACATCGGTCGGCAGACGAAGAACGACTTCATTCAGTAAAAATCATACGTGAATACACAAAAAAATTGCAAATATAATGGATGTAGCAAACTCAAATAGCAAAAAGATACCATATTTTTGCCCCACTCTGTGATTCAGGTACTACTTTTACTATTATTTAGATCCCTGTCTTTCGTTACAGTCAAAAATACCGTTACAACTTATTGTACAGACTTAGAGGCTTGAAGCTTTAAAGCACTATTTGGTGTTTTTGTCCCTTTTTGTCTAGTATTAGTATATGTATAGATTCAGCCCTGTTCAGCGTTTCCTTTCATTTCACCAATAGAAAGCGTAAGAGAAAGAGATCACAGGAGTAGGAGACCGAGTGAAGTGAGACTCCGAGCATGCAATGTGTCGTGCTATGTGGTTGAGATCTGACGGCGCTGTCCAACATGCCTCTGGTCAGTAGCACGAGGGTGTTGGCCGGCGATGACGAGCGCTCCAGCGATGATTACTGGCTCAAGGATGACTTCGCATCCACCCCCGTCATGTCCACGTACCTACTGGCGTTTGTTGTGGCTGACTTTCGTCGTCGCGAGACCACCGGCCACAAAGGACTCAAGGTCTATACTACAGGGTGCGGCAAAAAGTAGCCCCCCAAAAGTTTTTGCTGTTTTTTAGCAACCGTTTAAAATTTTAATTTGAAATTTAACATTTTTATATACTGAATCGTTTTACATTTAAATATTAAGTAAAAATGTGATCTGTTGAAAAACGACGAAGTTATAGACTTTTTAACATGACCGCCTACCGATTTTTCAGCATTAAAATTGATCAAGCTAAAAATGCTATTTAATTTGCAAAAAAAACCGGTTACCACGTTACTGCCAATGACGTCACAATAACGCTTTGATAAACAATAATTTATTTTGTTTATAAATTATCACCAAATTATCGTTCTTCTAAAGCAATCGCGGGCTGCCCACCGGGTTCATCTTCCAGCAGGACGGCGCGCCAGCATACACAGCGCGCAGCGCACGGAATGGACTGCGGGCCAACTGTCAAGATTTCACCACAAAGAGAGAGAGAGAGTTTATTTACCAAAACAACAATACACAAAGGACCATTGGTCTCCATATTTGACGAATATAAACCTAATGAACTATCGCGTGTGGGGTGCAATGTTGGAGGCTTACTGCAAGCTTGAAAAAAGCCGAAAACAACTGCCGAACTCAAGAAAGTGCTTCAGGTTATGGGGCAACCTGCCACAAGGACCGATCGACAAAACTGTGAAAGACTACTCAAATTCAGCGACTGAAGGCTTGTGTTGGAGCTTGAAGCTGGCGGTGGACACTTCGAACACTTACAGTGTCAATAAAATTCTGGCATCTGATCATTAGTTAACTGTGTTGTTTGACTTGTTTCAACGATGTCATTGAATTAGTGTTGTAGTTTGAACATTTTTAATGTCGAAAAATCGGTACGCGGTCATGTTAAAAAATCTATAACTTTGTCATTTTTTTTAAAAAAATCACACTTTACTTAGTAGTTAGCCGTAGGACATTTCAGGAAATAAATCCGTGAAATTTACATTAAAATGCCAAACGGTTGCTGAAAAAAGCGGAAAACTTTAGGAGGCTACTTTTTGCAGCACTTTGTACATACAGTTCAATAGCATTCAATAGCGATCTTCTTTTTAATACCGCTTTTCATTTTTTCTTTATCTTCTTCTCGTAATGTACAGATCCTCTTGCTAGTAATGCCGTTATTTTAGTTTTAGTTCTTTGCAGATAGTAATGCGTATTGTGTAGTTTATTTCATATTCGACTTTTATAAGCTCGTGTACTTACAAAAGTTTCTAGGAACATAGCTACGATTTTATTAAGATTTTTCTAAGTTTTCTTGAGTCACATCACAGCAACTTAGTTGTGTGTAGACTCTTCGTAATTTTTTTTTCGAAAGTTTTTGTCATGATTGTTTTACAAAACGTATTTTTTCTTTCGACATTCGTTACTGTAATTTTTTCTTAACCTTATTATCATAAGTTAGACTTTAAAATTTTCGTACATTAAGCCGCTATGCCAAACACAGGCTGCTTACGTTAATCACCTTACTAACGAAGCTGCATTTCGCGAAATATTTAAAAAACAAATAAACGAAGCAGACGAGCATGAATACTAGTATTAGCCTATACATATACTGCAGTGTATCTGGCCTCCTTTAAGTTAGGTGGTTCGCGTTTCGAATTGTTCGTTCGTTTGGCTTGGTTTTGTCAGCAACTGGCCGATTGCGTCCATCTGCGAACATGCACATTCATCACATGAAATTGATCGACTTCGGCTGTCGTGATTCTGAACATTTTACCTTTATAACAAGTCACGTGTATTATCCTAAATCATGTTCGTGGACATTGGCAGCAGCATTTACGTGATGCGTTCGGTGCGTTGTTATACAGATCAGAATCTGGTCGCGCCCTGAGGTATTCGACCAAACTGAGTACGCGCTTCAACTGGCGACCGGTGCTTACCGATTCTACGTGGACTACTTCGAGCGGCCGGAAGTCGTCCCCAAAACTGGTACTCGTGTACATTATTTTGCATTTGTTTGCTTGTTGATCACTTGTTTTTAAGCACCAATTTTGTTTTTAATGCTCGCTAAAACTTGTTTAAAACTAGGACTCATGAAATTTCAAGAAAGCCTCGAGCAGCTCGTCAATAACAAAGTCTTTGTCCAATATTACCATTTTTAGAGCAATGACGTGTATAGTATTGTTATTATTTTGTCAAAATCGCACTGGGCCGTTCATTTGTTGTTTTTCTGATTCCCAAAATTCCAACTATAAACGCTGTCAATCCAGGACCGGATCACTTGGTGTTTGTGGCAAAAATGCTGATGCAAAGAGCTGGTACAGGTTTCAACTACAGTGTAAATAGCTAAGTTTTTTCTTTATAACTTAACAGTAATAAAAATATGCAACATAAAAATGTATTTCGGAAGTGAGCAAAAAATGTTTTTTAAAGATTTTAAAATAACGAAAAAATCAACTAGATGCTGTTAGCTAATAGAACAGAATTGTTAACTTGAAGACCCGCGGCCCCTATAAGCGCGAAACCTCTAGCATTTGCTACTTTTGCTAGCAAACTACGTTAATCCGGTGCTGGCTGAACCTCAACAGAATGAGATCAAAAGTTGCAGTTTAAAACGCTCGTGAATAGCAACCGATCACTCAGTCGGCATCGGACTGTCATTGTTCACACGCTGTCGTTTTGCAGATTCGCGATTTGCGCCCCAGCCAATTATCTCCATGTAATCGCCGTAATAATCAGTTAATCGCACGGATTTCAGTTGCTTGTCCGCAATAAATAACGACGCTGCGTCGTTGCTTCTGTGACTGTAGCCTATTCGACGTAAAATATTTCGTGTCTAGCAGAATTTGATTGCTGTGCACGCATTATTGTTTATCGATAACGACGTATGAAGCTGCTATACACAATTATAGGTTTACAAAGTAGACCCATAATACCTTGTAGATCTATAATTGTGCGTGCACAGACATGGCATGTAGTGAGAGTATATGCCTATTGCTATACAGTGTTGTGTGAACTGCCTGCAGATCACGTAGCAATTCCAGACTTCAGCGCCGGCGCGATGGAGAACTGGGGCCTGATACTGTACCGCGAGTCATCGATACTTCACGACGATGTCGTCTCGTCCATGTCCAACAAGCTCTGGGTGTCGCTTGTAATCGCCCACGAAATCGCACACACGGTACTACAGTATGCTGTCAACTAACAGCCCCGCTCTTAGCATTGTTTTATGCATTGGAGCGTTTCCGATAGTGTGTCAATCGCATCTTGCTAAGTCTTTTTCAGACTTCGCACTTATGTCGTTTACCCGATACTATTTTGTCTTTTCATTCGTTATCGTCCGTGATTTTCATACTTTTTGCCAGTGGCTTTAAAATCACTGGTTTCGTAATTCTTTTTCGCCGCATGCTTTTGTTACCTAAGCATCACGTACTGTCGCGCGTAAAAATCGACCAGTGTTTTACGGAGTTATTCGAAAAATTAACACCGGCAGTTCTTTCAGACTCGATGTATTTATAAATTTTATCACCAAAATACTGCCTACTGGTCTATTGCATTGCAATCGGCATTTCTATCACTCGGCTGTCAAAGGATGGCAATGCCTGCAGTGAATTCATTTTCTTTGCCGCGTTATGTATTGTCTATGCACTTGTTGATAATATAGCTGTTGGTTAATAAGACCACTACATACACTGTGTCTCAAAAAAACCGGACCCCTATTACGTTCTGAAATAACTTCAACAAACTGTGCTTAATAATAATAATGATTAGCTGAGAAAATCGTCAAAAGGTACTCAATATCGTAGTGTGTTACGGGCTTACGATATTTCATAAAACGGGGTACCAGC
>Ga0056128_1010121_pt1 | contig 11772 bp, 5 predicted proteins | sample WorMetLIZISLAND2_FD_71113 | JGI IMG/M metagenome (GOLD analysis project Ga0056128, IMG submission 71113) | Marine gutless worms symbiont microbial communities from Max Planck institute for Marine Microbiology, Germany - Olavius geniculatus... ... | reverse complement strand
AGCGTCATTTGAAATAGTAACTCGTATTCGCCAGGTGGCGCCACTGTTGCACATAATTAATTTCAATAACTTACGTTTTCGTGTTGAGAATGAAACGACCTTGATTTCTGCAAAAAATCGTATAGATCTAAGCAGTATTTCGGAAGTTAGAAGCTATATAACAGAGTGGCCCCGTTTTTTTGGGCCACCCTGTACAATCCGCATGCAGTTGAGCAGAGAAACAGTATTGGCATTAGCAATAGCAGGAATAGGCAAAAGTTAATTTGAAAGTCTCTAACTAATACTTTAACTTTTTAAATTAGACCATCAGTTTAACTGATAAAAAAGTCTAGTTAAAACTTAAAACTTGCAATTTGAATGAAAAGCATTACTTGCCAACTTACTAACTTAAAAGTTTAACTAAAATCTGGCTGGTTGTAAACTATTTTCCCTTTAATATTGTTTATGTGGTTAGAATTATTGCAGTTTGACTGGAAACAAACAAGAAGTTTAACTGTCGCTAGGATATCCGACCGTACTGGTTTTCAGTAACTTTCAAGGTCATCCAAGGTCAATGATTTTATATAATTTAAAAGCCATTATGCCACTTCCTATTAGTGATCAATAGCAACCTAGGCCTATCTCTAACCTTTTCCGAGATATGGCCAGTTTTCCGTTAAAAACGCACATTTTTCTACCCCACGTCCATTACACCCCCAATTTGAAAATGTTCCCCGTGCACTACATTGTGAAATTTAGCAAGCCTAATAGGGTGTTTACACGATCCAGCAAACGTCTAGCAAACTTCCAGCAAATGTATTCAAAATACACGTGAATTGCTGGACGTTTGCTGGAAGTTTGCTGAAAGTTTGCTGGATCGTGTAAACACCCCATAACTTTAACTAACACATGGCTGATTATTTGTGTAAAAAGTTTTCCCCTACAACCCAAAGCTTAGTCACAATACATCCGTTACAGACGGATATAGAAACGGACGACAACCATGCCAATAGCTCCACCGTTACTTAAGTACGGTCGGCTAAAAAGTGTGTGCCCATCACTGGGCAATGGCAGTGTGGCTGTCATAAGCTGATGGTCGCTGATCAACTATGCATGAGTAGAGTGTCCGAGTGTCGCTGAGGGAGAGATCACGTACCACGGACCCACAGACACTGCAGCCTGCTGCAGACAGTTACCGTCGCCGTCACTATCATCAGTATACTGCAGTGAGAATATAAATCAACCACTTCTTGCAGACCGCTAAATTACGAATGAACGAATATGTAAATGAATAAGTGGAAGAATTTATTCATCGAGATGCCTACAGTAAAGAAAAACACAAGACAGCACATCGCAAACAGCTAATAAATGTCGACAGGTAAACCGAAATCTCAGGTTAAGTAACTAACTACTCTCTAGGTTCACCCATTAAACCTAATCACTGGCCGGGCTGGATGTATTCACAACCCGGAGTCCACGCACGTAGCAAGTCGGTCGTCAATCTTGTAATATTAGCAGCAGTTGGTGTTGGTCGCACTCGGCGAGACAAGCCGCACAGTCAATTTCATGCTTGATACTTAGCAAAATGTTAGGTCACATTATTATAATCACTTAAGTCCATGTATCTTCTGGTTTGATGTCTGCCCGCGAGTCGATTACGATAAAATTCTTGGACGGTGGGCGGTGTACAGAATTTGTTAAAAAGTAACAAAGATTGTTGGAGTTAATTGAAAATGTATCAAGTGTTCGGTTTTTGGAGACACACTGTATATAGTCTGCTATGTATGTTTAGGTCATTTGTACGCGCGACAGCAGAATGCTTCGGGTGTCTTAGCCATCGTATAGGCGTCTGTCCGTCTGTCTATCACACCCTTGATCTGTATAAAAAACGGTGCAAGCTAGAATTACAAAATTTTCACTATTGGCTGCCCAATTACTCTAGTTTCTAACGATGAAATTTTGAGCCCCCGGGTAAAGAAAGTCTTCTCGAACAAAGGTGTGAAAGAAAGATACTCCGTAAAAAGTTTATATTTTACTGTCTATTGGCATATATAGAGTAAAAACGGTTGCAGATAAACACAGACATGTTGCTTATCATAACAAGCACTAGTAACGAGCTTTTAAGGCTATCAACATCGATGATTTTGAACGACCTTGAACCCCTCCCCCCAAAATAAGGAGTTTTAGTGAATTTTTGGGATATCGCCGAAATAGCTGGAGATAGACTAAAACAACCTACACATAAAATTTTCAGCATTAAACGTAGATTTTAGCAGTCTAAGTCTTGACCCCCTAGATTGAAAGAGGCCTGCGCACGCGGGCGTTAAAAAAAGTACCCCTTTCCCTAAAGAGTGGCTATTTTACCGCTATTGGCTCGTCTAGCGAGAAAACGATTGCAGATAAATACAGACGTGCTGCTTATCATAAGTGCTTATCGTCACTGGTGACGAGCTTTTAGTGGGGTCAACATCAATCAATCAATCAATCAATCAATCAACCAATCATTATTGCCTTAGTAGCAGAGCTACTTCAAGGTTAGACAGATAATAGAAAAGTTCAGACGATGATGTCCGGATATGACTTTCTGAAGAGCCAGGTTTTAAGGTGACGACAAAACATTGTGAGTGACTGAGATGTTGTTACGTCCTCTGGTAAAGTGTTCCAGACACGAGGTCCAGCAACCGTGAAAGCCCGGTTACCAACAGTTGAGAGTCCGACAGGTGGAACCAGCAGGCGATTGGTGCCAGCGATGACTTTGAATGACCTTAAACCCCCAAAATAAAGGGTTTTAGTATTTTTTTGCAATTTTCGGCTGTGGCGCATATTTCAAGAGTAAATTGCGCCAAAATTACTAGAGAGAGATCCGGATAACCTGCGTACAAAATTTTTTAGCATAGATTTTAACCGTCTGAGTTTTGACCTCTTAAGTTCAAAAAGTTTTCCCTACGGAGGCCTCAGATATGGGTACTTATTTAACACGCATTATGATTTTATGTTAGGCTACGCTGTTCTTTCAACTATTTATGGCACTGAATAGCCTATTTTGTGCTGATGTGTCGTTAAGAAGCTCACTCACTCACTCACGCTGTTCACTGATTGCCCAGATGGTAGGACCGATGCTGTCACGCGTCACGTGAGATTTGGTCAAATTACTTGTTATTTGCCACGTAGCAGCAGTAGGCTTACTCTCGGCGAAGGGTTCTGCTCCGCCGGCGCCGATTTTTATAAGTCATTACTGTTGTTGTTAATGCAGCGTTCCTGGTGTTTGTTTGCGTCGTTTAGGAAGTTGCTTAGTAAAGTACATGCACAGAGACCGACCTGGTGGACAGTCGCAGCGACTAACGTCACGTATTACTCTTCTTCTGCTGCTGGACTCTGACGCTTCAGTCTGCAAATATTCCATCACCATACTAATCCACACAAGGCGAACATTCCGTATAGCCAGTGATGTTAACAAGGACTTGAAAGCCAAGAACCAGGACCAGGACCAGGACTGTCTCATAGACAAAGACAAAAACAAGGACTTCTGTCATTCTCTCAGTTTAATAGCAAACGGAAAAGTGGCATTTATTTCGATACTTTTCATTATAAAATACACGTAGCCATTCTGAACTCTCGGAGTAACATTCCTTCTAAGATCAAAAGTAAAATACTGAAGTTAAATTTATTGAAAAAACAAGAAAAAACAAACAAAACTGCATTTAAATTCATCTCATTCTTATTACCTACTAATTTAAAATTATCTGGATATTTTCCCGGTTTGTACGTATGTCTCATTTACTGTGCTGCTTTAAATTTAAAGCATATTACTTTTCTGTTAAAATTATTGTTGCGTCGTAACTCGTAATGCGATATTAATACGTCATACCTCAGCCGCAGAGCGTTGGTCGTTGAGTCGACAATCGTCGTTGATCGTCATCAGCAGACTGTCAGTGTACGCCGGCGTCCGCTGGCCGCCGCACCTGAGTTCCAGCTCAGTCACTCGACGTCTCAGTTCACTGATGTGTAGCCATTCGACGGCCAGTGTCAGCAGTACGGCTACCATGAGGCCAGCACAGAGCCAGCGCCACATCCTCGAACCACTGCTAGCGAAGCCAGTCGAGCTCATCTGAGTGACGTCCGCACATCGACGTTCTTCTGTCTTCGACGTCGGCGTCGTCATCTTTACAATATTGCTGGATTGTCAAAAAACGAATGACCTAAGTTGATGGTAGGGCAATGTTGACTGTCTTACCGTAGATCGCCAGTGTCCAACATTGTTTCTCAAACGCTGTTAAGACCGACCTATTATAGGCTATCCACCGCACAAGAAGGGAACGACGCGTCTCTATTGTAAGCCGACGTACACACGCGCTGTCTCAGACTGACTGGCATTATAGCGAAGTCGTGATTGGTGGATCTGCCTGGACTAGTGCGGCGAAGTGTAGAACATTTCCCCCAGGCATGTTTCCACCAGACGTTTTCCCTCCCCTCACTATACTGTTACGTGACCATCGAGCAATTGACATAATTTTCAATGTCAGCATAGTAAAATAAAGCAGCAAATGTCAAATAGTCTTGTGTTAATGTTATCATTAATAATCTGTATCAGTAGGCTAAATAATACGTTGAATAAAGCGCGTCACAAGAAGTTTCAAGTCTCAGCTGCTCAAGAAATAGCCGCAGAGGGCGACGTCAAAGTGTCACTCAAAGCGCACTGTGTTTGCAATGCACAGCAATAGAGTGTCTGCAATTCATCGAATTTTGTTTCCTTTTTTCCTGCTTTTTTACGTAATAAGTGGATGTGTGTTAATTACTTCTACCCTCCTGTATCAGTCTGCATCGAGTCGAGTTCAGTCGTCTCGTGGACGCGTACGCCCCTAATTGCTGTTGCCGCTGTTGCGTTTGCTTAGATTCAGCGTGTTTAAAAAATACTCAACGGCGTCGACTTCAAATAAAAAGTCGAGTTGCTTTTGGCTTTGCAAGGAATTTCTGCTCAGGCTTGGCGCTGATTACGATTGTGTGCTGGTAGGCCCGTTTCCCCTAAGAAAACGTCCGGACGGGGAAAATGTCCGAGGGGAAACGTCCGCAGTGGACAGGTCGAAGGGAGAAATGTACGTCTGCCGTGCGACGGCACTGAATAACAGTTGCTGTTTGGATCATTAGCAGGCACCACCGCCGAACTGGTGCGAAACTGGCGCACGCAAATACAGTGATCGATTCGGCAGATCTTGCGCATAAGGCACGAAAATTACAGTGACTGATCAGCCTTGCTCCGTACGACGTCATCGGCTGTCGCGACGTTATACGCCTTTGAAAATAAAATTTTAGGTTTCAGGTTTATCGCACGCGATCTGGTTGTAATAGTTTGTCGTACATGGAGGCGCCGCTTTATAGGCCTACAAGACGATTAACGGAGTCTGCAAAGTCGCTTAGTTGTATCTAGGCTGTATCGTACGTGCCAGTCAGTGGACAACCGGCCGTGTACGTCAGAACTTGACGATGAGGACTGACTGCTAGAAGTTCTTACAATAAATGCTAGACCGAGGAATGCATAAGTAAACACGATTTTTGCAATATTCATCCTTATACTATACACGCAGCGTCAGGGTAACAGCGGCGTGTGACGTTATAATTCTCTATTCTCTATACTCTTCACTCACTTATCAGTTTCAGAGATCTATCTTGCTGGACCTATGCACTACAGTCGCCAGTTGCTAAAAATTAATGCGCCGCTAAATTAGGTCTCAACTGTTTCACAAGAATGCAAAGAGAATTCATGCTGGAAGAAAAACATGTCGGCGTCAAGTGCTAACAAGATATGCGGCCGTCCGTTCACTTGCTGGACGTCTCAGATGTTGACAATGAATTAGGTCTAACAGGGAAACTTAAGCCTAGTTTGCAGTCGGCACCTGAGCGCTTCAACCGCCAACCAGAATTAAATATGAAGGGCCTACGCCAGATAATCGGCAGTTTCTTGACAGTTTTTTGACATAAGACGACTTTGGCATTTTAAACTGAAAATTGTCACATCGGTAACTCCTGCCGTCTGGAAGGTTCATGCCAAATCTGTTTTAGCCGACCGTACTTAAGTAACTAACGGCTGAACTATTGGCATGGTTGTATTTGTCTCTCTGTCCGTCTGTAACGGATTTATTGTGGCTTAGCTTTGGGTCGTAAGGGAAATCTTTTTACACAAATAGTCAGCCCCGTATGTTAAATTCGGGCATGCAAAATTTCAGCGATCTCATTCAAGAGGAATATTTTCAAATTCGGGGTTCAATGGACAGGAGGGCACTGAGGGTAGAAAAAATGCGCGTTTTCCAATGGAGAACTGGCCGTCTCAAAAACAGTGATAGATACGGCAAAAATTACTATTAATTACTAATAAAAAGTGGCAAAACGCCCTTTCAGATGAAATGAAAATCATCGATCTTAGATGAGCTTGAAGGTCACTGACAACCAGTACGGTCGGCTATCCCAGCGACAGCTAGGCTTCTTGTTTACTACTGCTTTTCGTTTTCGAGTTGGGCGACCGTACGGGTCAGACAGACGGTCATGCGAACACGCAACGCTGCAAGACGCGTAATAACGTGACATCAGATTTACATAATACAGCTTTGGTTTTATTCGTTCATCACCGATTGATTAAACTGCCATAAAATGCTGCAAGTTCATAAAGCAGTCAAAGTCAAAGTCAAACAAACTGTCTACAATAATACTGACATCGGTAAAAGGCTATAGTAACATACTGAGCGGTGTATTTAATGCAACCATGCACAACAAAAATAGGCCTAGCTGAGCAAAGTTTTACACGAACATTGTTATGAAATTGAAGCAGGAAAAATGTGGCAACACTCGGTGTAAAAATCAACAACATAAAATGCCTACAAACTGATAAAATACACGGTGAATACAAACTATACAAACTGTACAGAGCAAATTATTAATTACCACCCAGAGTGCGTAAACCTCCAGCTATTATGTCATGGGTACTGTATCTTAGCCAGTGGTGACATGTAAACTGACAAAATCAAAAATGTTTTGCAAATGTTTTGTGTTTTATTCTAAACGTAACCTCGTCCAAGATATTTTCAAAAATGTCATAACTAGAAAAAAATTGCAATAATATTTTAAAACATTTTAGCACAATCAACCACGGCTTAATAATGGGAACTGTTAACACGCATAATAGAACGCAACGCATTTGCAAAACCTCTTCAAACTATCTTTTTTGTTTCGCATATGAACACAGCCTGATGTAAGAACTGCAACTGAGCAATGTCATTATGTGTAATAAAATTTAGAATGCAACATAACTACTTGTAATGCCCTATATCAGTGCCCCGATCCGCCCACATGCTCAACTTTGGCTTCAATCGGTTTCATCTGTCACGCGTTTTGTTTTAAAAAATGCAAAGTTGCTTTGAACTACCATGATAACGATAACTAAACCATGTACCCTTTGGCATGAGGATATAGCAAAAAAAGCACCGAAGCTCAAAATAAACCATAGCTTGCAACTACAGATGCGAACGTTATCGTGCTGGTATCATGCAGACCATATGAAACACTTTCACTGCAAGAAAAACTAGTATAGAGTCTACAGTTCTTGAATACAACTGAGTACAGTCTGTACAATTACAACTACAACAATGTAGTTCAGCAGAGGCCCAATAAAACTGCAGCAGTAATAACAACAAAGCATACAGATTTTATTCATCAAGAATTCTGGTAATCAAACTTTTATTGGTTGGTATGTTTTATTGAGCAAATAAACGACTGATCGATTAATCAAAAACACTCTCGTCGGTGAAGGTTAATTATACAACGAAGAAATTATACACATTTACAACACGAACTGAACTGCATAAAAACGTCACACCATGAGCTTCACGGACTGAAACGTATACCTATATTGAAATATAATAATATCATCGTATGCAAATACAAATCCACCTACATAAAAAACAAGAAAAGACCAGCTAACGCAAAAGGAACACGTGGTAGCGAAGCATATGTGAAGGCCTGGTGCAAATGAAATTTAAGCTCACAACGATGTTTCATTTAAACTCAACGGCGGACGACGCCTAGCGCTATATCCAGTGCATGAATTCCAGTATAGGCTGAAAATCGCAAATTTTTCCTACCCCCTTTTCATTTAGCGCCCGGGTTGGGGTGACCCCTTTCGAATTTATGGAAAAGCTTTACGGATCCTGAACCTAGAGCTTTCCAGGCAGCCGACGGTGAAGATTTGGTGATCCTAGCTTGCACCGTTTTTGACTGATCCACCCGTGTGACAGACGGACGGACAGACGGACGGACGGACAGAATTGCGATGGCTAAGCGCGCGTAAAAATGTATTAGAAAGTAAATGCGACGTATATTAAAACATAATAATATCTTTTTATGCAAACACAAATGCAAACTGTACTTCAAAAAAAAAATGCAACAAGGTATCAAATGCTGAATAACACGACCATTTACCACATACACCTGGACTGATTGGTAGTACTCCTGACACACTAAGTAAGTAACAAAATCTGTACAGCGCACAATGTCAACATCTCTAAAACTTCATAATATGACATCAAGCATCTCCATCAACAAAAATCAACAAAGACTCTATTTTACATATGCTGAAATTCACATCGGCACATATGTGTGCCTGCTACAAAAATACTGTATGATTAAGAGCTCTACTTTTAATAGTCAAAGTCCAGGATATATAATCGCATTGCACCCCGATGCGAGCGCTCATGGCGTGGTGAATACAAATTGATCAAAATAGAACTTCCGTTCACTGATTTGATGGCGTTTTGGCAACCGCTGTCGCCTTCTTCAGAATGATTTGTTTTTGCCACTAGGAGTGAGCAGGTAATATCTTAACAACACATCAGCATACGTAAAAGAAGGCACTTAAATTACATAAAGACTCCTGCATTACGTTATATAGGCTTCCAGTATTAGTAAGTGTGAGAGCGAGAGATGACCACCTCCATATTGCTACAGAACTTTGGAGCGAAGGGAATACAGTTGAAATAGTGACAGTTGGGGCACTTGTAAAGCGGACTGACATAGAACAATACAATGAGAACGACAAGCAGAGAGACGCACAGTGACATGCAGACAAACACGCTGATGATCTTGCCACTGCGGCTCAGATACGGCACGTGCGGCCACATTGCAAACGACAGCAGAAACCCAAACACGAACCCAGCCAGATGGGCATAGTTGTCAATCCACGGCAGTAATCCAAAGACGAACAAGATTAGCAGGATTATCAGCAGCTGGATTAGCGCCTGGATCGGATCCGAGAGACTGCGCCAGCTGTGAATTACGTCGACGAACAGACAGGCCAATATTCCGAACTGAGAACCAGTCGGACCAGCCTACAACGACAACGACAACAACTACTACTACTCATGCTACTACTGCAAACAACATACACGTCTTTACAGCAGCGTTCACCCAAATAAACCTGCAAGAAAATGATTTACTGAGTTTACAATTTCTAAGGTGAGGTGAAAAATTGTCCCTTGTTTTGGACATCTAAAAATTGAAAAAAAATAATACAAAAATTAGCATGACCAGACATAATTTCTGCAGCAAAAAATGCTCTAAAATATGTTCGCTGCTCCACCCCAACCGTGCTGAGGAAGCTCACTGCACTCCCCCAGAGTCCTTAGCTAGATTAAAAAGCGCCTACTTCCAAAAAAGAGGAAAAAGTGAAGTGTTTCCGCAAACAAAAATTTACAACTACACAACTACACCACAAGCTTCATATCATTTTACAGTTAACATTGCTATTACAGATGCTGATAATATTGTTATAACTACTAACACAATGAGACAGACTCACCTCAGGGTGATAAGGCAGGAATATGCCACTTGCTAAGCTGCCTGCAATGCCGCTGACGAGGTAAATGATGGCAATACGCAACCAGCCAGTCAGCTTCTCGATGTCCCGCATTATGAACAGCTGGAAACCGATTGTTATCAGCAGCGGAAACATCCTGACACAAAACATCAACATGTATATCTGCATTATGTACGCCATACAAACGTTGATGGCACTGCACAATCATGAAGCCAAAAGTGCACTGGGTCAGGTGGCACAGTACCGGACTTGACAACGAAACTTTAAGTTATGGTTCAATTCTCACAACAGGTCATCATTTGTAAGCAACACTGAGCAACATGATAACCTAATGTGTGCTTAAGTCATCTCAGCCTCCTACCCTCAGTAAGATGAGAAATAAATAATAGCTATAGGCTATCGGGTGAAGGCCTAGTGTGGCTAATTGAGGCAATAGTATGTTTACTGGCTGCACTGTGGGTCATGGGTCTAATTATTCATCAGCATGGACAATGCATTGACTCAATAATATGCTGTGGTATCATTAGCTCATATAAAGCTCACTGGACACCCTGTTTTCAACCATGGCAGTCATATGTGGCATAAACTCTAACAACCCTGCAAGCATCAACATAAACATTACACTGCTGGAAACTAAGATTACTACAACTGCTGCTGCTGCTGCTGCCAACACCACTTGGTGACAGAGGTTGCCCAGGGTTGTTACCTCGCAGTGGACCAACACAGAGTTGAACGACTAGCAATCACCTGTCTGTCAAGCTACCATTAGGCTACCAATACCAAACCACACAGTAACCTAGAGTAGTAGCCTAGTGCTCATTCCACTACTACCACTACAGACCCGGCATGTAAAAAGAGGCAAGTCCACAGTCGGTAGACCTGGTCAGGCACATCACCGTAAAAGAACTGAATCATACCACAGACTTCACTCAGGCATGTCACCTACACAGACATATAGACACATGCAGACAAACAGAGAGAGTAACAGACACAGAGATGCAGGCTTTTTAAAATTTTCACTTGAGTGCATTGTGCATACCAGAAATGTGTTAGATCGCACTCAATTTAATGTACTGCTTGCAAATTTCTGCCAATACCAGAAACCTGTAACAGGGTGTCTACAAATCCAGCCTAACAAATTTCCAGAAGATTTCCAGGACGCATTTAACATTTAACCCCCGAGATCATAGTGATCCTGTTTACCCAAGGAAATTCCTATTTCCCGTGTAAATAAAATGCGCCTGATGTATGAAAATTACACGGTAAGTTATAAAAGTTTTCCAGGAGCACCAATAAAATTCCAGGAGATTTTTAGTATTTCCAGGAGTTCCAGGAGTTGTAGACACTGAAGCTGATCGAATGACCCATTGCTGAGATATGGCCATTTGAGATTATCTACGACGGCAGGCCGACAGTCGAACAGTGGTTCTCAATATTCCTTATACTAAATTTTTATTTTACATGGCACACGAAAAGTAATAAAATGAATCAATACACAACAACCACAACAACAACAATTGCTGCTACTACTACTATGACAACAACTACAGCTACAAACAACTACAACTAATAGTGACCTGTGAGCAAAGGAAAGCCTCACTGTGGAAGTAGCCACGTAGGAACGTGCAGTGTTCGTGTGTGGTAATGATGCACTCGCCCTGAATACCAACACAACATGGCCGCCCAGTGATTTCACACGTCATGTGCTTGTTGTGGCCCAATGGCGTCTTTTTCAACTCCTGACTGGCTTCACAAACCTGTACAAAATTATAATATTATAATTGCGCCGACTGTGGCAGCATGTTGTTTTTACGTTGTCTCAGATCACAGGCTGCGCAGTAGCGCCAGCCCTGTTGTAAAGGTGACCAGCCATTTCAATGGGAAACTCCAAAATTTGACCCCTCGTATTTCCCAAACCCCTTAATTTTTCCACA
>Ga0056128_1010120_pt1 | contig 11772 bp, 7 predicted proteins | sample WorMetLIZISLAND2_FD_71113 | JGI IMG/M metagenome (GOLD analysis project Ga0056128, IMG submission 71113) | Marine gutless worms symbiont microbial communities from Max Planck institute for Marine Microbiology, Germany - Olavius geniculatus... ... | reverse complement strand
AGCAAAGCTCACGAGACGCGCGAAAGCCTACAGCATTTCCAGTTCAGTAGTTATAGTTTCGAAAATCGCATATCACTTGGACTCGGCCCATCGGGACCATAATACACATCGGCCATAGGCAGGTGTGGCGTTGGCGACGGTGGCGCCTCCTTGTGAATGATATAAACTTGTGCAGCCCGATATCGCAAAAAAAATCCGTAAAACCCCCTATTTTGGCGTTCAAGGTCATCCAAGGTCATTGAATTCGGCGCCAATCGACAGCCAGTATACGATTTCATATTAGTAATTAATAGTAACCTAGGCCTTATCTCGCACCGTTACTGAGATACAACGAGTTATTGGCCAAAAATCGCAAATTTTGACCACCCCCCTCTCATTTAGGGTTTTGTTCAGGGTGACTCCCTTCAAATTTATGGAAAAGCTTTACGGTTCTTGAAACTAGAGTCTTCCAGGCAGACAATGGTGAAGATTTGGTGATTCTAGCTTGCACCGTTTTTGACTGATCCACCCGTGACAAACAGACAAACAGACGAACAGATGGACAGACGGACAGACAGAATTGCAATGGCTAAGACACGCTGAAAGCAGTAGCTGCTTTTGCGTGTAAAAATGGAAATAATGCACAATGCAATATTACATAAGACTACAAAAGACTGATGCAGGAACTGAGTTGCCTACGTGTAAGAGCATTTTGCTTTAACTACACTTTACGGAGACACACACAGGCATAAGTTTAACAGTTTTTTTGCGAACTATTAGGCAAACCTTTTTGCTGGTTTTCACTTCATTTTTTCCTGTGCTTTTTTTTCATTGCACCCTTTACAGAAGGTCAAAACTTGGCAATCATGGCACAAACGGACCACTTGTGAGAATGTGCACTTAATTGTCATTAAGAAACTACTCATTCATTCACTGCATGCACGCACACACTGACCTGGTCCGGAGAATGGCAGTAGAGCGGGTGGAATAGTGCTGTGAGCAGACAATGGTATGATGTACAGGTCTTTGACTTGTAAGCCCCAGCTGCTGACCACCCCACAGCGATTGCGCACACTCAGGTAGGAGAACAGTTGCCCGTAGGGACCGTCACCTTCAGCAGCCTGCAGGCGAATTACCGTCACCTCCTGCCAACAAGTTGATCAAATGGTAACAGTCTTTGACAAGAAGCCCAGCTGTCGCTAAGGTGGGGCCAACCGTACTGGTTGTCACTGACCTTAAAGGTCATCCAAGTTCCAAGGTCTATGATTTTTGTCATCTGAAAGGGCGTATGCCACTTCCTATTAGAGATTAATAGCAACCTAGGTCGTACCTATCACCGTTTCCGAGATATAGCCAGTTTTCCGTTGAAAATGCACATTTTTATCCCCCCTCATCCAACGCCCAATTTAAAAATGTTCCCCTTGGAGTAGGTGGCTGAAATTTTGCATGCCCGAGTTTAACACCCATGGCTAATTATTCCTGTAAAAAATTTTCCCTACACACTACGCCTTAGCCACAGTACATCCGTTACAGACGGACGGACGACAGACGGACAACAACCACGAAAAAAAGGCCGACCATAAACTTACATCTGAGCATCACTTCTGCCAACAGCAAGTCAGTATGGTAAGTAAAACAGCAGCAGTAGAATCACGTGGCTTCTCCTTCACGCAGCTCTGCTCAGCAGATGGCAGAATACTCGTGTGGTGCATTGCCAACAGTTGACGATGTATTTTTATGCATTGCATTACAGTGCAAAGTTCAAGAAGAGAGTATATGCAAGGGGTATCAGCATTCAAGCAGCAGCACCACATAGGTCTCTGCAGGGAAACTGACAGCTTTTCATAGCACCACTGTGCTAGTAGTACTGCAGTAAACGTCATTCCCGGGCAACCAGGAATCCCAGGAATGAATTTGTAAATTCCTGAATTCCCCGGGAATGAAAAAAAGTCTGGAAATGGATTTCCTAGCAAACAGGTAACTTTATGTAGCCAACACCAACGTCAACTTAGCCTTCCATCGTGGGTTTCCCATAAAGAGCTATACACCACCTGTGACCTCCCATCCATCCGGGGTAGGTAAACTGAGTACTGGGGTTAAGGTGGGTATGTACACCTGTGCTGGGTGACAGACAGTACTGTGTGATCCCATATGGCATGTGACGTTACATAGCTCTGCGATGTGCTTCCCATAAACAGCTATGCACATCTACACACCTTTAACCTTTTAACAAATGGAATGGTATACATACACGACTGCTGCTGGGACAGTTTCTGATCTGTATCAGATACTGGTAGACGTTCTCCGGCGGAAGTCGACCTGTTATGACAATTGTGTCCGACAGCTCCTGAACACAACCAATCCAACTGTCATTTACCACTATCAGACAAGAATGCACATAGATTGAACCTAAAGCAAAGCTTCTGTCACATTTAAGGCGACAGACCATGTTGGCATATGCCAAAGAACTGTCTTCCAAACCCGACATGAGATCACTCATGTTATCCTTCCAAGATGCAGACAAACTATCGAGAAACTTCAGTCTCTGATGGTCACTTGCTTTCCTACCATCTATCCTTTTCATTACCACCAAATTCTCAATGTGAGCTCACAGTGTGAGCTAGAAAAGCAAGTCACTGTTGGCAAATTGTATTCATCAGTGTGTGTGCTAAAGGCACTTTTGTTCGAGTGTTTAGATCACAGTGCATCGTTACCACACCGTGTCCGGAAAAAAAACATCCCAAACATTATCGATTGTCACTCAAAGAAATGTTTACCAATTTTAATAATTTTTGGTACAAATATTTCTGGCACAACTGGCCATCAAATGACTGGTTAATTTACCACCTCACACAATGTCTGCTTCTGTACTACCTCGGGAAAAATGAACCAACGAAAAATGTGTTAAAATGAACAAATACATCAAAAAGCATCCCCAACATTATCGTTTGTGACTTAAAGAAGGATTGATAGATTTTAACAATTTTTGGTGCAAACATTTTTGACACAACTGCCCATCAAACGACTGTTCTAGTTCCCACATCACCTGATGTTTGTTTCTGCACTACCTGGAAAAAACCAAAATAAGCGATATGTGCATTAAAATGAACAAAAACTTCAATACATATTATATTTTCGAACCTGTAGCCCTGAACAGCCAGTCAGTTACAATGTTTGACTGTTATGCAGCACTGTGTCAACCAGATGACTTTCAGGAATGTTGATGAATTCAAAAATTAACTGGTGAAATCTGGATTGGTCTGAAGCAGAACATCATTGACACTGCTGTCAACGAAACGAGAAACCATCTCTGTGCCTGTAGTCACGTAATGGGCTGACACTTTAAACATTTTTTACTGTAGGCAGTTATAAAATGGACAATTAGATGAACTGTCAGTCCAGGTGACAGAAATGTAAAAAATGTATTTTATTCATATTTTGATTAAATAATAATGCTCTCTTGGACAAAAATACAATATTTTGTTGGTTCTGTTTTCCCCAGGTAGTGCAGAAGCAGACATTAGGCGTGGTGGAAAATTAAATGATCATTTGATGGCCAATTGTGTCAGAAATATTCCTGTCCAAAATTATTAAAATCTGATAATTCTTCTTCAAGCTATGATCAAAAATGTCTAGGATGTTTTTTTCGGACACGGTGTAAGTGCAAATTCAAGTTTTCTTACTTAAATATTCATTCACTTATTTCAATAGTTGTAACCACATGCAAATAAAATAAAGCAAAATAATGCAAAAATGCTATAAATGAACATCAGCAGAGTAAATACCTCTCTGGGAACATTGAAGGGTCCAGACACCAAATATGCAGAAACAAGAACTTTTGCAATCTCCTGGGCACATATTGACCCTCTCCAGAAAGGCGGCAGGTCAGAGGGTGAAGGTTGAGCAGCTATTGGACTTGCCTCCAACAGAGACTGCTGAATAGAGTCTGGCGACCTGAGAAAAACACAGACAAGCATACGCTTTACTAATCTCAAGTTCTCAACTTCATAAGTATGTGTAATTGTGTACGTTAAACAAATCTCTAGTGGTCGGCACGGCATGCTGCAATATTTAGAGCAATGACGTCAGCATCAACCAATAGCTATCAACCTAGCTGGGCGAACATGCTAACAGCTAATAGCAGCAGAGCCCTATATCGCAATGGTGAAGTATCCGAAAATATGATCCTGTGACCTTGACCTACGACCTTGAAATTCAATAGGGTTCTTGCAGTTGTCGAGTTAAATAATCATGCAAAATGTCAACAAGCTAAGTGCAGCAGTTTGTGCGCTATTGTGTTAACTGAAAAAAACAAACAAATAAACTTGATGACGATGCTGAAAAGAATACTGTCATCACTATCGCAAACAGCAAAATTCCACAGCTCAGACAGAGCACTGATACATACAACAACGATAAAACGGTTCCAATGCTGTTGTTGTATGATAACTCACAGTTGATAAGCAGGCAGCGGAGGCAACACCAATGGTGCAGCGCTTGTTGCCGTAGGAGACTTTGGTGTCGATGGAGGCTCCGGTTTTACCAGAAGCTCCGACTTTGCTAGCTCCATTAGCACAGGTTCTCGCGGCGACGGTTCCGGTTTCAATGACGGTGATGGTTTTGAAGGTTCGGTTTTCACAGATGCTGCTGCTGCTGCTGCTGTTGCTGTTGATGAGGCTAAATTGGTTGTCTGAGCTTGTCTGCTGCGACGTGGATCTCTCGACATATTTACCACCGAAGGTGACGGTCCCACATCTTCTGACGCTGCCGCCGTTTCTTCTGTAATGTCACATCACAACTAATATTTATAATTTCTTACAAAAGCATCAATAAAATGCCCAAAACCATTTACGGTACTAAATGGCCTATTTTGTGCTGAAGTGCCTTTAAGAAACTATTCACTCATTCACTCACTTACTCACTCATTCACTCATATCACAACAATTAAGGTTGTTGGAATTGACAAGCAATGACACGATAATCAGCAAAAATTTTTAAAGATCAGTGCAATCAGATTCATTAACTTTTTGATTTAGGTCTCATCTCTAAAAAATTATAAGCTAAATAAAATGAAAAAGTACATGAAACTATAAACATAGTTTAGTCACATTTTATGCCATCCAGCTGAGAATTGGATCAGGCTTATTCTAAAACTCCTGAGACCCACCTGAGACAGAAAGAGCCCTGGTGGTCACCAAGTATGAAATGTTGTGCCACAGTGATATTGACAAGTAAAGCTTCATACTTGTGATTCTTTGGTATCACAGTGAATGACATAGGTGTGTATAAACCGCACAATAAAATATTCTATAAATATTAAATAATAAACAAATCTCACCTGGCGTGACATAAATTGTGGAAGGTTTACGCTCGTCATCGTAGATTGGATCTGGAATCTTGCCGGTGCAGATCTGACAGTTGACGTCAAAGAAATGTCGACCGTGCTGTGGAGTGGTGTCAATGATTGATGACAGACAGTCAAACGCTGAGTCACTGTATGACGCCGCCGACGACTGAAAACATGCCAATATCAGCATCAGTCACCATCGCCATGAACATATTGCAGCAATCAAATTGAAGCAACATGGTATCACTGATAACAGATATAACAGGCAACTAAGTGAAATAACTTAGCAGGTGCAATTTAACAGTTAACCACAATGCACCGTGATCTCAACACTTGAAGATATCTCGGCAATCCCCACGCAAGACTCCATAGATTCTTCACAGGCAGTAATGCACACACCAGCATTGGCAACAAGGACCAGTGCGTAACGTAACGGTGGCCCAGAATCTAGTCTTTCACTGCCCAGCTCCTGACCAGGGCTGAAGGGACATTTGGCCAGGCAATGAAGGCACAACGGGTCCGGTCCACGATGCCTCTGGTGCTTCCAAGAGTGGACTGTGGTGGCCCCGCCCTGACTGAAACTCAGAGACAGAAAGACAAAACTTATTGTGACTACAAAATCTATAACAGAATACTGCTAGCAGTATCATCAGTATCATCATCGGTGTTAACTCCCAGGCTTATATTCTAATGGACTCGAACGATGAGTGTCTGACATATCCAACATTATTATTCGGCCATCCTAATAGGCCACATTACTGGTCTTGCTCGTTCACCCGTCCATCTGTCTGTCCTATACAGGCTGCCAACTTGATTTCAAAGAGGTGTACACAGATCAAAACTGGTGCCAATGCTCTCCAGGGCAGGAATGACCAGTGTGCCAATTTCCAGATCAAAAAGTCATAAGTCAAGCAGATCGCTGCATAATATGTCAGCAATGGGCCAAAATAATTTCCTTATTTTTTTCTAAATAACAATTATATGTATTACCAGTTGGAGTTGAACTGCAGACTCAGCGTACACAAAATTACTCACCACAGTTTCTGCTGCATTTTTCTTGGTGGTCTTGGGCTCTGGCGGCCGATCAGGCGAAGGCAACAGAGTAATGCCGGAACGCTGCTGACAAAATAACAAACTCCAACTAAATACAGTAACAATCACATTCTCTAAAAAGTAACTGTTGTATGCACAACTTCAATCAAAACAGAAACAAATACAGTTTTTCAATCAACATAAAAGTCACATCAGATCTAACAATCAGACTCGTGACATATGGCAGTTTGTTCACTTTGAGAAGTTCATGCACTGTAGCTGAAGTCATTTCATTTTAAGCATTACTGTTCAGTTCAGTTCAGTTCTGTTGCTTTTTACAGGCCTTAAGTATGGAAGAAACATCAGGAAGCATTTTCTCTTATTTTCTCTTATCACAGGCTGAATGGTAGTTGGTTGCCACGGCAATGAAATTTGGGACAAAATCAGCTCGGCTTCTGCTAGAGATATCTGCGAGATCTTTGCGTCCATAGGGGGGGTTTTCAGGGTTGGGCCATTTAATACTGCCAACAAAATTTTACCTAGACCAACCATTGTAGCCATGGCAACAAAATTTAAGACAAAAAGGCTATAATTCAAAAATTTGTAAAAGATATCTAGAAGATCTTTGCATTTAATGAGAGGTTTTAAGGGACGGGCTATTACATGAGCAATATATATAGCAGGCAGGGTTGATGAAGTCGATTAATCTAATTAATTTACTAAGTGTTTAATCTAATTCTACCACAACCAACCCTTGTTGCCATTTGAATGTCACGTGACTCCAAACGGTCAAGATCATGATTGTAAAATATCTATGGCCAGATATCTCCGTAACTTATCAACTGTAGAAAAACATTATTTTACTAATAAAACAGCAAATATAAATGTACAAAACATAAGTTTATACACTCGTTAATGGCAACATTTAAGGACTTGCACATCAAAACAGCAAAAATTACAAAAGGTGATATTATTCAGCAGCACATTGACACACAATCAATGTGATGCGGGCAATATTGTAATTTTTGCTGTTTTCGATGTGCAAGTCCTTAAATGTTGCCGTTAACAAGTGTATAAACTTATGTTTTGTACATTTATACAGTAGTAGGGTGTTGGAATCAATTAGACCAAGATATGACTGATGCAAAGTATGTCAATATTTTTAAAGGCAGGTCTCAATAAATTAAGACGTAATCGTACTCCCCTAGGCTTCTTTATGGATTAATCTGATAAGCCATAGAACCACTGAGTTACTGACCCCCTGTTAGGCCACAGAAAGTGAGACAAACGTGTTTAACAGTCAGTTACAAGAATATACTTACAACAGGTTCTGTCGGGCCTTTCTTAGCAGTGCTGGTTTCAAAGGGCTTGTCCACAGGTGACGGAAGAAGTGTTACACCAGTACGCTGCAGACAAACATTATGTACTTGTGTGAAAAAACCACACATTTTACTGATCAAGTTTAATGAAAGAATATACATTATACACACACTCTGACTCCCACGATTACTGAAGCATCTACAAAGCATCTACACTTGCAGAGATATTAAACTGTGATGAAAACGCGATTTCAAAAACAAAACAGTACTTCAGATAGCTCTCTATCCACATACTTAGTAGAAACAAAGTTAACGTGTACCAATATGCAAATTTACAAAGATGGCATCTTAAATATATAACTTCAAACAGTTGACCTGCTGTAGAGGCTACAATGAAATTCACCGATCCAATTTTAGTAATTTGTCTGTACCTAATTCTACAACCTGCAGAAATCATTATCCTTACATGTTATGTATTTTTCTTATTTTTTTTCCACAGGACTACGTATTGTATGTGTTCTTCTGTGTACTGCTCACAAAATTACAATATTAAACTAGAAGGTGCTCGTGAGAATGCATATCTCCACCAAGTGAAGTGATTTAAACATTACTACTACTACTACTACACCTACAACGAAGAGGGGAGGGAGAAGAAAAAGCCATTTCACTGCAGAGGGAGGGAAAAGTAACAGCTGGCGATGCTGCTGTTGGTGCAATGACGTCATTGCCATTATGAGTCATCTTGTACACAGAAGGAACGATGGAATAACAGACGGAACGGCCAATCTCTTAATCTCCTCCAATGTTCACTTTGGCGGAAATAATAAACAGAAGAAATATGTGCAACAAAGTCTGCAAATTACAGATACTGGTAGCCAATGGCCACTGGCCATAACGTAGTTAACCGAGGCCACCAAAATGCAGGCAATGACAAACGAAACATATCGCAAAAACCTACCTTCACCACTTCAGGCTCATGCCAGCGTGCCAGCTCCCTGGACCCGAGTGATTCATTGCTCAGTCGTACCAAGCGAAATGGCGGCAACTCACCAAACAGAACTTTACGGAACAAGCCCTACATAATAAAAACATGTTTAAATAGTAATCTAATGGTAAAACAAACAAACAGACAGTCTCAGACATTTTTTTCAACAAAGATAGTAATAACAATTGTAATACTGACAACAGAAGAGCCAAAGTCACCTTTCTGCAGTACTGTGCCTTACATGTCAGTCCCACTGCAATTAGCAAAACGAATTATGCCTGCTAGCTCCAGCCTCAAAATTTATCTTTTCTATAGAGGACTGTGAAATGCTGCATAATAAAAATATACGAGTGAACAGGTCGCTATGCTCCCTGTCTGCTTGATCTTTGCCACAATATCTCAAAATGTATCTTTCCTATGAAGGATTAAGAGATGCCACCTAATAAAAATAATTCTAATATCATGAAAAAATAATCACAAAATCAACAACATCAACTTAATCAGGAAAGTCTTATGGATGCAATATCAAAAAAAAAAATGAAAATGTGCTGTTGACCAGTCTCAAGAAAAACAGAAATTAAAGATTCAACTGCTTTTATCAACGAGTGGAAACACAAGAATAATTTTAATAACCAAGGTGCAAAAATGCATCATATATCAGCACAATAATACGCATAACAAAGCTGCAAAATCACTAAAAGAAATAAACAAGAATGAAATAACAAAAAGTACATTATACAAAAGCTACTTACCATATTCTTAGGATCCTTGAGATGCGTGATCAAAGTGCGGAACTTATGCTTGTACTTGGTGTTAGCTTCAGCGTAGTAAGCAAACAGTTCTTCTTCGATCGCCAGGGCAATGCGCTTCACTTCAGGAGCAGATACCATCACGTCATCTGACTCATTCGCTCTGCAAATTAAAAGTCAAATAAATACATATTTATATCACAATACTCCGTGCAGACTTTCAATTTTTTGCTTAGTTTACTCTTAAAATCTGTTACATACATCAATCCGCGGGCTGCCAAAGAACTGAAGGCACCACCCAGGACGTCCATGTCACACCTGGCTACGAAAGCCGACCTCCAGTTGCTAAACCATGGACTGAACACAGCAAGTCAGTCTGGTGGCATACGTAAGATCAAGGTTGACTACAATCCAGTTTAGAGCATTTCCCTGATGATTTGTTAACTGATTCAGAACAGCAAATTTGTACAGACTATCACCCACTATTGCTTTATGCTGTTGGTTGGGCAATGTATGCCTGGTCCAACAAATGCCATAACAAGAAAGTTGAGCTAATGCTCACGAGAAGCGCGAAAGCCTATAGCAGTTTCGGCTCAGTAGTTTAGTTGAAAATTGGGGTGTTCGCACTAAGCTAAACTAAAGCACTAAACTAAGTTAATATACAAATACCAAGTTCTCTATCTGGATCGCATAACGATAGTTCCGTGGCGCCACCTTGTGAATGATAAAGACTTGTGTCACAGCCCGAAATCGCCAAAAAATCCATAGAACCCCATATTTTGGCGTTCAACATCATTCATCATCATCATCATTAATTTTCCAGCAAAGCATAACACAGTGCATAACACAGTACAAAATCATTGAATTCAGCGCCAATCGAGAGCCAGTGTACGACTTCCTATTAGTGATTAATAGTAACCTAGGCCCTATCTCGCACCGTTACTGAGATACTGCGACTTATTGGCCAAAAATCGCAAATTTTGCCCACCCTCTCTCATTTAGCACCCTCATTCGGGGTGACCCCCTTTGAATTTATGGAAAAGCTTCATGGTTCCTGAAACTAGAGTCTTACAGGCAGCTGACAGTGAAGATTTGGTAATTCTAGCTTGCATCGCTTTTGACTGATACACCGTGTGACAGACAGATGGACAGACAGACAGATAGATGGACAGAATTGCAATGGCTAAAACGCGCTGAAAGCAGCAGCTGCTTTCGAGGGTAAAAATTCAGCCAGTACTTGATTTACATATCCTGGAGAAACAGGCTGAGCTGACCTTGGTTTTGGTTATATACCGAGACAGTTCACCTGTCCGCAGACAGTTGCCCATCTGAACAGTAACAATCACCTCATGGCGACCCAACTTGGTGAATGAAAATTAAACCCACAAACTCTCTATCATAAGTCCAACTTCCTAACCATTATGCCAATAAGCCATTGCACTGCTGATATCTGTTGGTTATAAATACAGCGAATCAGAACTGAACTATGTCCGACCTGTTGAGTAGGGTCTCACGGAGAGAGTTTCGAATGCTGATACGTCCGGGGTCCGGTCCGCTGGGCAGACGCTCGCTTGCAGCTGGCCTGTAGAAACTACGTATCGACACTTCCTCTGCCTGTCTGCGTCCTGCATCCATGCTGGCCAGACGTGGATCTGTCGGCAACGGAAGCAGAGGAACCTTGGAGGCTGTCGAAGCAACCGGCTGGTCCTGGGACGATCTCGATGACGTCGGAGGAAAGTCCGTTATCTTCACTGCTTCCCTCTCCTTCAACGACTTCTCAGCTGGCTTCTTGTCTTTTTCTAAGCAAATATTTTATAAGGTTTAGATGTTCTATAATATTCACATAAAATTATATTATGATAAACCAAGAGGCAAACACCAATCTGTATAATTAAGCTAATGTATTTATTAAACTTTAACTAGAAAACACTAAAGTGAGATCTCAAGCACTGTCTAGATAGCAGTCAGTGTCCGAGTCCCAGCAATAATGACATGCTGCAGTCAGTGTAGCTGATGGCCCCACCTCTCACTAGGCCACCAACCAATCCTTACAAATTTTACAAACAGATTATATATAAAATATTGGATAAAATTATGACCCCTACTTTAGGAAAACCAATCAATTATATTTTAGCTGTTGCAGCAGATGGTGCAGCTTTATATTTCTGCATCTACACAAAGCACAGGCATTCACATTGTCTACAGCAGTGCTGTCCAACCTTTTTAACACCGCGGGCCACTTAGTCAATTTTCCACCAGCTGGCGGGCCGCAATCAAGGGGGGACATGGCGAGCGCGCGGAGCGCGAGCCTATAAGGAGGGTCTGGGGGCGGAGCCTCCAGCGGGGTCCAGGGGCAGAGCC
>Ga0056128_1010118_pt1 | contig 11773 bp, 4 predicted proteins | sample WorMetLIZISLAND2_FD_71113 | JGI IMG/M metagenome (GOLD analysis project Ga0056128, IMG submission 71113) | Marine gutless worms symbiont microbial communities from Max Planck institute for Marine Microbiology, Germany - Olavius geniculatus... ... | reverse complement strand
AGCAGATTTAGTTTTATGCTTGATATTTGCATCAGTAGCTGAAGATTAAATGAAAAAGTGAGAATAGACCTATACTTCCCCCCTGTACAACAGTGTCATACTTACTTACTTACTTACTTATTTGCTACCCGACGGGTACCCGGGTACCCGCTAAGCTACTCCGCCGGGTACCCGGGTAACGAATTACCCGATAATGGCAGCCCTATTCTCAACTCACGACGCTGTTGAGGCCAGTTGCCTTTTAAATGTGGCAAAATAAACAACTAACGAAAAAAACTAACGAAAAACAGTTCATGGTCCACAACGAAACAAGAGAGCAAATTAAGTTTAAAAACAGATAAAAGACATGAACAAAATGTAAAAAAAAGTTTCAGGCTGGTTTAAGTTAAAAACATAATAATTTACAAAAAATTTGAGCTAATGCTCACGGGACGCGCGAAAGCCTATAGCAGTTCCTGTTCGTAAACTGTCAGTCTATCTCCAGCCATTTCGTCGCGACTTTTACGGGGGTACCGATCTTTGATGCTCTCGTGCGCATGTTTCCTCTAACCTAAAAAATCGAGACTTGAATCGTGGAAATTAACTTTCAAAATTTCTTACGTACACTGTAGCTTGTCCATGTCTATCTCAATTGGTTTCGGCGCAATTCGCTCTCGCAATGTGTCTCGCAGCCCGAAATCGCCAAAAAATCCATAAAACCCCCTACTTAGCGTTCAAGGTCATTCAAGGTCATTGAATTGGGCGCCAATCGAGAGCCAGTGTACGACTTTCTATTAGTGATTAATAGTAACCTAGGCCCTATCTCGCACCGTTACTGAGATACAGCAACTTATTGGCCAAAAATCGCAAACTATGACCACCCCTCTCATTTAGGGCCCTCGTTCGGGGTGACCTCCTTCGAATTTATGAAAAAGCTTTATGGTTCCTGAAACCACGGAGGGTAGAAGGCTGAGTCGACCTAGCTGGCAGGCTTCGCACCGAGATGGTTTACCTGCCCGCAGGCAGTCAGTCACCCATCGCAGTACTAACCGGGCCCGGCGTGGAGTAACTTCGTTTCAGCCGAAACGCGTTAACAACTGCGCCACGCCACCAATGCCAGTTCCGTGGCGCCACCTTGTGAATGATATAGCCTTGTATTGCAGCCCAAAATCGCCAAAAAGTCCATAAAACCTCCTATTTTGGCTTTCAAGGTCATTCAAGGTCATTGAATTCGGCGCCAATTGAAAGCCAGTAGGCTATACGATTTCCTATTAGTGATTAATAGTAACCTAGGCCTTATCTCGCACCGTTACTGAGATACAGCGAGTTATTGGCCAGAAATCGCAAATTTGCCCACCCCCTCTCATTTAGGGCCCTCGTTCGCGATGACCCCTTCGAATTTATGGAAAAGCTTTACGGTTCCTGAAACTAGAGTCTTTCGGGCAGCCGACGGTAAAAATTTGGTAATCCTAGCTTGTACCGTTTTTGACTGATCCACCCGTGTGACGGACGGACGGACGGACGGACAGAATTGCGATGGCTAAGACGTGCTGAAAGCAGTAGCTGCTTTCGCGCGTAAAAACTTAAACCCAACTTATTTAAAACCTAAATTGCAGTAACTTTTTACATCAATCTACAAATTATGATATTGCATTCAATAGTTAGCATAAATAAACAGCTAAAATGTACAGGTTTCACTGTATAGTAAAGCTGCTATGTCAATTAAATTAGCAAATCAGCAAATTTAGAATGTTTCAACAAGCTTTCACTACAGCTATTAGGCATATGTGCATACTATGAAAAAATTACAAGTGCAAATTGCTCAGCTTTCTCATGCAATGATAAATATGTGCACAACCACTGCAGCTTTAAATAGGAAACATATGTGCAGCTGTCCAAAAATAGGCTACTTATCCAATATTGTATAAGCTAATATTTCATTAAGGTATGTTGCCTTGACCAATAAATCAGCCAGCCATCTAAAACGAATAGTACCTACAGCATTTACAAGCTGTGACAATCAGTAAGGCAACCAATAAACAATGAACGAACGAGGCTAAAGTTATATCAATTGATAAAATATCAGTCAGTTAAATGCTTCGAGACAAAAACTCCCAGCTGTGGTTTTGGCGTACTCCGTCAAAATGAAGACGACGTTTCCGCTCCAAAAAGACTTCTAAACACAACACACGCACACGAGCACGTGACTGATGACGCCAGTCACCCGAAAAGATAAAGGCGAATTTCTTCCAGGTCATTTTTTTAGATTAGGCCTACTTCATTCGCATGTTTAAGCTGTTTTAACGATTCTGTTCTGTTCGTAAAGCATAGCGTTTTTTTCACAATCGTGTTGTTAGAGTCAGCTTTAGCTATGGACACATCATGATACGTTTTTTTCGCATTCTATGTATGCAAACTTTTTAAAATGTATTCCTGTTTGTGACGAGGCTGTGCTTGTCAAGTTCAACTTTTTTTTTAAAACGAATAGGTCACTATAATTATAATAATAATGATGATGACTATCACATTATATGGAATGAAACAGGAAGCTAATCAATTTCTATCTTCTATCTGCCAAATGCAGTTTTTTTGTTTGCATTGCAAATTCAAATCACTCAAATTTCTGGAACCAGAAAAAAACACCAAGAAAGAACCGCTTGCAAATTGGAAAACAAAACTGGAATAAACTGTGACACTTTGAAATTAAGAAAACACTGCTTTCCGGCCAAAAAAAAGTTGTTTCGCAATTGCGATTTTTGCAAAAAAAATCGACACAGCATAGCATACAAATACAATACCCAAGAGACGAGAGTTGTGGGCGGCGGCCGCTGAGCCAAAACGGTAACGCAGCAATCGTCGGTATTTTAGCGGCGAGTATGTTACACTGCGGCGCCTGATCTGCTAGACTATAGCTCTGGGTCAGCGATGGACGCCTCTGCTGCAGTAATCTGCCTGCTGCAGTTAACACCCCAGACATTGGCGTCTGAACTGGGCATGCGGTCGCCGCTGAAACACACGTGCAGCATCACAATATATTATCGCGGTGACTATTTTTACAGCCGCAGAGACATGGCCTCAGGCAGTGGCGTATTTAGGGGGAGGGCCACAATGCGATGCCCCCCCTTTGGCCAAACCATGAAAATTTTTTACTGGCGACTTTATATGAAAAGATGCGTTTTTTGCCATTTTCCAGCAAGAATTGCAAAATTCAACAATGTTTGATAGTCTTTTGCGTTTCCAAATTTCAGAAAAATGGGCGAATATGCGGTTTCAATTGAACATTCAGAAGCGAAAAGTGTTTCAGCTTCAGGGGGGCTTCGCCCACCTAACCTCCCGACCAGGGGCTCTGCCCCTGGACCCCGCTGGGGGCTCCGCCCCCAGACCCCCGTTATAGGCTCGCGCTCTGCGCGCTCGCCATGCCCCCCCTTTACCAAATCCTAAATATGCCACTGGCCTCAGCCCTTGGGTGCTGGTACGTACCGGCTAAGACCGTCCTATAGACGGCAGCCGGATAAATAGCCGCCCAGGGTAAGACCAAATATTTATCCGATTGCCGTATCAATAGCCGTTAAGTTATTGATACGGCTGCCGAACAAATATCCTGTGTCGTATATTATAGCATTAATAACGAGATTTAATCGCTGATTAGCTGAGAATTAGCCTAGACCTAATATTCCCAAACTGGTCCTAAATCGTAACAAAATGTTATACCGTTGCTAAGATTTTGCAAATTTACCGGTGGGGTATTTTGCATAGATATAAAAAACGCTCAAGAAAAAATATAAAAAAGTTAAAAAACGTAAAAAAGTGGAAAATTTTTTTCTAAAAAAGTTGAATAAAAAGCGTTGGTCATAATTTGTTTAACCTTTTGCTTAATGTCTAATGCAGTATACCTAAAACTATAGTCTAGATAAAGAGAACTTTATTTAATTTTAATTTAACCGTGTGGTCATAAGAAACATAGCACTAGAATAACCAAATATACTACAGAAACAACTTTTTATTGGTATATTTCGACTAATTAAGTAAACTACATTTACTATGACCAATTAATTCGTTTCTTTGGTTCCAAAAGTGCTTCTCAAAGTTTTTGATACTGTTGATAGGCATTTCTTTCCCTTTTTTAAAATAAAAAAAACGTTGAAAAAAATTTTAAAAAACGTTAAAAAACGTAAAAAACGTGACAAAAATTTTAAAAAAACGTTTTTCACCTCTATGGTATTTTGATTTCGGTAGGCTATCTAATTTTTTAGCGCATTTTGAACAAACAGCGCGTTTAGTACAGCGCATATCTTAGCCGAGAAAAATGAATCTAAAGATCCACAAAAAATCCGCATTTTTTTTTATAATGACAAGAGTTACTCCCGACCATATATTACACTTAACTAAGTTGTAAGTCCATTGTATATAAGTTTCATTAAATTTCGACATTAAGTTGCTAGCATGCAATGCACATTTCCTAACCGTAAATTCCGAATTACGGATAATGCACGTCGCAAAAAAGAATCCGGATCAACTTCAAACACTACCGATTAGTCGCTGTCAAACTGCCTTGCTTTCATTAATTGTTCACATTAACATTTCAAATTGTCTCATAATGTAGTTTTAATTTAGCTCGTTTTCTGCGTTCAGACATAGGCCTACACTGTCAAACGCATAAACTTTGCATAATATTTTATGTTTAAGCAGCGGCGTCGTGCGTTAAAAATTGTCGGGCAAGAAGTTGAAATTTTCCAACAGACAGCTGCAAAATTATGACGAAGAGATATGGGTGCTCAAAATTTCATTTTTGCTCTAAAATTCCGCAAAATTGTGCATTTACGGCCCCAAATGTTATTTTTGTGGAATTGTTGACAAGAAAACAAATTTCCAAGAAGAAAAAAATTAATGGGAGGGGAGCAATTGTTCCTGCCTCCCTTCCCGGACTCCACTGTGTTTAAGCAGTAAGCAAAATACACAAATGGAATAAAATTGAACAAGCAGTGGAATCTCACGTGGCCAAGAAGACGTGCGATCTTTCACAGCTGCCAGTGTCCGAAGCGTGGCGTAATTCACCTGAAAATTCAAGCATCCTGATTACAATTACATTTTTGTATGTAATGCAATGCAAACTATAACATGGCCAAATTGATTTCCATGCAGAAAACATTGTCATTAAACGGTACATAAAGCTTACGTTACCAATGCAACAGAATAGTTTTTGACCAGACCTTTGTTAAGTACGACCAAATCGCTCCTCCAAAATCGTACGGTCGTGCACCCGGTAAACGGTTTAGGGGAAGCCACCCACCACCTTTAACCTGTGTTTTAATTTTAGTGTTTACAAAAAACACCCCCGTGCTTGAACAACAATAATTGTAACATCCCATAACATAAAATTACATTCACATCAGCTGCACTACCGTGGAAATTATCGATTTCCGAAAACAAACAATTGCTGCACTGTTTCAGCGTATGGTATGCTCGACGTTGCGCAATCACGCGTCATAAAGCAAACGACTGTGTGGCCTGAGCCAAGTACGACACCGCACTCTCTGGAGTAACATGAGTTCGTACCGCGTACTCGCTTATCCACTCCAGCAGTGCTGCATCACTTGACAGTTACCTCGAGGTATCTGCCTTCAACCATTCTTCTGTCCATCGTGCGCCGAGCTAGCTCCGCATCCAGGCTGCTTTCAAACGTCACGAAGCCAAACCCCTGCAGCAAATTATTTCACTAGCACAATATCTGCTAAACTAGAAACACGTTCTGTGGAACGAGGTATCCGTCCCATTGCCATGCTATATAGCTTAGCAGCTGCGTTTCATCGTTTGACGCTCTTGTGAGCCTGCAGCCAATTTTGTTTTTGAATTAAAACGGTTGATAGCCATGACAACAGGGGTCTTCAGCGAAGAAATTTACATGACACCATTGCATAGCCCGGGCCCGAAAATATAGGAGATAGGTGAAAACAGCGTGCAATTATATTTTGCGGGAGCCGAGTTATAGTCGATTTTGTCCCAAAATTCGTTGCCATGGCAACAGGGGTCGGCAGGGGAGAAATTTTTACGACACCAGCGGATAGCTCGGACCCGAAAATAGGGGGTAGATGCAAACAGCGTGCAATTATCTTTCACGGGGGCCGAATTATAGTCAATTTTGTCCCAAAGTTTGTTTCCGTGGCAACAGAGGTCGGCAGGGGAAAAATTTTAATGACGCTGTCGCATAGCCCGGCCCGAAAATATGGGGATAGGTGCAAATAGCGTGCAATTATCTTTTACGAGGACCGAGTTATATCACTTTGAAATCTCCACTGGCTGTAATGCAAAATTTTGCAGCTTTTGAATGGTTACTATGACAACAGGGGTAGATATGGGAGTAAATTTAAATAACACCGTTAGATTGTCCGACCCCGAAAATAGGGGTAGATAAACACAGCGCGCAATTATCTTTTACGGGGACCGAGTTATACCGCTTTGAAGTCATCATAGGCCGTAATGCAAAATATTAAAAAATTGAAATAAAATAGGGGAAGGAGTTGTCAGACTTTTTTTTTATCCCAAACAAACTCTGTCTTACTTTTTAAGCCCCCAAATCACTGTGCATATTTTCATCAAAATCGAATCAAAATTGCGGCCGTAGGAGTGTTTACAGACAGACTGACAGAATGACAGACGCAAGTGATTTTATAATCTGTCCCATGCTATGCCATAGCAATGGGACAGGTAACTAAAGCAACAAATTGTTGTTTGTTACTTTATCCGTTTTCTTACACTTCAATCCGATAACTTATTCATGTTTTCAGCCGACCGTACTTAAGTAACGGTCGAGCTATTGGCATGGTTGTCGTCCGTCTGTCTGTCTGTCCGTCACGGATGTATTGTAGCTAAACGGTGCGAGATAGGCCGATAGGGCCTAGGTTGCTATTGATCACTAACAGGAAGTCACACATCTTTCAAACGAAGTATAAATTACTAACCTTGGATGATCTTGAAGGGTCATAACGCACTATGCTATGCCAATCGTGCGATATTGTGACTAAACGGTAACTCGTAGGGGGGTCGGCGATGGTATCATCGGATAGGGCGCTGGCGACTTCATATAGACTGTCAATAGCAACTATGTGTCCATTTGCAGCAGTATGGCCGCAATTTTCAATCTGAAGTTTCAAGCTATAAGTGGCCGCATCTCGGAAATAGTGAGAGATAGGGCCAAGGATGCTATTGATGACTAACAGGAAATCGCATACGACCTTTTGAATGAGATAAAAATTATTGACTTTGGATACCCTTGAAAGTCGGTACGCGCTATTGTAGCTAAACGGTGCGAGATAAGGCCTTATAGGTTGCTATTGATCACTAAGAGGAAGTGACATGTTGGCTTTAAAATGACATGAAAATCATTGACCTTGGATGACCTTGAAGGTCACTGACCATCAGTACGGTCGGCTATCCTAGCGACAGCTGGGCTTCTTGTATATACTGGTTTTGTTTCACGAGCACAGAAATGAAAGTACACATCACATTGACACTAACAAAAACAACAAAAACACTGCCGGATAGACAGGAAACACTTAAACAACTGCCGTGAATAAAATGATGTTAAGGCACTATACAAAAAATTTTAGAATATATAAGATTATCTCAGTGAAAATAGAACTACAACATATCTTTAATACAAACTCGTACCATACAAATACTACTGCTATAGTTAAGTATTACACTGTAGACTTACTACTGTAGGCTATTAAAGTATAGGCCAGTGCAAAAAAGTGAGACCTATCACTATATGTCACTATTTGATAAAGTAATGACCTAAACTTGGTAGATACTGGACTACTTTCTGACACTGGGCGTATTGCGATTGTTTGAACTTACGAATTTTAAATCGAAACAAAGTTTCTGTTCGCCCACTGTTACGCCTGTTCAGCGCTTCGCTTTAAACACAGTCAAAAAATAGGCCTATGAGCACGTTGAACTTGAAGTCTTACCTTCGAACCTCGGTCGTTGAAAATTATCTCGATTTCTAAGATTCTGCCGAAAACCTGTATCCGCAGCAAATAGGCTAACACTGTTGTCGAAAAAAAACTTGAGCTTATTATGCGGCATCCTATGGGCAGGGCAGCATTGCAGATAATACCGATCCGTCTGTCTGTCCGATCGTCATTATATGGGCTCCTTATTACCTCACTTGGTTCGGCTTGCTAGACAAAAGCAAAATATAATATTCTCAATTTTCATTATGTTTTACATGCTAACAGTGTTGTTGTGAACAAAACCACAGTTAGAGAATTCCTGACTTTCGATTTTATAATTCGTTAAAATTCGCGAATTTTACAACATTTCTAAAATTCTTTAAAATTCGATTAACCTTTACTGTGTAAACTGCACGAAATTTGGTCAGTTGATTCTCAAAAAAAAATTATCTAAATTGTGCCACCAGATGTCACAGTTTACGACTGAAATTCGATTTCGACTGAGGCTCCGCCAAAGAGACCGCGCTGGGAGAGCTTACAGCGCTTTCCCAGGCTCCCTAGCTGGATTTAAAAGACCCCTACTTCTAAGGGGAAGAAAGGAAAGAAAACGGGAAAAGAACAGAGGAGAAAAAGGAAAAAGCTAAAAAGAAAAAAGAGAGGAGACGAAAAGAAGGGAAAGAGAGTGAGATCCCTGCAATAATTCACTGAAATGACGCCACTGTGAGTCAGCTGCGTCAGTTGCGTACTTTTCTTGCGTGCGTTGCGTTGATTAGTGAGTGAGTAGGGTTTTACGTCCCGCCCGACACAGTATAGGTCATTTCGGGGATGGCCTTTTTAGACAATGCACGTACGGTACACATAATAACGGAACAAAAAGTTTAACCTTTACAGAAAGTTTAACCTTTATGAAGCACGAAACCTAAAAACAACTTAAACCTAAAACTGTAAGAACTGTCAATATTCTAAGCGTGCATATGTAACTAACAGTAATGGCAGTTCTAATAATCTTCCCTCTTCTCCTCCAGACAGTCATCAATGTCAGAATGCTGTCATTTGGAAAACGAGGACGTTGATGGGGACAATACAGCGCGTAGATGTATACCTGCATAAGTCGGAACAGATCACGTTCTCGGTATCGGAAGGGAATGTTGGAGACGTACAGACGTCGAGCGTTAACAGGACAGGACAGCTGTCTGCGCGCCGTCTGCGATGAAACTGCACGCCGTGCGTCTATCTGTCAACCAGAACCAGCAAAGTTTTCAACACGCCTCAGTGCATGGCATCGTGACCAGTGGCTTCTATTCCCCCCAAATCTGGAATCGAAATCGGGCCTTACTTTTCGGACTCAAGTTCCCTCCCACATTTGGACTCAAGTACCCTCCCGGCCTCCCCCTTTTGGGCTTTTTTCCTCTCTATACAGAAGAGGGAGTTTTGTTAAAGATGTAGACTGCCCAGTGAAAAATAGGGAAGAGGTGCAGCACCCTTAACTAAACTTATTAGTAAACCTATTTTTACTGGACTGTGCCCACCAGGTAATAGGATAGAAAACACTGATCGTGACAAATAACGGGGAGGGCAGAGACAGCAGTTGCCCACCGCAAATTTGTCAAAAAATTGTCAAAAAATGTTTTTTTTTGTAAAAAAAAACTTTCGTGCAAAAATGCAAAATTTGGGGCTGAAAATCCAATTTTTATGAAAAATTTAGAGGCAAAGTTGGAATTTCAAACACCCATAATCTCCGCTGTCAGAAATATTTTCAACTTGCTGCCTGGCCTACTTTTAACCCACGACGCATTGGCAGTGCACGTTTTGTGCCGACATGTATGCGACCGACCGTGTAGTTGCCTATCTATCGCCCACTGCACTGCGCCTAGTGTGCAGTGGGCGAACCACTAAAACGCGTCCAGCCGGCCGGTCGGCGTGCGATCCGCCAGCCGAAAGTAAACTAGTCGTACGTGAGATCTGCGTCACTTGCTTGATGTATACTATGCCGTCCGATGACATTGACCTTCGACCTTTTAAGCTAAAAAAAAAATTTGCACACTGGTCACTCCTGCCCTAAGGAACGCTCACACCAATTTTGACCTTTCTTTTTTGTTTTTAAATTAGGAGCCCACAGGGGACAGAAGGATGGCCCAGATCCGTAATGCAGCCTAAAGCCAAAGAATAGAAAATCAGCTTTAGTGCAAAATAAAGTTATTCGTCAGCGCTGTTGTTTCAGTAACGAACTAGCATATATCCTACAAAATGTTCTGTTACAACAGTTTCCAAAAGTTAACTTTTAAAGATGCGGCCTAACCTGAACTAACGCGCGCGGAGAACAAAACCGAAATTTTCAGCAAGTGAAGCCTCTTACATCAAAAAGTTACATGAATGCGGTCCCATGCTAGTGGCGTCGTGCAGTGGGAGGGGTAGCTGCTTTTCCCTAAATTTCGGGCTGTCGGGAAATCTTTTTCTTGTCAAAAAACGTTAGTCAAAAAATGCAAAATTTGGGGCTAAAAACCAATTTTTTTCGAAAAATATAGGGACAAAATTGAACTTTTGAGCACCTCATCTTCTTTGTCTGAAATCTGCAGCTGTCTGTTGAAATTCCGTCGAAAATTTGCAGCGTTCTGTTTGTCGAAAAATTGCAACTTTTTGTTCCGCCCACTTCTTTAACCCAAGACATCGCTGCCCGGTATCGTCATGATAAGCGGTCGTCCACCCATAGCTATACGCACTGGCCAACTGGCCTACCTAACACTGACGTTTGATTTTTTTAAGCTAAAAATTGGCACGACGGTTAAATTCAATACCACCTCGGAGAACGTTGAGACTAGTTTTGATTTTCCTGTGTCTTTTTGTTTTCAAGTTAGTAGCTCGTGTGCCACAAATGAACAGACAGACATACAGACAGATGGACGAACGGACGAGCAAAACCCATAATGCGACTTAAGAGAAAAGACGACGCAAACAAAGCGAGGTACTTGTCCAAACGCTAATTCACCCGCACCCAAATGATTATCGTTAACGCTTAGTCACTTACGCTAACCATAACACTAACCCCAACCCTAACCCTAAACCAAGCCGTTAATTCGGGTGCGGGTGAATTAACGGACAAGAACCTAACGCAATTCCATACCGGTAGCGGAGCGTTGGCCGATGGATCTTGCTGATGAAACACGTCATTGATGACGTCGGTAGGTAGTCCAGGGAGGGAAAACGCCAGCAGTGCGCACGAGTCGTTCAGAGAAGAATCTTGGTCGCTATCAGTTTCAACGGTTGATGAGGTCGCCGTAGCGTTGCCGTTCACCAACACTGCCGGTGGAACGACTGATGATGATGATGTTGATGATGCACCACCCTCGACCACTTGCTTCGATGATACACACATACACATCAACATATTGTCAAGGACCGACCGGAGAAGTCTAGACCCTTTGGGCAATAGTTTGCTGTACGCAGAAGCTTCTATCCCTATACCTGGTGGGCGCAGCTTGCGCCCAGTGAAAAATAGGCAGAAAGTTTACCGTCAAAGTGGGTGTTCCATTTGTGGAATGCCCAACCCATTTATGCCCCCAAATGGAACACCCACTTTGACGGTAAAAGATAAAAATGATTTGGGCACTAATGGGTTAAGGCAGGGGCGGCGCCACGGTTTTAAAGGTGGGAGGGACAATTTCGCTCGCTCCGCTCGCGAAAAAAAATTTTTGACCTCCCCACCTTAAGACTACCTGGGAGGTACAAAAATGATTATGGTATGATTATGGTAATTACCGTATGATACGATCGGCTATTTTAGCGACAGCTGTGCTTCTTGTTAACTTTACGTTATTGAAGAAAAAACAACAGTGAAATGA
>Ga0056128_1010116_pt1 | contig 11773 bp, 5 predicted proteins | sample WorMetLIZISLAND2_FD_71113 | JGI IMG/M metagenome (GOLD analysis project Ga0056128, IMG submission 71113) | Marine gutless worms symbiont microbial communities from Max Planck institute for Marine Microbiology, Germany - Olavius geniculatus... ... | reverse complement strand
TGAGGCTACCATTAAACGATGATGGCGATGACAGGAAATTTTGCGTGCTAAAAATAGCAACTACGAAAAAGGCCAGTGGGTTGCCGAAAACTGGATTTCTGAATAATTAGAAACCCATGCATTTGTTTACGTTTGAGTGAAAGCCCGTACGAAAGTGTCGTTAAAGTTGTAAAATGCGAATATTTTGATATTTGGACTTGACGAACAGTGAATAGGACATATTAGCAAAGGTTAATAAAGGTCTTATTGCAATCTAATAAAAGGAAAGAGTACTGCATGGTGTTGGTAGATAACGAAAATTTGCTACATCTATACGGGTATAGCTTTGAGTATATGCTTACTTTGCGGCGGTAGCAGGCCATAGTTCATACAGGTAATTGTCCGTGCGGGTGAAAATCCGTGCGAGCGGATGTCAGTGCGGGCAAATGTCCGTTCCCCAACCCACTTAGGCCTACTTAGCAGCGGCTCCCGAAAAAAACCAGTTTTATCCGGCTTCTGGAAATTTTTCTGGTTTAGCCTGGGCGACGAAACAATTTGTCAGTTACATGCGATGACGCGTGATAAATGGCAGGGTAACAAGACAAGTTATTTGCTATTACGGCGCCGTTGCCTGTCTTTTCACTCGTAGAATGTTTCTCCGCTTCATCTAGTAATGCAATGTTCACAGTTAACACGAGTCAACAAGCCAAAGGTAAAGAAGACAGCAGCTAATCGATAGTAAATCAAAGGATTGTCTTTGCATATATCAGATAGGCCTGTAATAGATTTGCGCATTTTTTTCCACGTGACCCAAGGGACCAGGGGCGTCATTTAGATGATTTTGGGATGCTGAAATTGGGTCTACAGACCCCCAAGGATTCATGATTTTAATTTTTTCTCTCTGTAAATCGTATCTTTGAAACAGTATTACTGCTGCAACAACAATACGTTACGCAGACTCAGACCGCCCAGGGCCCTTGATTACTGAGACCCCCCAATGATTTACTAAAATAACGCCACTGCAAGGGACTTTTGGCCCCCGGTGCAGCTCACCGGTTGCACCATTGTCGCAACGGTGCTGTGGTCACCTTTGGCATCTTGTGGGAGGCGTTTTGAAACGCAAAAACGTTTTGCTCAGCTGCACTCGAACAGTCTGAGAAACCGCCTCGGGACGTTCCATTCCCCGCTTACTCGCTTCGACGACTACGCGAGTCTGTGAACAGGAATGAAATGTCACACGTCTTCCGGACGATTTCCCTTGCGAATAAAATTACCGTAACCAATCACGACTGAAATCTGCACTATAGGCACTTGCGTCATACAGGATAGGCTGCCACAAATAAACCGTAGAATTACCGGCGTTTGCCACAACCGTCAAATTTAGTGCTATTTTATTTTTTTTGCGAAATAGCTGTTTATTGCTGTTTATTTTTTTAAAAACATTTTTCCTTAAAAAATATACAAATAGGACTATATAGACCATGGTCCATAAAAACGTGCCAGTTTTATTTTTTTGAATAGCTTTGTGAAACAGTGGCTGATTTTTTAACAATTTTTGGCACGTGACGTCAGGAAAGAACTTGACATAAAGTGACTTCAGTTTTGGCCACCTCACTTTAATACTGTCACTACACTACTTTGTGAAATGCAGAAGTTGTAGTCTGGCCATTTACAACAATGAATTCATACTGGATAGCGCACACGTCGGCTCAGAAATGATTAACTGAAAAGCGACAAACACGATTGGCAACTATTATATATCAAAAAGTCACACGTGTCACATCACATCCTATATTACAGCTTGTGCTTAAAATGTCCTCCTCCAGCGCGAATGCAAGCGGCAACGTTGAAAGCACTCGCAAACAACAGGCTCAACAACCTGCATTTCACAAGGTAATGTAGCGACAGTATTAATGTAAGGTTGCCAAAACTACAGTCGTTTGCGTCCATTTTTTTCTTGATGTTGCACGTCAAAAAAATTATTAAAATCGACGGAGCTATTCAAAAAATAAAAGTGGCCCTTTTTATGGACCACGGTGTACGTATGACGATTACGTGCTGAAACTGCGACTAAAGCGATTGGTCACCGGCGGTACAGTATATCTGTTGATATCAGAGCATCCGACAGAGTAGGTCTATAATTGACTGGGTTTAAATCCCGGCTGAACGGATTCGACAAGTCAGGATCATTTAGGTTCATGGGCTTAGTGAATAAGATATATAGAGGCCTAGTCTACTCACGTCTGCGCAGGGTGTTCTTGGCATGCACTGTAGACATATTATGTCGGTGCATCTTGTAGGAATGTCGATGTAACGTGGGTCATTAATATTCGTAGTGTGTAGAGTGTGTGATATTATCATCTGGCATGCGTTTCTGATTCGTTGGCGACATATGGCGCTATATAAAATAACGTGTTTTTTATTGATCAACTGATTGATAGTGGGTGCGAGACGTCGACGTCCGAGATAGGTGGCGGCCTATAACCAGGAAACCCCTTTTCTGTGTAGGGACAGACCTAGCTCGGACGCCATGATTGGCGGGTCGCATTAAGAAAGGGCGTCGACGCGTGTCGTTCGGCTTTGCGCTGACTGTCGTCGTTTGCCGCTGTATCCAGAGGCTGGAAATGCTTTAGTACGTGTTTGTTTGCTGCTAAATACACGTTGTTTACGATGAACTGAGTTATTGCTCGGCACGAAACACACGATAGGCCTACCAATGTAAACTGTAGGCTACAGTATTCCACTCCACGGCACTTCTTATAGCGATCAGACCGACAAACTCAGTTTATGAACGATACAGTCGGGTAGCAGACACCATCGGGCACGTGCTTACAGTAATTATGCTCACTGTTTACCCCTGTTCTTGACTAGATAATAAAAAAATTTTTTCCCATTTTCGATCAAAACCACGATAGCACTATGAACACGTCCCTGGGTCACGCCAGCATGTATCAACAAACTGCCAGCAACGCCTCACAGCGACACGGACCTGCTCTGGAAGCAGCCAAATGTAGAATGCTAATGTTTCGACAAGCGTTTTCATTTGGAAAAGGAACCGACGGCTGCCGACCAGACGAGTCGCAAATTGTTTCGCGATAAATGGGAACGCGGCGTTGTCTGTGTTCAGGGCACTTCTACTGGAGCTAAACGCGCGTTCAATCATAACGAGGTCTGAAGCAACGGCTAGGGAATAATTATTGGCCTATCAGCGAGCTGTGTGGACTTGCGCTTGGCACGTTTGCAGAGCAAAGGCGTGTTCCGTAGCCAAGTGATTTTTCCGTCGACTAAGTAAAGCCGTCATAACGAGCGGCGACCCCTTGACGTTGACATGACTTTGATCTGACCGCGTTACTCATAAATGACTGAAGTCTATAATTATGACTTATACATAGGCTACCTCTGCATGCGTATGTAGATTTTTGCCTAGCTGTATATACTATCGAGTGTCGACAGCTGCACCCGATGAACTTTCTACGCTGATAAACATCAAATCGATAACCTCAAGAGAAGAATCAGTTGGCTGATCTTTCTCGAGACACTTAGTAAAACCGTAGTTTACGGCAGTAACGGGATGTAGACATACGAAGGCGTTCAGTTCGTTGTGTCAAACGAGTGTTGATTTGTAGTTGTAACAAAAACATCGTTTCGTTTTGTTAGGCTCCTACTTATGCCCAGTGTCTGGGTTAGTGGACACATTTAATAAGATCAGCCACACTAACAGATGTCACGTCTGAAGGTAATTGTTTCAAGGCAAAAGATCTGCATATGACAAAAATAAGGCAAGCACTACATAAGACCGGGCCCGAAGCGATTTCGGACTAGATACTGACGTTTCAAGGAACATTTAGCATTTTTAATTATTACATGGTAGTTACATGAAAATGCAAGACATGTAGGCCTATAAATTGTTTTGCGCTTCATTTTGTCCCACGTAAGGTAACCACGCTAGCTAAAACACTTGCAAAAATGTTTTTGGATGTGAAAATGTTTTAGACCACCTGTGGAAGAAAGCACAACCCGTTAGGAACACATTGTTTGCAGACATTTTGTGTTTGACACGTAAAAGTCTAAGAGTACGCATTACGAGCTTATACCATTTCAGGCAGTGGTGGAACATACTTAAATTACGCTGAGATGGCATAGACTAATTCGCCGCTTGCTTTACGACGCACGACTGCAGCCGAAAGGTACGAAAACAGTACGCTACCAGTGCAAGCTCATTATCATTGTAGCATGCACGATGGTGGTGCGTAGCGCCACGAATCGACCCCATTCACAGCGAACGATCAGCAGCAAGTCCAGCAACACTGGCTAACTCAATGTCAAGTTGTCGCAGATCTCGTTGAATGGTATAGCCAGCTAGGACTGTCGAGATCTTCGCTAGTCTGTAGGAATATCTTGGTAAATGGCTTTGTATACATCTGCTGAGGGTGGCATTCTTGACAAGCTGGTTGTGGTTTAAGTGTTGAAGTGTTGATGTGGTTGTGTCGTGTGGAACAGTGCGATCTGGTGTCGAGTCGCCTGATGGCGATGGAGAAAACCGACGAGTGGGCGGAGGCGAACGGCATGCAGTCGTCGGTCGTCGAGGTTTCCGCCAAGAACGACGACAACGTCAGGACGATCTTTCGCAAGCTGTTCGACCAGGCGCGCCGCTGCACGGCCGTCTCGGCGTCCACGAGCCGCGTCGACGTCACCGACAAGGGATCTCCGTAGATCAGTCATCTGACGGAGAAGCGATCTTCAGACCTCCGGCGTGTGACGAAGAAGGGATCGTCGAAGCTCGCTCGTGTGACAGACAAGGGATCTCCGGAGCTGGGCCGTGTGCCTGTCACTGTACGGTCGGTGGAGGACCCACTGCTAAAGCGGCACGCCAGCGCGAACGCTGCCCGCATGAGCGCCAAACGATCCGGAGGATCTGCGACGACCGCAAACTCGTTATCGGTCATCGCCAGCGATCCGACGACCACCGCGGAGAAACCGCTGTCACGCAGTCGCAGTCTAATACGACGCATGCGCAAACCGAAGGTTAAGGACAGCGCCGAGCTGGCCGTCAACGACTGCGTCATATGCTAACGATAAGATGTAATATTTCGACAGATTCACTCACCGCTGCTTGTACTCGACACTCGACAGTCATCCGACGAATCAGTCAGCTAGAAACGTCTGGTGGACATCACAGCGTTAACGACGAACATCGTCGCTGTGCCGTTTATCTGATTTTGGCGCCAATGTCCAGTTTTACTTACTCAGTTAGACCGCCGTCGTTTAGTAAAAAAAATCGGCACCAAAATAGAAGGAAGAAGAAATTAAAATTTGAAATATGAAGCCGAACAAGCACAGTTGAAAAATTGACGCCGAAAACCGTTATTGCTGCTGTTTTTGCAGCTAAACTGTAAAAGGTGAAGGTAAATGTGACATATAACTTTTAATAGGAAACTCACTACAAAACTACGGAGCGTCACCTGCCATATGGGATCACACAGTGTTAGCTGCCACCCGACACAAATGAACGCACCCCGCGGTAACTCAAGCCAGACGGGCCGATACTCGATTTACCTACCCCGGAAGGATGGAAGGCTTAGTTGTTTGAGTTGTATATTGTTATTTTGCAAGTGCTATATTTTAGGTATGCCCCCGCTCTACCTTCAGCATGTGTTCAAGATGCTATGTTTTGCAACATTTGCAACGCTGTTTGGTCACGCTTTATTTCACACGCATTAAAGCACAACCTTTCGAGCGATACATTGTGCTCCGAACAGTTTTTACTTAGGCCACGTTAAAAATGTGTAGTGTAATGTAATGTAACACTGGTCGCTGTTAGCGGTCGAAATACAGGATGGGCCAGAAAAAAACGTGCTACTTTGCTTTTGTCTATGTCTTCGCCAATTATTGACCGATTTTCAAAATTCTTTTACTGGCACACTCTGCGGACAATTCGCAATAATTTGATTATTATAGATTGCACCACACCGTAAATGCGTTTTCACACTACCATGTGAAATATCAATAAAATATGCATACATAACGGTAATAAAAACATTTTGGTAAAATTGAAAAAACTTTTCAGACCAACGTTGTAGTGAATGGTCTGTATGACATTAGACTGTGTAGGTATAACACAGTTTAGTGTCATACGAATCATTCATCGCAATGTTGATCTAAAGCGTTTTTCATTTACCTAAATTTTTGTTATCGTCGTTAGTTTTTGCTTACATTTATATTTCACAAGGTAGTGTAGAAACACATTTACCTTGTGGTGTGATATATAATAATAACGTTATTACAAACTGTCTGCAGAGTGTGCCATGAAAGAATTTTGAAAGTCGGTCAATAATTGGCAAGATATGGACAAAAGTAAAGTGGCACGTTTTTATGATCCAGAGTGTATTTTGCTCATCCGTCAAAGCGACGTGGGCGAATGTTATAAAATGCCTTCGTGTGTGATACTTTCCGCCCTGAGCTATATGTGTTGCAGCTCACATTGCTATATCGTCTTGCTCTGGTGTTTTAGGCTGCCATATGCTACCACGTGCAACATCCGGCAGCGCGAAGTTAATGACGTTCCTGTAAGATCATTACCAGAATCAGCTTTCTGTTGCTGCCAGCGTCTGTAACCCAAATGCTATTAATACGCGGCAGCGCTCTCCGCAAACTAATAGGCCTTTCAGATAGCTTTCACCGTCAACACGCTGTTTATATATAGCTGGCTAACTTTGTCCCATATGTTTGTATCTCACTGAGAATTGCTCTACGTGGCAGAAAAATGTTCTTAATCAAAGAAGTCGTGCGAATCATTGTAGCTGTTGTGTGATTTTATTCACAACAAGATAATGTTCATATGAACACGGAGTCTGTCCAATGCATTTCGACAGTTTACAGTATATGTCCGTATAAATATAATCAGTAAGTAAGTAAATAAGTAAGTCAAGTGTAAATTTATATAGCGCATACTCAAAAAGATCTCTAATGCGCTTAATGAGCTGTTTAAACCTGTAGAAAAAAATCAAACAGTGTTATTTCAAATTATACAGCAGCAATGATCCTTTCATCCTTCTGTATTATTTTAACTAAACAATAAACATTGTCAGTAACGAGACCATTCGATTCGTCACCAGCGCTTTACTATAAAAGGTCCTTCGTCACCATGCGTCTATCTGGCACCGTTACGGAGATATGGCGCCTCAAATATTGGACGGACGGACGTGGACACGGAAAGAAAGACGGTAGAAGGGAAAGAGAAAGAGGAAGGGGGAGGGGAAGGAAAGGGACGGGAAAAGAAAAGTGGAAGGGAAAAAGGAAGGAAAAGATGAAGGAGAAAAAAGATGGAAGGTAAAGGGAAGAGGAAGGGAAATGGAAAGGGAACAGAAAGAAAAAAAAGGGAAAGGAAAAAAAGAAGGGAGAGGAGAAAAAGAAGGAAAAGGGGAAGGGTAAAGAAAAGGGGAAAGGGAAAAGGGAAGCTATAGGGAAAGGAAAAGAAGAAGGGAAAAAAGGAAGGGAAGGGGGGAAAAGGTAAAGAAAAAGGGAAGGGAAAGGGGAAGAGGAAAGGGCAAGGAAAAGCTGAAGAGGAAGGAAAAGGGGATGGAGAAGGTTAAAGGAAAAGGGAAGGAGAAGGGAAGGGAAAAGGGAAAGAGAAGGGAAAGGAAAGGGGAAGAAGAAGGGGAAGGGAAAGGAAAGGTGGAAGGAAGATAGCTTAAGAATAAGAAAAGTAAGACGCACGCACGCACGCACGGACATTCAGGTGATTTTATACTCTGTATAGCATTGGACAGACAACAACTGCAAGATGTAAACAAAGCAAACGTTCTGGTCGGTAGGCTTACCTCCTCTGCAACAAATTCCTGGAGGTTGAAATATTCGTTCACTGTAAGTGTAATGACTAATGACTAATACACACATTTACGATGCATAATAGGGCCTATACGTAACCCGGCTTTCGCGATGGGCTATAATAGTACCGACGTTGGCAGAGCATATGACGTGACCTAGATCCATGATGTCAGAGAGTGAAAACAAGAAAGCTCAGCTGTCGCTCGGGAAGACTCGCTACCGCCTATACAGATCCTGCTGCAGTGTACTGAGTGCATTCAAAGTCATCCAAGGTCGATGATTGACATCTCATCTGAAAGGGCTTATGCCACTTCCTATTAATGATTAATAGTAACATTGATCCTGTTTCTCACCGTTTCCAGATACGGCCGCTTATAGCTTGAAACATTCCTTTGAAAATTGCGGCCAAACTGCTGCAGATGGAGACATGGTTACTATCGACAGCCTATAGGAAGTTGCCAGCGCCCTATCCGATGGTACCATTGCCGACCCCCTACGACTTACCATTCAATTACAATACCGCACGATTGGCATATACGTTATGACTCTTCACGGTCATCCAAGGTCAATGATTTTTGCGTCATTTAAAAACCAATATGCGACTTCCTATTAGTGATCAATAGCAACTTAGGCCCTATCTTGCACCGTTTAGCCACAATACATTCGTCACAGACAGATGGACGGACAAACGACACATCGTGCCAAAGACGCTCTACAGCATAGCTGTAGCGCGTCAAAAATATTTCGTCGTCATCGAGTACTACTTCAAGGTTTATTGCATCAAATACGCGTTATTTCACGGTCGCTCGCTCTCGTACTGTAGCCCTCTCTCTATACTAGCACTATATCTGCCGTGGCATAGCGGGTCGACTCGATAACTCCACGGGTGAACTCAAGCGTCACCAAACGAAAGACGGTGTAGGCCCACACAACTGTGGAAAAAGTATCAATCGGTTAAATTATAGGGTGTTTACACGATCGAGCAAACATCGAGCTGGCTCAAGCAGGCCTATTGAAACCCCGCCCCCTGGTTCAAATGTAGGCCTAGGCTTAGGCTCTTAGCCCACAGCTGATCACGCGTTATATAGGCCTTCCAATTACAACCCGCCCGCCCTCCTAATTAGCATGTTAATTACTACAGAACGTCGAGCTAGCTGCTCGATGTTTGCTCGATCGTGTACACACTACACACCCTATTAAACGAGTGTCTGGGGTGTACGAGTTCGTTTAACACGCACTTATCCCACTCCAGACCGTGGTTTGTCATAAACTTAATCACGCTATTCTCAGTGCGGCTGACTGTAGAGTCGTAAAAAGGTGCCCGTACGTTCGATGATCTTATGTCGGTTCGGGCGTGCAATAATATGAGTGATATCGACGTCGAGAGGCCTATAACTGGACGCAATGGCCTGCAGTTGATCGACGTGCCGGCCGGGTGGGCCGCTGACCAGCGATCACCGAACGAGGGGGCACTGGGGCACGTGTCCCTTAGCCCAGGAGTCTACTCACTTTTACATTACATTACAGTTTTTTAACGTGGCCTAAGTAAAAGCTGTTAGGAACACAGATAAAACCGCAAGTCACGACAAAAGTGCTTGCTTACTTGAAATATTGCCTCAAAATAGTGCCATAAATGCACCAAAACTCTTCATTTTCACGCAAACATCGCAACAATTTCTGAGGAGGAGCACGGTCGCCTCCCCAGACCTTTTATCTGATGGGGAGGGTACCCCTACAGCCAGATCCTGGCTACGCCACTGCAAGCGGCCACTTGGACGGCTTGACTCGGGCCCGATTAATTGGACGTCATCGCGCAAATATCTCCACGATACATTATCGAGCAGGTCAAGCGACTCAACTCGCCGTTCATAACATAGCATAAAAGCAGATTTATATAGCACGCCATAAGAGTCACTAAAATGTAGATTAATAACAGGGTACAGCCTAACGGAACACTGGCGGAGGAACATTTCAAGTTTACAACCGGCGCGATCGATTGCGCGATAAAACGAAGCAAGTGCCGTTTGAGCCTGATGAAATGTCGTAATGGCGTCATGCTACAGAGTCATTGTCAGCGGCGTCAAACTTTGCATTTTCGACGACTTTTTTTCGACGGCCGAAAATTTCCGGGAATGAAGGGCGCAACTTGTGTACTATAGAAACTTAGACACGAATTTTCTTATGTTTCTGTCCGTCTTTCCTGTCATCTTTCTGTCCTCTGTTTATTACTAATATGGATCCGTGTGATCTGAAACAAATAAATTGATCGACTGATTGAATGAAGATGTATGTATAATGATGTCTGCGAGAAAATCGCCGAATCTGAGGAGCTGGAGAGCGCGCTCTCGGTGGACGCGGTGGGATACTGGGATCGTGAACGTGGAGAGTCTAGTCACGAGCGGCGACGACGATGGGCCGAGATGGAGCGATTTGTCAGCGGCGGCTGCGGTGGTGTGGTGGGGGCAGCTGCGACGACGTCGTGGAGCTCATCAGGGTCGCCTACTCCGAACAGAGTGCCGACTGCCGCCGAGGTGACTCGTGGCTGATGCGCCCCCTTGCGATGTCCGAACACCTGTCGGAGTACCGCGGCTCGGTGACTGGGACGAACCGAGGCCGGACTGGGTGGCGGCAGCGTCAGAGGCACTGACGGTCCACCCAGCACGGATCCACCACCGCCGCTCTTCGACAATCTCATCTCTACACACCCACAGTGCGTGCGTTATACCCCGTTTACACGATCAAGCAAACATCGAGCAAACATCGAGCAAACATCAAGCAGGCCTGATGGAACCTCGCCTCCTGGCTCAAATGTAAGCCCGATGTTTGCTTGATCGTGTAAACGGAGTATTAGAAAAAAGTAAAAGAGCAGGAAGTTGCAATTATCAGTGGCGTCGTGGCCGCAGGCGGGCAGGGGGAGCGATTACCCCCTCCCCCGTAAATTTTGCGCTGACAAAAATTTTTCGGAAAAAATTCTTGTCGAAAAATTTTCAACCAAAATGCGAAATTCGGACTAAACACCCACTAAGAAAATTTGGGAGCAGAATTAGAATTTTGAGCAGTCTACCGATAATTTACACCTGTCTGTTGGAATTCTGTCGAAAAAATTGCAACTTCCTGCCGCGCTTACTTTTTAACCCACGGAAATTCAATTTTATCTCTAAATTTCCATTTTTTCAAATAGAGAATTTTTACCCTCTAGCTTTTATATTTTTGAAAGAAAATATTCCGATAGGAGACAAATTTTGGGACAAACAAAAAACAAACAAAAAACCCAACCCCCACGCCACGCACATCCGCCAACACGCACAGCGTGTAGCGCGGGTCTACTAAACTGCTAAGTTTGACGTTTTACATGTAGTTATGCCATAAAATCGAACAAAAATGAAATTTAACATGGCGACGGCCAACATTTTGTATTTTTACACAAAGCATAATAATTTAATAAATCAGCTGCGGACTACAAAATGTTTATAAATTTTTGCAGTAATGTGGTTAGTTGCTACTGGGAATAGATTATGTGACCAGAATCGCGAAAAGTAGTAAATTCAAGATGGCGGCGATCACAATTTTAAATGTCGTCCATCACCTATAACTGCTTTTTTACCCATCTGCATGAAATTTGGTATATAGACTAAATTTGCGGTCCCACATACAGGCTTGCCATTATATTTTACAAATTACATAATCCAAGATGCTGGAGGTAGTAGTAGTAGCTGTTGTTGTTGTTGTGTACAAAGTTGTGAACAGTTGTTCAGTGACCTTTCAAACTTTAATAAAACCGCAAATATTATATATAAAAAACTGCGATCAATTCATTAAATGTATAAGCGCTGATTTAAAACGGCAGAAATTAAAAAGTATAAGCACGAACATTATGCATTAGCTTAGACATTTATATCTGGCTACAGAGAAGAGATTTAATGTCTAAGCTAATACATTGGTTCGTGCTTATACTTTTTGATTTTTG
>Ga0056128_1010114_pt1 | contig 11773 bp, 5 predicted proteins | sample WorMetLIZISLAND2_FD_71113 | JGI IMG/M metagenome (GOLD analysis project Ga0056128, IMG submission 71113) | Marine gutless worms symbiont microbial communities from Max Planck institute for Marine Microbiology, Germany - Olavius geniculatus... ... | reverse complement strand
TTTTTCTTTCTTTCATAATTCACTCAAATGATGATCAATTTACATGAAATTTTTACCAGTTGTAGCTGAAGAAATACTAATTCAAAATATTTAAACAAAGTATGGCAATTGTTTAAATATTCTTTGCTAGTCGTGACGTAACGCAGACTTTATAATATGTCTCAACTGGCCTGTTAGTTGCTTCTCTGCTCCGATGGTAAAAAAATCTGGTTTATTGATGACAAATTTTTGAAGTCTCATAGTTGCAGTTACAAAAAAGTGCAAAGCGATCTCATTTACGTGTCTGTGTGGATAGTTGGAATTTCATATGTTCGAGCAAGACAGTTTTTGAATCGCGAGACACCTGACTTTATGTCCCGATGTTGCTCAGAGCTGACACGATAAACATTTTTCATTAGCGAACCAGATTAAGTTCACCATCGAAGCAGGGTAGCAACTGACAGCACCAGTTGAGACAAGTAAGCTTGTACTCACGATCAACGAGCTATAAATAGGTGCCTATTTATAGATCGTTGCTCACGATACATGACGTCAGCATTACGTCACGATTAGCAAAGAATATTTAATCAACTGCCATATTTTGTTGGAATATTTTGAATTAGTATTTCTTTGGCTACAACTGCTTAAAATATCATGTAAGTTGATCATCATTTGAGTGAATTATGAAAAAAAAACAAAAAAGTCCTTTTTTATGAAACAATGTGTAAACTGTAGAATCTGCCGAAATTCTCGGCACTTTTAAACGTTGTTTAACAACTGAACATGTTTGATATTGCCTACTGTAAACGTCCTACTCAGGCTAGCCGTCTAAGTCAGGTTCAACAATACTACAAAATTACAGCTGCATTTGCAGTTTTTTTTGCACATGCCACATTGTTAAAACTGTCTCTGGGTTCCAGTGTATTTCAAACATTATTGCTGTTGTTGTCGTTAGGGCGCTGAGAACAACATGCCGCTGGCGCCGAGTGGGGTGGGAAATTGGGATCGCAGAATACCCCCCAGCATATTATAGAGATTTGGGTAGCGCATATAGGCTTCTTTAGCGGCGTTCGGGAAAAATTTCTGTTCCCTGGTCGAAGATAAATGGTGTCGGGTAAATATCTGAGACTGCACTTCACTAAAGATAACGGAAGTGGGCGTGGTCGCTCAGAGAAGTAAACGCTATCGGTTACGTCTCTACTCTCTACGAATTGTTGACACGTGGTGAATAGTCTACAGTTTTACATCATTACTAGCTAGTCATTTTACTGTTAGAACCGTCGTGTTGTATTGGCAGGCGGTTAATTTAAGCCGTTTAATCAAAACGTGTATACGACACATTTTTGCTCGACTGGTGTTACACACACGACCGGCCGTATGTATAGAGTACGGCAACGACGTACACGGCCGGTCGTGAACAAATTCGAGAATTTCTATATAGGCGCCGATCTAAAGTAGGATACCCTGATTTAAGCATGTACGACATTACTCGCAAGAGAACCTGTACATGATGGAAAGAAGAAGCAATATGACATACCTCACTAGACTCATAATGAATCTTTACATTCAATTTTGATGTTTTAATGGTGAACAGTGCAGTTATTTTAAAATTTATCTACTTCATAAACCTTCAATACTTTATTTAAAAATTGCAACACAACGCTAATATACCACAGGGCAGCCGCTTTCTGTTTAAATTTTCGATAACTTAAAAAACGTCATTGTGAGTCTGCTGAGGTACATCATATTGCTTAAATCAGGGTATCCTACTTTAGACCGGTGCCTTCTATACACACAGCTGGCTAAGATTGTAGATTTTTTCAGCATGTAAAATCTAAGTAAAAAATCACTTACTGTGTGACCTAAGGATGGCCTAAATGCTACTGACTTTTTGGACGGCCGTTCAGATCGAAGTCTATGGCATGTCTGTCTGTCGCCGGTCTGTCACGCATGTATTGTGGCTTATGGTTGGGGTAGCCTTTAGGATTCGGGCATAGAAGTTTTTCAGTAATGCCTCATAATTTTTGGCCACTCGCTTGTAACGTTTGATATAGCAGCATCACCATAGCATGTATGACATTGTATGTGTCTGCAGTCATTATGGGAAATCGCTTCTTTTCCACGACCGGAAGTCGGAAGCTGGCCTTTGGATATAGGTGATATGGTCGGCCCACTCTAGATACAGCTGGGCTTCTTGTATTAGACATAGACGACTAAAACATTCTGCTGCTATTAGTAAAATAATTTGATTTATTTGCTATTTTTATGCTTGTATTGTTTTGCAAATAAACTTCTGTGTATCTTAGTTGTTTTCTGTGTTTTACCGACCGGTAAATAACTCTTTATGTTGAAAAACTAAAGACAAAACAGAATCTGGCATGATGTTATGTTCAAGTAAGCTATTTTATATAGATGGATAAATTAAATACAAGTGTCAATGATTACATTAATGCTCTGATATGACTTCAGACATAGCCTTTTGAATTGCGATTTATTTTTTGTGAACCTTTTCATTGTCCGTGTGCACATGCCTCATTTGTCTATACATACGGCCAGCTGTGTGTATAGTCACTGTTTTTGCTCTGCCTTTATGGGGAAAGGACCCAAGAGGGCCCAGAGGGGTTCCATGCCCTAAACCTATCCTTGTTCGTGACCCTGTCACTAACCTCATTCTCATACTTAATTTTAACCATAAGTTTTAATCTGGCTTTGTCCCTCATTTCTTTTACAAATCACCAAACATTTTGCATTTTCTGTATAGCACCGTAACGTCCTAAAATACAGAGGCGCATGGCACATGACCCAAATTCTATGTCCAAGTAATTGGTACCAGAATTTGTAGCCAGAAACTTGTGTTTAAGTTGCACTGACCAGACATACGAAACAGGCACCAGAAACATGGCATCTCCAATTTCATTGATTCACTTTAGTGTTTAGAATGCCACAGGTGGTCCTGCAATAGAATGAGGTGCCAATCATGGCAGTCAATCACTAGTTTTGTCAACGTTAATTATTAGTTTATAATGTGTATTATTTAAGTGTACAGAAATAAAATATAGGTGTTTTTGTGCCAATATGAGGGGTGGGCAAACAGTTTTGAGCCTCGATATATTAGACCAAAATTTTTGTTATTGTCTATTCATTAGTAAAACACACCTTCCTTGTGTACTCATGTGGGTGTGTTGGAAGTGTGATGTCATCATAGAACTTTAAACTGAAATGATTTGAAGTGCTAGCACAGAGAGCGGAAAATCAGGCTCGCTGTTGCTTCACAATTTTTCAGTCTGTAGTTGGATTTACAAAAGCAGAGCCTCGTGGCATCTGATTTTGTAATAGTTCTAACAAATGTGTTTGGGAATTTTTTATTTGCATATGAGAATGTGCGAGAGCATAAATTTATGTTAGTCGCAAATGAGAGCATTTGAGTCAATAAAGACTGTGCAAATACGACGGGCGGTCAAAAAGTTTTGAGCCTCGTTATATTAGACTGAAACTTTTTATTGTCTGTTTATTAGTATAAGGTATGTTTTCACATCATTACTAGCTAAGCATCTCTGTCTGTACACAATTAGTGCAGGTCGGCTTTGCATGCAGCCAGTGTTACTTATTTACTTGTGTATGTTTGTAGTTTACGAGCAGCAATGGATACAGTTCGTGAGGGATGGTTTAGCGAGGTAAGCGCCATGTGGCCAGGTCAATGCTTGTCACTACAGGTCGATGAAGTTCTCTGTCACGAGAAGTCCAAGTACCAGGATGTTGTGGTTCTGCAGACGTATGTATATTGCTATAAATGTATGCTTCCATTTATACCTAAACATTATTTCGTAGTGTAGTGTTTGGATTTAAATTTGGTTGCTTAGTTGGCAGGGCCCCTAAACTGGAGCATTGCACTGACCAGCTACAGTCTATGAACAACTTGCCTAAGGTCGTTACCTGATAGTGGATTGGCCTCAAGTCAAACCCTCGACTTAGCGGTCATTGGGTCCGACGCGCTGACCACTAGACTATCAAGCCACATCGTCTGTCAGTCTGTCATCTGTCACATTTGTGCATCTTGCTTAAATCGTTCGTCGGATTTATTAGTTGTGTACCAGGTAGTTCTTTTTCTGTAACTGATATTCTGAGCCTTGGGCCCTTTATACTGTGGCTTTGGTGGCAGATAGACAGCCAGTTTGTAAATAAATTATTTTTAGTGGATCCTACCTAAACTGAAGCAACTCTGAAAAAAATCTGGATGGTTAATGAACAATGTGGTGCAGTCGTAGTTGGCAAATAATGTGTATAATTGTTACTGAAATTACATGAATATAAAGCTGTATCAATTATGCTTGGAGCCAATTTTTTTAAGCCCAACCCGGTGGGTTTTATTGGTTTTGGGCTTTTTTGGGTTTTGAAAAAAGGCCAAACCTAAGTATTAGCTAATAAGACTTTGGGTTGATTTCGGTTCTTCTGAGTTTTTCTTTTCTCCCAGAGCATAGAATATGCAAAAATTTGCATATTTATAGCTTTAGATGTTTGAGACATCTAAAGCTATAAAAATGCAAATTTTTGGCATTATTGTAAGAACAAGAAACTAAAATTGGATTAAGTTTCAGTAGGGTTTATTTGAGTGGGGTTTTTAGCAAGTTTTTTGAGGTTGGTTTGCAAAGTAAAACTAAAGTGGGTTTTTTGGGTATATGCCCTGGTATCTTAACTTATCTTAACCTGAGAACTCTGATGTCAATGCCTGTGCTCAAGAACTGAATGATATGTCATTTATGCATAACCATCTTTGAAAAGCATTAAGTATTTTTCTGAAGCAGTTATTTCGAGCAATGTTAACCTTATGTTGTATGCAATGACTGTCAAATGCTAGTGCATTGGCTGCAAAAAATTAATGTATTTGATATAATTTGATACAAGCAAGGGGTTTCTATTCAAAGTTTCACTACTACCTGGAATATTACATTACTGGACATGATTTCATCAATCTCCTGTAACTTTTCATCATATATGATTTAAGATTTGGAGTAGAGTGACTGTGTGTGTGTGTGCAGCAAAAGTCATGGCCGAGCGCTGATTCTGGATGGTGTGATTCAACTGACTGAGAGAGATGAGTTTTCATACCAGGAAATGCTGGCTTTGCTTCCTGTCAACTGTCATCCTAATCCAGAAAAAGTACCTTGAGACTAATTATTAGGGCTGTCAAATTAACAGACGAAAAACTATTATATGACCCTGCTGCACCCCTGGGGGCAAGTCTGCCTATACTTTTCTGGTGGGATAGACAACGTACTTCACAATGCTGCTTGTCTGCCACGGATCTGTTGTGGCTTAAGGGAGATATACACTACAGGGTGGTCCAAAAACACTGGGAAAATGTGCTATAACTCAGCTTGTACATGAAATAGGTCTTAGATTCTTGCAGCAAACAGGGGGTTTTCAGGGTTGGGGAATTAAATGGTGAAATTTAAATTTTACATTGATTGACCCTGGGTGCCATGGTAACAAAATTTTGGAAATATTGACAAAATTGCCATATCTCGGCTTGTATGTGAGATAGGTGCCAGATTCTTGCACAAAATAGGGTGTTTTCAAGGTCAGGCAATTGAATGATGACACTCAAATTTTACACTAATATACCCTACTTGCCATGGTAACAAAATTTTGGGAATTGTTGTCATGTGACGCTAAATTATCAATTTTATTGTCAAAAATCTTTCGTTTGCCTTGGATATGGCTTGGCAGACAAGCAGATTATGTTTTGTTGCAGTTTGATCTGCAATATTTTGGTAGTCACCAATCCTTTGGCCTATGGTGGAGCATTCACTGAAAGTAGATAATGGACTATAACGTGTTAACGCATCAACACATTAATAAATTAACGCACATTAAAAAATTAATGCACATACATAAATTTACTATGTTCTATGAAGCAGGAGTTCCAATATTCCGTTAAACAGTGGTTGTTTGACGATCGAATGAATTCAAGTAATTAAACTGTTGTTGCAGTTCCATCACTACTGTAAGTAATAATAATATCCAGATGACGGGGTGCAATGTGGTCCTTCATTTTCCAGCAGTATTGCAATTTCCAGTCATTGTTTTTCGTGGTTTATCATTTTCAGGTCATGCTAATTTAGCACCCCCAGCAATATTAATGATGCATTGTCAACGCGTTAACGCATACATTAAAAAATTAACGCTTTTACAGCTTTACTAAATGTTAGTCTCATTTCTGTGTGTCACTTGTTGATTATTTTTTAACTGTACTTATTCATATTTTGTGCCTTTGTCAGTGTACTGTGCACTGTGGCTGGAGGTGTTTATGGATTATTTATGAGAGCATCTGTAATTCTGTATGTGTTTGTTCATTCTGAATTCTGATTCATACTTTGAGTATTACTTGATACATTTTTAGTATCGATGCATTCTGGGACAAAGATATGTGTTTGATATTTTGGAGTTTAAAGGGGCAAAGTTCAAGGTCATGATGAGGTCATAATATTTGAGAGATTTATGTGGTAAGCAAGGCTTAATTTGATAGTCTAATGTTAAATGTGTCTGACCCAACAATCACAATGTCGTGGGTTTGACTCACATTCATTCCACTATCAAGTATCAATTTGCACCATTTAGGGACTCTGCCGACTGAGTAACTGAACAAAACAAGTAATTTGAGCAAAGCTCATTAGACGCGCGACAGCCTTAGCAGTTCATATTCGCAGGTTGTCTTGATTTAACTCTATCTATTTTGACGCAATTCACTCTTGAAATCTACGCCGCAGCCACAAATTGCAAAAAAAACGCTAAAACCCCTATTTCAGAAATTCAAGGTCATCGATGTTTACACCAATAAAAAGCTTGTCACTATATTGCTTGTTATGATAAGCAGCATTTCTCTGCCAATCTGCAACCGTTTTCAAGCTACACGAGCCAATAGCAGTAAAACAACTACTTGTAGATTCTTAAAAATGTACGATCTATGCTAAAAAAATGTCATGCGCAAAATGTCCAGGTCTATCTCCAGCCATTTCGGTGCAATTCACTCTAAAAATGTGTGTCGCAGCCAAAAATTGCAGAAAAATTCACCAAAAACCCCTATTTTGAGGGTTCAAGGTCAGCGACGTTGACAGCAATGAAAAAGCTGGTCACCTGTGCTTGTTATGATAAGCAGCATGTCTGTGCCTATCTGCAACCATTTTCACGCTACACGAGATAATTGCGATAAAATATCCACTTTTTAGGGCGGTAGCTGTCTTTGACGCCCGCCTACGCCGGCCTCCTTGAACCTAGGGGGTCGGGACATGGACCGCTAAAATCTACGTTGAGTGCTAAAAATTTCATACGCAGGTGGTCTTAGTCTATCTCCAGCCATTTCGTCGCAATTCAGTGTCGAAATGTGCGCTGCATCCAAAAATTGCGAAAATTCACTAAAAATCTCTCTTTGAGGGGTTCAAGGTCGTTCAAGGTCATCGATGTTGATAAATCCAAAAAGCCTGTCACCAGTGCTCGTTATAATAAGCAGCATGTATGTACCTATCTGCAACCGTTTTCACATTATTCGAGCCAATAACGGCAAAATGACGTTTTTTAAGGGGGTACCCCTCTATGACGCCCTCGTTCGAGGGGAACCCCTGCACCCAGTGGCACGAAATTTTGTCACGATAAACTAGAGAACTTGGGGCAGCCCACTGTAAAGATTTCGTGATCCTAGCTTGCACCGTTTTGATACAGATCACGAGTGTGACAGACGGACGGACAGACGCCCAGACGATGGCAAAGACGCGTGAAGCATTCTGCTGTCGCGCGTAAAAAATCAAATAATGGATGCGTGAGCATTGAAATATCAATAGTTTGCTCAGTGCTTTGGTACTCTTCATTGGATGACAAAACAATAATATGGGCTTATTTTAAGAACTGGCAGCAATTTCGGATTTTCACTCTGGGACTTAACCTGACCTACAATAACTCCAGAATAGCGGACCCAGAAGTCAACAACTCAAAGTGATAGTGTATTTTGTAATGTGTGGAAAATTGGTCATTTTCTACCTGCAGTGCACAGTGTGTACCTATACAGGTGTTGATAATTGGTGGCGGTGATGGTGGAATTGCACGGGAACTTGATCGCTATCCAGCCGTCAAAGAAGTCGTTCTCTGTGAGATAGACGAGGTCTTTTCAATTAATTTGAAAGTTTTGTTTTCCGCTAGATTTCATCTCAGTAGTTAAAACAGTGTGAGACAGAAAGTGTTAGAATTATTGGTGCTGGAATGTGGCATATTTTATTTATCTGGCATTTTCAACTTTATGTGTGGTTTTTACACGCGAGAGCTAGCTAGCTAGCTATAGCACATATTAGCTATGGTAATTCTGTCCGTTCGTCTGTCCATTTGTTTGTCATGACCCGGTACTGATCCAAGACCAGGTGAGATAGGGACTTCACGTTTTCACCATATGATAGCTTAGAGTCTAGTATTTTGCGACCAAATTTCATTTTTTCTGGCTATAGGGGGTCCCCTCAAATGAGGGCAAGAAAGGACACCTTCACTGAACAGACATTATTTTAGCACTATTGGTTTGTCCAGCATGAAAATGGTTGCAGATACGCAGAGCCATGCTCCATATCATAAGAAGCACTGGCGATGAGCTACTTAGTGGTGTCAACATCGACGATTTTGAATGATCTTGAACCGCCAAACGTGGTTGTAGTGAATTTTTTGCGATTTTGGGTTGCGACACACATTTCAAGAGTGAATTGTGTTAAAACGGCGGGAGATAAACTAAGATAACCTACATACAAAATTTTTAGCATTGAATGTAGATTTTAGCAGTTCAAGTCCCAACCCGCTATGTTCATCAAGGCCTGCACACGCAGGTGTCAAAGAGGTGTACCCCCTAAAAAGTGGTCATTTTTCTGATATTGGCTTGTCCAGCATGCAAGTGGTTGCAGATAGGCACAGGCATGCTGTTTATCATAACAAGCACTGGAGACCTGCTTTTTAGTAATAATAACATCAATGATCTTGAACCTGGAATAGGAGCTTTTAGTGGTTTTTATTCTCGATTTTCGGCTGCAGAAGAGCGACTTCTGATGAAATGAATGGATATAGACCAAGACATCTTGCAAACAGGAACTGCTATAGGCTCTCCCATGTTTCATGAGCATTAGCTTAGATTTCTTGTATTGTATTTTTTGACATGATAATGGCATTATAATGGTGTAGTCCTTAATATGTGTTTATGTTGTATTGTTTGCTCACATTAAAGCCCTTTTGTTGATGACTTGCAGCATGTGGCTTTCTCAGACAGTATCACTGTTAGTTTTTGATTGCAATAAATTCCATTGATTCCTCCAGAGTTAACTATTAATGGAACATGCATACTTCTTGTAGATGGAGTAATCGGGCAGTGTTGGAAATTTCTCAACCCTATATCAGTGCATGTGTTAAAGAACTGAATGATAGCCACTAGCCAGATTTGCTCTGAATTTTCGTAGTTAATATTAAGCATGCATGTTTGCTTTTTATGCAACACTCGGTAAGTTGTTATTTTTGTGTTTCAGAAAGTCATCGAGGTTTCAAAGAAATATCTTCCATTTATGGCGAAAGGTTTTGAGAGTCCAAAGCTGCATGTTCATGTCGGTGACGGGTTTCAGTTTGTGAGAGAACATCAGGCGCAGTTTGATGTCATTATCACTGATTCGTCTGATCCCGTTGGTACTTAATCACAGCGTCATTGTGAACTTAATTGGTTCCACGGTATATAACCTTTATGATGTAATGTCTGCACTGACAATAACAGTGGGATAACATTTTCACCAGGCGAAGATGTTGTCCCACTGCTGACATGATATGCAGTTGTCCACCTAGCTATGCATAATCTTGATTTTGACTTAAAAATTGGCAGGTGCCAGATTATCATGAACAATTACAGAGCCAGCGGCATTGGTTAATCCAGACATACGGTGATAAAAAGTTTGTAATTTGCATTAATGTGTGGTGTCTGGCTGCACAGAGCATATCAGTAGCTCACTTGTGATTGTTTGTAATTGTAACGCAAACATTAATATCACTGGTTCATTATCATCGTCATAGTCATCATGATTTGTTGTTTATTGTAATCGGCCGAGTGCTGTTAGCCTGTGTCTGTGTGTTTGTTTGGCTTGATATCGTCGGCAGGACCAGCAGAGACATTGTTTCAGCGCGAGTACTATGCTTTGCTCAAGGCTGCACTGCGTAGAGGTGGCATTCTTATTTCACAAGGTATTTTTTTAGCTTTTATACCCCCTATCTCATGAATAGTATGGTAATTTTTACACAGTCCCAGTTAAATGTTCGCCAGCTGTATAATTCACAGCACTGTTAGCAAAGATTATGATGAGCCTAGACGTCAGTGTGCATGATCCTCATGTCACTTTCGCAATCTTTGCTCTTTCTGCTGTATGCATGTTAACTTTAATGTGTGCAGTTTTTACATTCATATTTACAGTTCTGTTACATTCGGTGTTGTTGTTGCCATTCATCGGTCTGATGTACAATTTTCAGTGCTGGCTTCAGAAATCGATAAATTTTGCAGTTGCCAATGGGTCTCCTTAACCAGAGTTTTTGACAGTCGACGTACTTCATGAAGAAATAAGCTAGTGCTCGAGGCCTGCATGTCTAAATCTGGCCTTGATCATTTTGTTACGTGATCGATGCTTAATGAAATTGATGCATAAATGCATGATAGTCACAGTAACATTAATTATGCAACAATGGTTTAGTGGGATAATAATTAACGTAACCTATGTTCTAGAACTGTCAAATTAGCACATTAATGTGCTAAAGCATTTGTTGTTATTTGCAACTAAAAAATAAATGCAATTAAAAGTTAACACACATTCATAAATTCTATGAAGCAGGAGTTCCAATATTCAATTATACTGCAATTTATTGACTATGAAATTATATTTAATTAGTTGTTATGTTGTAATTTCATCATTACTCTAATAATAATTTTCAGGTGATAAGCTGTCAGTGATCTCATGCTTTATTGTTTGTTAGCAAGTTTGAGAGTGGTCACATTTTGTAGATGAGATGTGTAGTTGTTTACTTACAGCAACCTACAACATAAATAGTCCTGTCGAATTAAAGCATTACTTAACGCTAGTGCATTAGCGTGCAATTGAAATAATCACATGCATTACCATGATTAAAAGATTGCTTGACAGCTCTATTTTATTCATGTACTGGTATGCATGTCTGATGTTGCACTGGGTGCATATTCACCATGAGTGTTTGTGTGTGTTTAGCGGAGACAATTTGGTTGAACCTGGACCTGATAAAGAGCATGGTGGCATTCTGCCAGGAGTTGTTTCCTGTGGTGGATTATGCTGGCATCGCTGTTCCAACGTACCCTAGTGGCCAGATCGGCTGTCTCATGTGCAGCATCAATCCAGTATGCGCTAAATCATATGTCATTTCAGATCTTAAAAGTTTTGGTTCATAATATAATTTTTTTTGCAAATACCCACCTAATTTGTAACAGTTGGTTGTCATATGAGGGCATACAGAGCGACATAATTGAACTGAAGTGAGCTGAGCCAAATTTTTTTGTTGGAGACTTCGTGAACTGAACTGAACAGAACTGCCAACGTGTGTTTTAGAACTTCTGCAGGGTTCGGCAAAAAAAAGTAGCCCCCTAAAGTTTTTTGCCGTTTTCTCAGCAACCGCTGGAATTTTAACATGGAATTTTACAGGTTCATTTACAGAAACGTTCTACATCTAACTGCTAAGTGAAATATGATTCTGTTGAAAAACGACGAAATTATAGACT
>Ga0056128_1010113_pt1 | contig 11773 bp, 7 predicted proteins | sample WorMetLIZISLAND2_FD_71113 | JGI IMG/M metagenome (GOLD analysis project Ga0056128, IMG submission 71113) | Marine gutless worms symbiont microbial communities from Max Planck institute for Marine Microbiology, Germany - Olavius geniculatus... ... | reverse complement strand
AAGGACTGAAGCTATACTGTGGTTCTGAAGAAGACGATAAACATCTGGAAAGATATGTCTTTCTGATAGAACTAGGCCTTAGAGCCAGCGCAAATACCGACACTGGGTTAAGTCCTTTCTTTATCCTTCACGGGTATGAAATGCCGTTGCCAATCGAAAGCGACGTGCAGATACCTGACACTTTTCATTCCAGAGAATCGCAGCAGTAAGCGTGTTAACTAAAAAATGCCGTGAAAGCATTACATGACACTGTCAGACTGAGTACCATCGAATCCAAGCAGGAAATGAAACCGGAGTATGATCGCCGTCACAGCGCAAAAACGCCCGACTTCGAGATAGGGCAAAAAGTTTTGTTAAAAGACGTCAGAATTTTTCCAGGAAGTAATAAAGTGTTAACCAAGCGGCCTTACAGCTTGCAGTTGTATATAATAAAGCAGATCATACAGTCCCACGGGGCCGGACCAGCGTATAAGCTGACGGATCTCAACAAAGCACAAGACCTACGTGGCTTGACAGCCCATGACAGACTAAAGCACTTTAATGTGCCGAAAACGACAGGAGAGAAAGTGACAGCATCATTTGCAATAATTGCAGAGAAGCCGTGCTTTAAACCGGCTGACAGAATCTTGCAAGAGAGTATTGTCGGCGAAGAAAAATTTTTAGTACAGTTTCAAAGTCGAGAATTAAGATGGTTGCCTAAATCATCAATAAGAGACAGACTGTTGTACAGTTATCTGCAGAGACAGAACAAGTACGCGTAAAATAACACAAAATTTGTATTGCTTTTGCCATTATGGGCGTGAAATACATTTTGGCCAAACACTCGGACTCGAGCAGACGTTTAATCTTACGCTAGTGAGATAATTATAAAAACGGTTAATCTGCCAATCGTACGAATAGTGAGTGTATCGAAATTAAATTGTTGCGTGTGAGCAGGTTTTTGTCTGTTAGATGGATGCAAACCGAAGAACGCAGACTACAGTACTGGCAGTAATCGTGACGGCAGTGATCTTGGCGACATCCGGAAACGCCGACCAGGAAGTCATCCTCAAGACCAACTATGGGTACTCAATCGAGACTCTGCGACCGAAGGTTTTTTTTACTACAGACCAAGCACGTATTGTTTTGCATCTTAAGGTCCCAGATATCAGAATCGAAAATTTCACACCTGAGCAGATCGCTAAGAAAAAAAATGTTACACGAAATCTATGTCTCGGATTAGACCGTCTTCGCAATCTATTTAATAATATGTATCACCCAGAGCGTGCAAACATTTTAAGCATGGTGCAAACGCTCTTTGATTTAAGACGTAAAGCTCATTTTTTGGTGCAAACTCAAGAAAGAGAAATAAACGCTCTGATTTGAGACATCAATTTATCACCCAGACAGAAAAGGGGATTAGGCAGTCTAATTGGTGAAGGCCTCGCTTTTGGGCTTTGACCTTGCCACTGCTGGAGAAGTAGACGAATTAAGGTCACTTTTACGACAAGTTTTGGACTCTACTGAAAAAGCTTTAGCCGATTGGACAGTCGGCCAGAACATAGTCACTCGTATTGGCAAACTCACGACAGCACGTTTCGACAAAATTGATGCTCTTTTGAATTTAACTAAAAAGTCACTTAAAGACGAAAATCAACGTTTGCAGAATCTTAGAACTTCTGACTACACGACCCAACGCATCACTATTATCATAACCCGAGAGCTAGGTGAGCTAATTGCGCAAATGAGCGAAGTTGAAAGCTTCTATCTAACAGTTAAGGATTTGGCACACAACAGACTTTCACACCATCTTATCGAAACTGACTTTCTACAAGATCACCTGAATATTTTGTTCTATTTCATTAAATTTCACAATCCGAAGGCCAGATTGGTTTATCCATACGTTCATTATTATTATATTCAAGGCAGTGTGGCTGGCGCAATGTTGAAATATCAGGATGAAAACACTTTGGCAATTATCATACACGTACCGCTTACGATTGCAGAACTAACAGCACCCATGTCAATTTACCAAGTCCACACATTTCCTTTAGTTTCACCGGACGGAGAAAACTACCACACAATTTTGACAAAAACCCCGAAATACATAATTTATAACAGCATGAACAGTTTCTATTCTATTATCGACAAAAGATAAAATTTTCCGTGCACCGAATACAAGCCGCACGGATGTTTCTTTAAAGTCCCAAATTCAAACACAAAATTGCATCCGGTCAATGACAACAGTTGTGCTATGTCACTTTTTTCTGGCGACTTAAATGCAATCAAAAAACAGTGCATTTATCATGTTGTATTTGGGTCTATTACGCCAAGTGTGTACCAAATAAGGTCAAACAAAATTATGTTGACAAACGTCAGTTCTATCTTTGTGAAAAGACAGGCTCGAACTTTATGCGATGGAACAGGATCTATCCTACCAATTTCAAATATTAGCATGGGAATTTAAATTAACGCAACTCAAAGTGTTTACACATTTCCGTGGGAGTCTACAGTTTACGCTTTGGGCAGTGTTTATCTAAGCCGTGAGTTTTGTGATGACTGGGCACCAAAAGTGCAATTTAATGTTACTTACCCATATAATATGCTAATTTGGCGCCACTTTTTTTAAAATCACACACTATTGGAGGATATCAACGCAGCCTTGGAATTGGACTTTGTATTGAGAGCCCAACTACCTAAATTGGCCGTTGAAAAAATCAGAATACGATGCCGTACTAGCATCGGAAACTGAATCACGTTTAAATTTTGAGGTTGCCATAAACGCCAGTTAAAACCAAGCTCGTATTTATAACAGTTTGACAACTGTGTTTTGGTAAAAATGCTTGAAATGGCTACGGCAAACACGAAGTTTAATTTTTTGTCAGGATTTGATTTGGCCCTTGTTATATTAATGGTAATTACAATTTTAAATGCGTTTGCCATCACAATTCTTTTTCTGCGTTTGAAAGCAATCTCCATGTTTTTCGTGGGCGTTAGGGGCGCCAAAGCCAATTACATTTTTAGTATTTCCTCGACCACAACGACCAAGACAACCGACATCTCAGCTGACATGATCTGGAAATCGGATAAAGACATACTCAGCGATCTAGTAGGTTTAGAAGCCATAATGACACTTGTCTTGATTCTGCTGTTTGTTGGATTACTTATCAGAATTTTTCGTATTAAACAGGCAATTTCGATGCATAAAACCAGAATTTTTATTCATTTTAAAAGTGCTACGTTGACTGCAAACATCTTGTTGATTTGAACTATGTCAGTGATTTCTATAAAATCGAAATTAAATTCGCAAAGCTTTCTGTGGAATAATTCATTATTTTTTTGGCTACATCAGACATAAAGAATGCGTAAAAATAACCAATAAATTGACAGGATTGAATGTTTCGTTGCCGGATAAAATCTTTGTCTTTCCACAGGAGCTTAGACAGACTGCACATCTGATGGCGAATGATTTTTATCTTCTGTTGGTCCTTATAGATAGAAGCCAGGCACAGATTGACGTAATTTATTTATCTACAGTAGCTACTGGGAACGAGCCAACTGGACAGATATACCCAGTTCGAGCTCTTCAAAATATTATCAGTGGTTAAATTTACAATAATCCCGCTATGATAATCGATACTAGGGGCTTCTAAATTGGTAGGGAATGTAGGGTCCTTCCAGACCTTGAGTACATCCCTGACTTTGCGATAATATGGCAGTTCCGCTAAGACTACCAATGGGTCTTTGCTATAAGCGGTTGGGTCGCTAAAACCGTCAGAGCTCTGTACTTATCAAGATTAGCTTGACACATGTATATAGGCTCTTTGGGGAGGAAGACCGCTAAAGATTATCATAGCGAAGAAGGGAATTTATTTACTTTTGGGAATGGGCCTTATATGTACCATACGCAAGTTACTGCGATATTGATTATCGTTCAGTGCTTGCATTTTTTTGCATTTTGACTTTGTATTTACGCTTTGCTTTTGTTGTGATGTTGTGTGAGCTTGGAGAACGAGCGATTAAATCGACGTCCGGACTACGAGATCATGTTGTATAAGGAGTATGTATAAAGGCCCGTGTTTTCCGTTTTACCTAAATTCCTAATCACAAATTTATCTGTTATAGCGTATTATAGCATAATTCTGTCTATTTAAAAATGTAATAAATGTTAACAGAATACATTTTTTTCATCTAAATTGAATAAAGACTATGCGAAATATTGTTAGGCAAAAAAATTAATAAACGGAAACCAAGCCGACGTGCCTAATGGCTCTGGCGTCGGAGGCTTATTAAGTTCGTTCGAGCTTAGCATCATTCCTTGTTTCCATATCCTGCCAGACTTCGACATTCTTTTCTGTTGACAGGGCGAGTCTAAGAATGCACCACGCCACTGAGGCGGGGCAAGAGTCAAGTGCAGCGCGGCACGGTGCGGCACAGCTCGACGAAGCGGCGATGTCAGAGGCACAGGCCGTCAGCGGAATGAATTGTCACTTGTCTTACATTCAGGTCGAAAAAGATCGCTAGATAAAATGATCATCTTTACGAATAAGCCTTTATCATTATTCTTCTTACCAGAGACAATCACCATTATGGCATCATCGTTTGTCATGACATCATCCATTGTCATGGACCTAAAATCTATTCCAAAAAAAACTATCACATAACGCCAGAGCAAGAAAAACATGATAGTCTACCCAAAGGCTCAAAAAAAAAAATTTTATTGGGCCCTGGTGTGCTCGTTTTAAATCAAGGACGAGAGCAAAAAATGCCAGGTAATGCCCACATTCGAATAAGCGGGTATTGGCTTTATAGCCATTCCGACCAAATTCCATTTTCCATCTCGAACATCTATCTCTCTTTATCCAATTCGTCTGTTCAGTTTCTCTAACCAATCTCTTGGTGATACAACTTACGAGCTATCATGTGTGGCTAGCGACATTACGAATCACAACTTTCAGGCATTTTCAGACATTTCTCGGATTTTGAGGCATCTACAGGCATTTCCATGTACTTCAGAACTTTTATTTACCCAAGATCCAGAAGCATCATACATTCAAGAACTTTGACCCAGTCAGAAATCAGTAACATTGACAATATCAGTATAATTAAATTACATTTCAGGGCTGTTTTAACATTAATAACTATTAGGCCTAAACTTAAAAGGAAAATTAGGTAGAAATTATAACATTGACATTAACATTGCATTGACTTCAGTTAGCCATGTTGTCAATTCGTTTTAATGTGTGGCTGTACACAGGCGTCATACCGTATATTGAGCGTATGCGTTAAGTACACTGCGCGAGAGTCCAAGATAAGGACTGCGAATCTCGCAGGGTGCGCAGAACGCATCTGTCAAGTTGTACGAGATTTGAATAATAGCGCACATTGTAGTGAAAAGACGAGCGTAGAGTTCGAATTTCGTACAGATTCTAAAGGCCCACCCTTGATTGTTAGCTATGGAGGTAGACTAGCCATCTAAAATGACTGTATATCGTTTGACGTTATCACTGCATATTTTGAGTATCCCAAGCTATTGTCAGATAGCATAAAAAATAGGAAGACAAGCGAGCGATTAAAACTATTTTTTATAATTTGGTTTTTCACTTTAAGGTTAAATTTAGTTTTACAGTGTTAACAGGGCTTAAATGCCAGCAATAGAATTATGTTTTATGGTAGGCTAAACAGGGTAAATTTTATAATGTAGCATTATTATTACATTTATAAAACGGGTAGCTTGTAAAACTTAGCGATTAGTATTTTAACATTTATGGTTCGTCACCGCTAATACTTTTATAAAATTTAAACCACAATTACTCTAAGGACATGAGCATTAGCGGCAAATTTGCACAATGCATGGCTGACGCCTGAGTTATAAGCCGGTGACACATGATGAATGGTGGGAAAGTCCACTGTTGCCACAAGCACTTGGCAGTGACGTTGCGTTACCCTAACTGCACGGGATACATATGGAGAAGGATAATAGCCCACTGACCAATGTGATCTGACCGTGGTCAGCTCTGGCCAGCTACGAAGCTGCGGTAAACGGTAACGGGTTGACAGAGCGGCGGTCAGACGAAGACGGATATGACTTGTCACGGAGCAATTAAGCAAGTTGTAAACGACATCTGGTAGTGTTAATGCTGCACCTAGACTCATCCCGGACCAACTGCACATCAGAAAACGCCCGTATTGTCAGCTAGCTGTCGAGCGTGATAAACGATTTGGACTCACGATATATCCGCAAAAACGACAGCGCAGAACATCTGGGGTTTATAATATCCAAAACCGTGACCAAATCCCAGACTGTGGGAAAGCTTAGTCTAGCGACGACGAACTAATTTTTGAGTCTTGTTGATGGGATGTCGGCACTGGTCCGACAGGCACTGGTCCGACAGGCACTGTTCCGACAAGTACTGTTCCGACAGGCAGTATTCCGACAGGCACTATTCCGACAAACAGTATTCCAGTATGGCACTATCCCTCCTGCGCGATTATTTAATTATCAAGTTTTGATTTTTGTTTATAAACAGATGTTTACATTTTCTGCTTTGCTACCAATATGCTGAAACTATTCTGTTTTGACTAAATTTATCCGCTACTTTAGTATCAGGCATAACATGTTTCTTCTGTCACAAACAAACTATAATTTGTTGTCAATCACTAAGCATTGAATGAATCTAATAATTGAATGAATCGGAATGAATCAATAATTTGTCGCATAAAATCTTCAGTTGCAGGCTTACCTCGTTAAAATCATTGAAGAGAAATATAAGACTACATGTGATTTATGATTTTGTCAGTGTATAATTACGCGCGAAAGCAGCTATGCTTTCAGCGCGTCTTAGCCATCGCAATTCTCTCCCTCTGTCTGTCCGTCTGTCAGTCACACGGGTAAATCAGCCAAAAACGGTCTAAGCTAGGATTAACAAATTTTTACCATCGGCTGCCGGAAAGACTCTAGTTTTAGGAACCGTAAAACTTTTTTTAAAAATTTGAAGGGGATCACCCTGAAGGAGGGCGCTAAATAAGAGGGGGGTAAGCATAATTTGCGATTTTGGGCTTATAACTCGCTGTATCTCTATAACGGTGCGAGATAAGACTTAGGTTACTATTAATCTCTAATAGGAAATCGTATACTGGCTTTTGATTGGCGCCGAATTCAATGACCGTGGATGACCTTAAACGCCAAAATAAGGATTTTTCATGGATTTTTCGGGCGCTTTCGGACTGCGACACAAAATCATTCACAAAACGTCACGGTGCTGGCATTGGTGGCGTGGCGTCGTTGGTAACGCGTTTTGGTTGAAACGAAGTTACTCTACGCCGGGCCCGGTTAGTACTGCGATGGGTGACTGTTTACGGGCAGGAACTGCTATAGGCTTTCGCGCGTCCCGTGAGCATTAGCTAAATTTTTTTGTTTTTAAGTCGCGTGCCATCACATTTCCTGTGTTTGTCGTTGCTAGTGTTCTAAAATTACCGGTAAAATTGGGAATGTCACCGTTACTGTAATTTACCGGTAATTTACCACTAAATTTCCGGTAAATTACCCATATTTTACCTTTAACAGAAGTGCATCCTGCTGAAAAAGTCTCAGAATAGCTGTTAACACACGTAAGTAGACGACTTTGGCGGGGTCATTTGGGGGCACTGTACCCTATCTCCTGAACCGATTATCACCAAATCTATTAAATTAACTGTTTAACACTATTATAACTACTACGATTGCAGACGTGATGAAAGACCGCCGATGAGGTCCGGGGGAAAGAATGTCCTACTGTCAACCTTGAACCTATAGGGGCGTATTCAAATGACATATGAAGCAGCCATTTAAATGGGCACATGTGGAGGTGTCTTTTATAGTACTATAATGCCCAGGGGTAGCGCTTGTCGGAACAGTGCCTGTCGGAACAGTGCCTGTCGGACCAGTGCCCTGTACCCCTTGTTGATCGCTTAGTTTAGTAGATTAGACCAGTTAGCAGACACTAAGCAAGTAAGGTGTTACTAGTTACAAATTGAGTTTTTCCGAATGTTATTTAAACTTTTAAAGCAAAATTAAAACCAAAAAGGGGAGTTAAAGAATATACGGTTTTGCATAAAGGTAGGGGGCTTATTGGACTATTTTACCAACACAATGCCCTTAATTTTTAATTTACACTTAAAAGTCGACAGTTGCTCGCTTGTATATACGACATTGAACTCACTTATCGAACCGTCAGAGTAAAAATAAACATAAAGCTGACATTCCACATTTAATAAAACTGACTTGTTGACTTAGAACTTAAAGCTCAAACTCCATATTCAAGTATGCCGACTTATCGAACTTTAAAATAATGAACATAAATTATCAGGTTATATATCAAAATTATTTATACTCAACTCATCCGCTGGGCCTAGCGTTGATTAGACTCAGTGTCCAAAATTTATAATAAACCAAATTTAACTCAAAATTTTTACGTCAGCATACTTGAACTTAATTTAATTTAGGGGAGAAAATAAAGTATAGTTATAAACATTTCCATAAGCGAAAAATGTAGAAAAAAAATCTGAAAGTTATACGTTGAAAACGATTAGTCGCTAATTAAAGCCCATATTCCAGTTTTTGATACGTCGACTTGTCGAATTTAGAATTAATAAATATAAATTATGGTATTACATTAAAATCTTTTAAAACAATCAAATCTTCGCGTAGAGCATCACGGGCGGACGTGATACAGGAATTCCGTGACCCTGCGCTGGCTGGAGCGGAGACAAGTGTGAGGTAAAACTCGGTTACCGAGCTAACAGTTCAGCGATTTTCGCTAGTATCTGTAACGATGCCGACAACAAACTTTTTTACAGATTACAGGCAACAGTCAGCAGCTACTACATTCGCAACTTCCTCCTGAATTCGAACAGCACCACAGTCTTCGTGACCGAAGTCACAACTTTTAACTTCCTGATCGTACATCAGTCACCAATGACAAAAACTTTATTATAAAAATGCTGTATAATGACAATTTGTATTAGACCAGTTTCGACTATTCGTATCGTTTAATTGAGCTCTGCTCGTTTTTATTGCGTAACAGCGTTTTGTTTGTTTTTATTAAACTTTGAATAAATGAATGAATGATGAATGAATGAAAGAACGATCATATGTATCTTTGGCGGGCCAAACATCATGCTTGTATATCAATAAATCCGCACATTGGGCCCAACACGTGTGGACCCAATGTAATTAAATTAACATAGGCATTAAATAAAATAAAATTATTAAAAATTCAACGAGTCAACGTACTAAAATTAAACAAAATAACTTTATTTGGGGAAGACCAAAAATAATTTTGAAACTTAAATTTTAAATTTAGAAGGGTTTTTAACTGGCATAGAAGTACAATTAGCGCTTCGTATATAGTATAGAATGCGCAACACAAATAAAACTCAGCTGTTACTAGGGTAACACAAAACATCTCTTTCAAAATACATATTTTTACGATTGTGTCTAAATAGGGGAAAATAAGAATTGAAAATAAAATACTATAGCGGAAATCAGAGTTGGGAATGAGTTCAATATTTTTTACGTCCCTTGTACCCTTTATTGTTTATTTTTGTTGCGTATACTTTTATTTTGCTGTATTTTACATACTGCTGCGTCTACGTGATATTGCATTTTATTTGTGTTTGTTTGTTGCATCGGACACAAGAATATGATTGTTTTAATAGGCCTAGATCGCATTATTGCATTGTTGTACTGTTGTCTAAGTTAGGCGGACGGTGATAGGGTTAAATTAAAATAACTGACGGACAGACTTAGCATTAATTTATTGTGTATTAACATGTGACATTACTTGAGGTTGTAATATTAACGATTTAGAGGTTTAAGTTTTAGTGATGGATGACAACCAAGATAAAGATATTAGGCTTAGGATAGATTGTTGACGATAATTTTCAGATATTGTTATTTGATGATGACTAGTATGAAACATTCTGTAATACGATTATACATATTTTGTCGCATTAGGTTAGTGTCGAGTTGCTGTACAGTAGCAAATAATTTTAAGGATTTGCTTAATGTCTTAAGGCACCAAAAACTTGAATTTTTGATTTCAAACTTCAAAATTTTGAATTTTTTTTAAAAATTAAAAATAAAATTTAATTTTCTAAAATTTTATTTAATTAAGGGGCAGGAGGGTAACAGGACTACGTTATGTTATTGGTAAGAAATGACGCAGTCTAACATTAAGCAGTCTTAGCCAATTAAGCTACGCAGCAACTCGACATTAGTTTACTGTATTCAGTAGCTGCTGTTGTGTTAAAGCGAGCACATCGCTTCTATTTTTATTCTAAATAAATAAGGATTTAATCGGAGTTCTATACAGTGTTGAGTGTGTCTTACAAAAGCTAAATCCCCAAATATTTTATGGCCCGCTACCTAGGAGCTAATTAGCATTCCCCAATAAGCAATACTAATACAACACCAGACATAACTTTTTTTACTTACCTCACAGGAAGTATATGGAATAACGTGCCAGCTGACCATACTGATTTTTTTCATTTAAATAGCTTTAAACGATCTATTACTTTCACATTCTTGGCTAGTTATTGCAAAGTTTATTTTTTCTAGTAGACCTATTGTTGTATTGTGTCATCAGTGACATTCATTGGTGTATACTGTTATTTTATTGTGGCATGTTATTGGCTGCGGCCCTTTGTCATTAAATAAATTTAAAAAAAAAACACTTTATTAATGACATTTGATTTAAGTCAAAGTCAATGTCAAAGTCGAATGATTTGCAAAAGTCAAAGTCAAAATCAAAGTCAAGTAATTTGAATGTTAAAAAGTAAGTAAAATAATTTTTTTAAATATTACATTTAAGAATTTGACTTATAGACGGTATCAGCTGTATACGATTTGTAGTTTAAAAATTACTGTTTAGTCTTTCACATATATTTGTACCTGCATTTGCATGGGCCCAATGTGGAGGCTTCGCTGTTTTCCCCGAACGCCGGTAGTAAGGTGTGTGATTTGAAATGATTAGGCTGTCCTGTAATGGTTGTAAAACACTATTGATGTAGCAAATAAGTAGACTCATTTGTGTATAGTGCATGCGTTTTCTGAGTACATTGTATTAACATATGTCATATCTCTAGATGCAACAAAGTTTGAGTTGTCGCACTGTCACACAGCAAGCACATTCAAGTCCATTTCTCGCACACAAACTTACCCTACACCATACTTTATCATACACGACTTAGCGTACCGTTATACAAAGCAAAAAAATGCAGTGAAAAAGGTAAATGTTTTTGACAGAGAGAGAGACAGAAAACAGAGATAAATAGAATGCGGTTACACTTTTTAACTAATGACAGCATCGAACTTTAATTACGGAAATTAAGTTTATACTACCCGCTCATCGCTCATCGTTTTAGAGCGGCAGAAAAACTATCATCCAAATGTGTGGCGAAAAAGAAAACATCAACATCTCTTCCTTAAGTCACATCTCACATTATTAGCAATCACACGCTACCTACTCCTTAGTAGTATATCATTCATTCTTACCATAAACAACGAACATACCAAGCACAAACAGAAATTTACTGAGAACTTGCTTCGACAGACAGAGATAGAACATACATTCGAAATTAAAAAACTTAACTTAAGGCAACCATAACGCGCCGACACCGTAGTACCAAAAAGATAGATTTTTTTAAAAGACGGAAGGGAACGGGAAGAAAAATTTTATTTATTATATATATATATATATATATATATATCCCTGTAACCGATATATATATATATATATATATATATATACAC
>Ga0056128_1010112_pt1 | contig 11774 bp, 9 predicted proteins | sample WorMetLIZISLAND2_FD_71113 | JGI IMG/M metagenome (GOLD analysis project Ga0056128, IMG submission 71113) | Marine gutless worms symbiont microbial communities from Max Planck institute for Marine Microbiology, Germany - Olavius geniculatus... ... | reverse complement strand
TCACAAAGCGGATTTGTTGATCTTCATTGATGAGAAGAACTGTTCACAAACGTACGTACAGCCAAACATCGCCATTAGGCTATTTCGGAGGCTGCAGAGACTAATTTTGGATACTTTTTTTGAAAAAAAATGTAGAAATCAGGAACACCCATATCCGTGTTCTTCTGCTTCTGCTTGTCACACTTCAAATCCAATACCTTCATCTGGAATTCTTCGGAAACGCTTTCTGCATCAACATCAAACGGAGTGGCAAAGAGTGCAAACTGTGGTTTAAGATTATTGAACTCTTTAAAACATCAGTCGAACTCTGCAAGAAATCCAGAAATGACATCTGCATAATCTTTTAGCCGCCGTGGCTTAACTTCACTTAGGCCTACCACCTGAAGAGATGAGAAATAGTCCAAATTGCTAGCACCAGCGTTGGTCGCTGCCAGCATCAGCATGCGGCTCCACAAAAGAGAACGCAAATGAGTAAAATAGTAGTTTCGCTGGGTTACTGGAAAATACGCGTGTTTGAGACCCCTGATCTATAGGGTGCGGCAATAAAAAGTAGCCCCCTAAAGTTTTTTTAAAGTACTGTTTGTCAAAGCGTCACTAAGACGTCATCAGCAGTAATGTGGTAACCGGTTTTTGAAAATTAAATAACTTTTTAGCTTAAACATTTTTAATGCTAAAAAATCAGTAGGTGGTCATGTTCAGAAGTCTATAATTTTGTCGTTTTTCAACAAAATCATATTTCATTAGCAGTTAGATGTAAAACGTTTTTGTAAATGAACCTGTACAATTTCAAGTTAAAATTCCAAGCGATTGCTGAGAAAACGACGAAAAACTTTAGGGGGCTACTTTTTATGCTGCACCTTGTAGTGCACCAGTAAAAAGAATAAGTGCACAAGCATGTACACAAGCAAACAATCTGTCAATCATTTCATTGCATTCAAGCAGGAAGTGCAAACCAATGTGTACTGTAAAGATAAAGGTTGTCAATTAGTATAGCGCATCATCGCGAACACGCCTCTAATGTGCATATATCAGAATGGTTGGGCAGGCTTCTTACAAACATTGTGCACTCTATGAATTCACTTAATTAAGTCTTGATTAGTTGGCCCAGTATGTGCAAAAGTGGCAGCATATGCACTGGTGCAACGAAGACATTTATGGCTTCATGTGAATTTGATGACAGCCGATTAACAGCCTATTTTTAGCCAGTATCAACTGAGTGGCCGACCCAGAAAGCTAAGAAAGCGTGACCTAAAGCAAAGAACAGTGTCAATGGCTCTCTCCCACTCGACTCTCCTCTCAGCACAAACGCAAATAAACTGTCCGTCTGTCTGTCTGGGGCTAACTGAATCCAGCCTGGGTCATGCATCACTGGTCAGAACTCGGAGTGCTGCAATACTAGACTTATAACCTTTATAACCTCGTTACATCATTCTAGCTGTGCCCCTTGGGGCAAGAGAGGCAAGCAAATACACAGCCAAGCGTGAGTGTGTGCCATCAATTATGTACTCATAATGGCTACTGGCCTGCACTGGCTAACGTGTGTTCGTATTCAGTGTAAGGGCTCATAATAGTGTGTTACAACAGCCTGCCACGTGGTGTGATTGCAGGCCGTTTGTGGCAAACTGGGTCGGCAGTATGACTCATTTTCAATGCCGCACGACTTTCAGCTACCAACAAGGCAATATCTGACAATAAATGAAAAATTAACATTACACAGAAAACAGCACTTATTACCTACAAATAAATCATGTTTACTAAAAACCTGGTGATCGTGAAAATCTTCATATTTTCCTATACCTGTATATATCTGCAGCACACAGATTTTTGTAAATTTTATAAAAAGATAAAATTATCACTGAAATTTTGCAAGTGATCAGGATGTCATCTTTGCATCCACATCTCAAAAAAGTTCTTTCATCCTTCATTAAACAGAGACACAATCAAAATAAAGTGGCTAGTCTGCCTATGCGCAAATCCCCTACAGTGCAGAATATCTAATCACAAATTTGAGTATGTCTGTGTTCATACCAATGCATAAATCCTGAAATATTAAAAAAATTACTATCTGCTCAAAAAATCATTTATAATTACGGATAATTCACAATATGGCACACATTATCACCTTGTAGGCACACAACTGAAGATAGTCATAGGGCACAAGCTTGTTGAACGTATCTTCTACTTCGGCATTATGTGCCACATCAGGCTGTCCACCGAACTTTGACCGCTTGCAGTCATCAATGCACTTCGAGCGCTGACTGGCTCGGTAGACGTAGAGTGGGTCGAGCAGATTCTCCGGAGCTATGTCAGGAAGGTTGGTGTATTTTGCGAATGTGGATTGTGGAATTTAAAATAGGTGTAATTTGCGGAATACCTGATGCGGAAAAAGGACACAAAATTAGGTGTACTTTAAACAGTTAAAATTTCACAAATTGTACTTGCAGCAGTAACTACAAACACGACACTATAAATGCACAAGTCATATGGGGCAGAAGACGCCGTCAATCACAGCCATGAAATAAGCACGTTTCAACTTGGTCTACTGTGTATTATGCCTAGTTACACTTACAAAATACACTGCAGAAGATGTTGAAGCCTATACATAGTTACATATTTTGCAGAGCATTCCACATCTGATATTCCACAAAGTACACATTTTCAAAATTCTGCAATTGGCATTCTGCAAAATACACCAACCCATGTCAAGGAGCGGGTGGAGGCCAGCGCACTGAGAGCGGCATTCGACCACACCGTCCCAGTAGGCACGTCGAGCGCTGATTGCACGGTGCATCAACGAGCTGCACTCAAACCACAGCTGCTGGTCGTACGCGTTGACCCCGGACTCGTACAGCTGGTCGTAGCTGATGTACGCAGCGTTCTGCTGAGCGCCACTCGGCAGCTGGGCGCGTACGAAACCGACAAAAAGCAGCCACAGAACCGCCGACATAGTGTCCGAATCACAACACCTCGCGATCATTACACAAATGCGATCTACGAACGTTTGGGACGATGTTTGCAGCAGCTGCAGCGTGCCGTCTACAGCTAGCAACTATTCAGCAAAAAGTAATAATTCGCAAAGAAGTTTGCAGAACTTTGCAAAACTTTCGCGAAAAAGTTGTGACGTGAACGTGCCACGCCCACTATGGCTGCGCCTACTAACGATGACAGAAAATAAGTAACAAGAACGTTAATAACAGGGATAAATCTATATTCTATGTAGCAAACCGCATAGTATAGAATATGTATTATTTTCTGTGTGAATGACGGAATGCGAATTGTTGGTTGTTTTCGTTCGTGTTTGATAACTTATTGCCTCCAGGTTTCATCCAGTATTACTTAGTTAAAGTTTAGTTTTATGCCACTTTTGCACGGCTTAAATTGAAGTGCCGTGGTCCATTGCAGCCTTGGGCAATGATCATGAGAGTTCTGTGACACCTTCCTCTGAACTCATATTGATCGTACTCCACCATAAACACATCTGAGGTACTCCTGAGGTGGACAAAGAACTTCGTCCTCCTAAATATTAGCCTAGAGCTATACTGTGGACGGCATAGAACTAGGCTACTCCTGAGGTAAATGCCATAACAGCTGGAGTAATTGCTTTGGCCATTAATTCTAGATGTATTGTTAGGGATGGTTGGAAATTTATGCTGTAACCTAGACAAAGAACTTCGTTTTAAATATTAGCCTAGAGCTATATTGTTGTACTATACGGACAGCTTAGAACTAGGCTAGCTGTAACCTGTCTGTTGTTGGATTTGTAGAAAAACGACATTATTCGAGTGTCATCGAAAAAGCTGTAAAAGATGGAGTTTACTGCAGAAAATGTTGAAATGGTAAAAATAATTGACTTCCAGTTGATCACAAATTTGTGTTGTATGCAGTGTGAGTCAAAAATTGAAAGGGCAACTTGAGCAATTTAGAGTAAAGTTCATTCATTTAGGCACATTTTTGGATGTGATGCGTGCAATTAAGTGATGATGACCACATCTTAGGCTCAAGTGTTCGCTGCATTACTGTATGAAGTATGAGCAACTATCTGGCAGGCTTTGATATAGCTTTTACGGAGTTCCTTTTTTTTAAATTTTAATATTTTTTACAACTATTGCCAACGTTGTGAGACATCTACCAAAGTGCTTTTACCATGACACCCTGATGGCGGCCGCCAGCATGACAACTTAGCACAGTGCATGGCAGGTGTTGCGGTACGACATTACCAGCATCAGCCGACATCGTGACCAATCAAGCGAGTGCACATATCCAGATGTCATTCAGATGAGTGTAGTTGGATAAGCGCTGATCCGATCTGTTGTGACAGCTGTGCATTGCCGCTATGTGTTTATCGTAGGCAGTGCAGCAGTTTTACCAATCACCGAATGGTCAGGCGGAGATCAACCGTTGGCTTGTCAATGCACAGATCTCACCACATGCCTGGTCGTTTGCATGGCAGCTTATTCAACCACACAAGGTTGGCTTGCTGTTTACTTTTTGTATGATAAGCTTCTGATTGATGAGGTAAGGCTGTATATAAAATTATGCTGTTATACACTGCGGGCCATAAAAAACGTGCCACTTTACTTTTGTCCATGTCTTAGTTGTATTCAATAATTGTATGTTTCTCATAAAGATGTCACCAAACTACAGGGTGGGCCAGAAAAACGCAGCAGTTTACTTTTGTCTATATCTTTGCCAATTATTGACCAATTTTCAAAATTCTTGCACTTTCACACTCTGCTGACAATTTGCAATAATGTGATTATTATATTTCCCACCACATCATGAATGTGTTTTTACACTGCCTTGTGAGATATAAATTAAGCAAAAACTAACGATAATATCAAAAATTTACGTAAATGAAAAAAAACACTTTAGACCAGTATTGCGATAAATGATATGACACTAGACTGTGTTAGACTCGCGCTGTTTTTTATTGTTATATATGCATATTTCATTAATATTTCACAAGGTAGTGTAGAGACGCATTTACGGTGTGGTGGGATATGTAATAATGATGTTATTGCAAATTGTTTGCAAAGTGTGCCATAGAAAGAATTTTGAAAATTGGTCAGTAATTGGCAAAGATATAGACGAAAGTAAACTGCCGTGTTTTTCTGGCCCGCCCTGAAGTTTGGTGACATCTTTATGAGAAACATACAATTATTGTATTCATTGTGGGTACGAGCGTTGCTCAGTTCTTTGTGTAATAAATTATTCTGTAACATTTTATTTAGCACTGTCTATACTGTATAACTGATTTCAGTTCGGTGAATGATTTCGATTTTAATTTGATCATATGTTTTGTACCCAGAGTCCCGAGGTGCAGTTTTTCGGTGCAAATACTCTGCATGTCAAGATAGCACGATTTTGGTGAGATACACCTAGAAATCATAGAATTTTGTTTTAGTACTTAAATAGTTGTCATTTTACAACCATCTTTGCTTTTTTCAGCTTTGTCATTTTCATATCTATTTGTTATCTTGATGTCAGCTGTATACTGCTTTAAGAAATTCTGATATAGCAAGATCGCTAAAATGTTGAGCGTTTGAAATTGCATGACACTAAAGAGTTAGTTTGTTGTACTGGTATGCCATTTGTAACGAATTTACGTCACTCTCCAGTAGTTAAAGGTTGTCTATAGCAGGTAACCCATCTTAGAGCCTCGGAGCATCACACAATGTTACCTGCAGCCGACACAGGCGAACGCACTCTGCCTTAACCCCAACCAGACAGGATGATACTCGATTTACTTTTTCCAGGAGGTTGGAAGGCGGAGTTGACCTCGGTGGTTGGTTATATATTGAGATGGTTTACCTGTCCATAGACACTCATCCAATAACTTGATAGCAACCCAACTGGGGGTTGAACCAACAACCTCTCAATCATAAGTCCAGCATCTTATCTGTTAAGCCGCCAAGCCACAAGAGTCAATAGAATTGAGTAAGATATAATGAAACAGGTAAAAAAGAACTATTGTTGCTGTCATGTAGGGGTGAGCTGTCTGCTGAGCAGGTGGAACCGTTACGCTCTCAGTTGCTGCAGTTAATCAGCAGCTTTGCAGCCGGACCACGCATTGTTCTCACACGACTCTGCATCGCTGTAAGTTACGTTCTGTCTTCATTAGATTGATCTTTTTTTTGAGCTGCAGTGCCTTATGTATCGTTTTTTACCTGTGGCCGTCTTCCTTCCTGTGCGGCCTCCTTCTCGTGGTGGAAGCTTCGGGGTTTGACATTGACCGAACGATCGGCGACCACTGGCAACAGTCATTTGTCACTCGTCTCCAATTTCACCAGCTCAGCAAAGCGCCACAACGCCCTGGGATTCGATTCTTGGGAGTTCATCACAGGCGTCTGTTTGTAAGTGATCCACAACGCCTCTAGGACTTCCTGAAACGGATTGGGGCGATGACCTGCCTTTTCGACTGGGAATGAGAAAGAGAGAGAGGATGAGTGCATCAAATTTTGGACTCAGAAGATTAAAGTTCAAGCTTGCAGTGATGTCATACATGTTGAAACCGCATTTTTTTGTTTTTAACTTTTGAAAAACGTTTCAAGTTTTGCCAGGCACAATTTTCACCGAAGTTTCAACATTAATGCGGTTTGGGTGTTAATTGATGGCGGGCTGGACCTTTAACTGCACGTGGATCACGGTGTGCCTTTGGTTCATTCGTGACACATGGCTTTATACAAAAAAAATGATGCTTTTTAGTGGATCAATTGTTTGATTTATATATGGTTTAACCTCTGTATTAGGTCATTACATTTATAAATCAGCTGTAAGAACAGATTCTGGCATAACGATATAGTTAGATGTGACACTGTTTGGTAACAGGTGGTTGTCGAGTGTAATGTCAGACATTTATTATTATCGTTGTGCATGTGCAGTTAGCATCATTCATCCTACAGACGGCTCCTCAGCTTTGGCCGAATGCAGTGCATGATCTTGCATCTATGTTTCACCACCCCGATTCACCAGACTTGCAGGTAGCTTTCCGTTTAGTAGGTTACTCATTTGATTCTTTACATTTTCTGGCTGCAGACTCATTAGCAGTGGTGGTGACAAAGTAGCAATGTCACACTGTCGTTCTACTTTTGATGCTAACTTTTTCCTAACCGTGTTGTCCAGTGGCGTAGCCAGAAATTTCAATTGGGGGGCTTCGTTTCCATTTCCCCCTCCCCTTTTCCTTTTTATCCCTTCCCTTCCTGCCGCTTTTTCTTTTAGTCCTTTTTTCTCCCCACTCTTGTTTCTTGATTTAAGCAGTAAGTAGTAAGTAGTCAACTGACTTAAGACATAAAATTGTTGTTATTCGGTTGGATTACTTTGAAATCACAAATGGCTGCACTGTTAATGTTGTGTTGTAGCCCGGAGCATCAGATGCGGTGTTGTTAGAAATACTCACAGTCTTGCCAGAAGAGGTACACTTTAATTAAATTTTTGATAAATCAAACAATTAGTGGCTTAACAAAAAAGAGTAATGGTTAAATTATAATCAGAATTTTGCTGAATATAGTCACACTACAAAGAGATCATTATAAAGTAGGTACACTGATGTGCATCTAAAATTATCTTGATCATTTGTTCTTTTAGAGAATGTCAATGTTTTGTTTGTCTACAAGACTGGATAGAAAGATACTTTATAATTGTCAGCGAGTGATTGAGTAAAAGTGGCTACAATTAGTGTAATTCAAGTAAAATGTCACAATGCACATTTGTGAATCAGCTGTTAGCTGAAAATGGATAATGTTGCTAAATGAAAGCACTTTATTCAGACAGTTATTACTGTTAGTTTTGAATCGAAATTTATGGTCAATTTATTAATTATTAATATTTGTTATGTTATTTGTTTAAATAATTTCAACTGTTACTGGTGCTAGTGTAGGTGAGCGAGTTAATGAGTGAGTGAGCGATTTTTACGGCACATCAGCACCATGTAAGTTATTTAGTGCTAGTTTTGATACTTTTAAAGTATGTTTTATTTATCTTAAGTTGAAGCTGTTTGCAGTTTTCTGCATTATTCTGTGAATGACATATTTTAGTTTGTGTGATGATTTTGCAGTTTATAACCTGTCAACTGCCACCTCAGCGCTGCAGTGCTGTGAGACATGAGCTTCAGAGAGGCCTCACGACCGGTAATGTATTGTTGGTGCTGCTGTTGACACTTCTGATTGCATTAGCTTTGTGCCTCTTGCTTTTAGGTCTGTATTTCTTGCTTTCTGCCACTGAATTTCAACAATATATGTCTGTCCGTCCATAAAAAGCTTTTTGTGGAGTGCACAATTCAAATGGAAGTTGGTGTTTCAGTAAAGGTCAATGAGTTCTACCATGTCACCGATTCAAGGTTACGGTCACGAGCCTTTGAAGTTATAAATTTTTACATTTTTAAGGTCTGTCTCCTTTGTTGTTTACAACAGGAGCTGGCAAATGAGCAGCGATTCTCAAACTAAGGCACAATTTTTGATTTATTTTTAGGCCAGATTTTTGATGTTTTGCCTATTTTTGCATCCCGTACGTTTGAATTTTACCTTCCAGCCAAAACTTGCATTCGCCTACTCTACTTATGATTCACCAGCAGGCAGCACCAATCAGTGATTTTGCATCATATCAAGTTACTTCAGTCTTCGGTTATTTGTTATCGCTAGCACTGAATGTGTTTGGTTTGCTGTAGTGGTCCCACTGCTTCATCGATACCTCAGTACGTCTGCCACGTCGTCCTCTGTCTCGAAGCAAGCCGTGCGCTGTTTCTCATCTTGGGCTCAGTTTGGTCTGCCTTTGCCTGACTCAGAGCCTGTCATAGCTCAGGTTTTCACGGCACTCTGCACCGAGTCGCACTTTGACGTCGTCGTTGAAGCCCTCATCTCTGTTTTTTCACATCCAGACAACTACAGGTCATCGAATGTCATATTTTTCTAACTAACACTAAGGCACGCACAGAGCGTTGCAGCTGAACTGAATTGAACTGTACCGAACTGACTCGGTTTAGTTTCTGACGAACTGACCAATGGGTGAGCAGGGCGAGCCCAGTGTTTGCCGCTTAGGTCCCGTTTTTCCATGCACATTTGATGGCTGATTAAATTGATCTTTGATCAACTTTGGGACTTGACCTGAGATCATCTCTATAACTGTTTTTCCATTGGCAATTGGCGACTGATCATACATCAAATCTACCATCAAGTTCTTGGCCGAATATTGGCCGATCAAGTCAGATAATTGACGGTTAAACGTGGCGATCTGCACTTCGTTGCTTTTCCGCACGAGAAACATCGCTTCACGTCGCTGGTCAGAACGGCAATTAACGCATTAAAATAAAGTTCCAGGCATGGCGATCAATCACTACCGATCAGTTTATACTATGCATAGTGCTTTGTGAAGAAATAAAATGGATAGACGCTCCCATATTGATATGCGATAGTACGTAGGCCTATTTTTGACAGCAGACGATAAGGACGATATCGTTGATATCATTGCTATGATGACGTTTACTGGCTAGCGTCCACTTGCATTGCATGCTGGGTAATTTAGCACAACACCGCAAATTGAGGTCACTGTCAGCCAATCAGATTGGCTTAAAGTAGGCTCAGTTGACGGCCGATCAACTAATCGCCGATCACGTAATTGGAGATCGAAAATGCATGTAAAAACGAAACGCAGTTGATCGACGATCGATTCCGAACCTCAGGTTAATCGGAGTTCAGTAAATTGGAGATCAAATTTAATTTGATTGGCGATGGAAAAACCGGACCTTAGTCACTGGATGACATGTAGATGACTGTAGTCACGTGGGCCATCAACGCCACTATCAGATGATGTTTACTATGATGCATTACTGCTTGCCTATCGGTCATTTTATTGAAAACTAAGCCATGTGAGTTTAATTCAGTTCATGTTACTCCATTTGTGCGTTAAAACTAAAACCGTAACAAGGATCAAAGTAATTTGCATAATGCGAATCATTAAATCTTTGTTGGTATTCGCCAGGGGGCAGTTTGGCTGTTCTGGTTGCTAGATTTCACCCCCATTTTTTTTCCTTAAGTGGGCAGTCTGCACCCCATGATTATACCTGCCAAATGGCATGCAGTTTCATTGATCGGTTTAAGCAGGATGCACGAATGTGACAGACAATAGACAGCACTATGGAGAAATGTGTAGCAATAGTCGGAATCACTTACAGCGACAGCAATTCCACCAAAAAAGTTAAGTATTTGACAGCAGTAGAGGTAGGGGTAGTTGTTAGTCTGTTTGGAATTATGCAGTTGAAGTTGTTAATTTTTTGCTAGAGCTGATGAAGCGTTAATTTTTCAGCGCGTTAACACATTGCATTAATTTTTTTAATTCATGCATTAACAAGTTAATAATGCATCATCAATTCTGCTGATATTGTAGGTGGACCACATCGAGAGGGTGACAGGAATGAAGCCAACGAAGACGTGCTTCTGTCACAGGGACTGTAACAGTAGTGATGGAATGGCAACGAAACCATTTTTAATTACTTGAATATTATTCAATCGTCAAATAACCGCAGTTTAATGGAATATTGGAACTCCTGTTTCACAGAATTTGGTAAATTTATGTATGTGCGTTAATTTTCTTAACATGTGTTAAAAAATTAATGCATCAACATTGGTATTTTTTTACTGGAGTAAAGGAAAAATGTGTTTAATATTGTAGATATCCACAGTCGATGGAACGGTTATTGGGTCATATTGTCCAGTTAAAAGCTATGTTACACAAGTCAGTTAATGAGCACGACATGGTATGTATTAGTTCATGTGCAATATTGCAATGCTGTTAAGTTTGCTATTTTTATTTGTAAAAGACTGTAGATTTTTAAAGTTTATTTCATCGTTTGACACCATGTTGATTAATGGGCAATGGCAAACCATTTAAAGAAGTCTCATGATCTTGTATCGATAATTCCTAAAAATTTACTGTTGTCGCCCATTGTAACCTAGACTAACCGGTGAAGCCTAAATTCCATTATGCCGACTTTCGCTGAAACTTCCTTGCGGGGAAAGTTGTGAACACAAATCATGAAAGTCGCTGACACAAACGGTGACAAATCATGAAATCATGAAGTTTCGGTGACACAAAACAATCTCGACATGTCAAGATGTTTGCGATGAAGTTCGTGACAAGTTCGCGACAAACCCGTTTGTGTCGCTCTAATATAATTTGGTCTGTTACAGTGCACGAGGAAAGTCGGCGACAAAGTCTGTGGACTTTGTCGCAGACACAAATCACGAAAGTCCACGACACATCATGAAAGTTGGTGACATGATTTGTGTCATGGACTTTCATGATTTGTGTCTACAACTTTGTTGGAAACTTGTCCCAGACTTTGTCGCAAAGTCGGTGTAATGGAATTTGGGCTTTAGCAAACAGAGTCAGTTTTTTTGTTTTTAGTCCGCCCGAAAACGATAGTTTTCGGAAGGACTTATGTTTTACGCATGATGTTTTTTTTTTTGTCAACGCGAAATCTCCGAGACAAGTGGGCCGACCGGCGTGAAATTTTGCACGATGGTCAGGACTAGGCACTATTTTATAATGCTGGTCCAAAATTTTGAGGGGCACACCCCAAAAAAATTTCGGGGGCGAAAAACATGCAAAATTTGGCCCGATTTCGGACGACTTCGAAGTTCGGCGGTGAATATCTCCGAAACAGATGAAGATATTCAAAATCGGATAGTCATTCCGTGTATGGCGATTCCTCCTGCGTTAGGCGAAACAAGTACGGTGAAGTTTGGTCCAGTGACCTTGGAGATTTAGATGTGAAATCGTAC
>Ga0056128_1010111_pt1 | contig 11775 bp, 6 predicted proteins | sample WorMetLIZISLAND2_FD_71113 | JGI IMG/M metagenome (GOLD analysis project Ga0056128, IMG submission 71113) | Marine gutless worms symbiont microbial communities from Max Planck institute for Marine Microbiology, Germany - Olavius geniculatus... ... | reverse complement strand
CTGCACCCAGTGGCACGAAATTTTGTCACGATAAACTAGAGACCTTGGGGCAGCCCACAGTGAAGATTTCGTGATCCTAGCTTGCACCGTTTTGATACAGATCACGAGTGTGACAGACAGCCAGACGGACGGACAGACGGACGGACAGACGCCCAGACGATGGCAAAGACGCGCGAAGCATTCTGCTTTCGCGCGTAAAAACACGGGACAGAACAGCAGATGGTAGAAAGTTGCAATATTCCGACAAACTACTGCAAATGTCAGACAGAATAGATTCTGTGTGCTCAAAACTTTTTCCCATTTTTCCCAAAATGGGGGGTTTAGCCCCTAATTTTGAATTTTTGGACAAAATTTTCCGACAAAGATTTTCGCCAGCCGGGGAGGATTGTCCTCCCCTTCTCTCCTTCCCTGCCACGACGCCACTAATAACGACGGAACATGGACGACGAAATAACGGCTACGCTAACGAGGCCATTATCCGACCTCCCCCATGGACTGCTATTATAATGGGATGGGACTCCATAATTATCCGTCTTCCCACGATTTTATGACGTCACCCAGGACCACGATGCACCGCGGGCGAGTGAAGGCATTCAGCATATAAATGACTACCGGTTATACAGCAGAATAGCTGTGCAGTAAGCACGCATATCATCCAACTTCCATTATCTTAATCGCAGTATATATACTACATCTATAGTCAACAGGAGATATGTGATAAAAACATAGCCTACGAATGTCCATAACATGGGCAAGACATGCCACCAACTACCTTCCAGGAAAACAATAAATTTGTATGCGATATGGACCGTGCAGTTAGTCCTATAAGATACAACGAGCGTTACTCTAGGCCCCTACTGTATATTGCATAATGCGTCTGCTATTACTGTAGTCTATATTATTTCATTTCTTGACTTGCTTCGACCTCTCATCTTTTTCACCACAGACTGTTATAGCCGCTTGTAATCTCATTCCGGTCAAGCGTCACGATCGAAACGCGTTTCACGTACATGTACGTATGTTTATAACACGCACATCCCAGGCACAACACCCCGTCGATCACACTGACATAATGCACTGTTGACCGTAGACTCCTGCGACAAGACGTATACGTAGCCTATATTAATACTCTGCACAAAAATAGGCTATAATACCTTCATGGCACCAATCTCAATCTCAGTGTTGTTCAAGATCATCGATGTTAACAAATCTAGTAAGCCCCTCACCAGAGCTTGTTATGATATGCAGCAATTCTGTACATGTACCTATCTGCAACCGTTTTACACTATAAGAGCCAATAGCGGCAAAATAACGTCTTTTTAAAGAGGATGCCCCTTTTTGACGCCCTCGATCGAAGGGAACCCCTTCACCCACGGGCACGAAGTGAACAAGTACGTGTATGATGAGAACTGAAGCAAACATGTCGGCGGAAAGTTGCGCTCTCTTGGCGCTTCTAGTAGTTTGAACGCGTCGCCAAAAAGAGTTGTCGAAATTCATATTCACAGCGGAAGTGAACGTGAATAGCGGCGACATAAGCCACAGAGGCTCAGCGTGTGACAGCGTTCTTAGTATTCAGCCGAGTGTGACATATGTGGCAGGGTTGTTAGCATAGGCGCCGAGTTTTAGAAATGACTGTGACGGGTGCAACTTTCCTTTGCCTCCAATGCTCTTATTTCACTTCCCTCTATCCTGCATTCTATTACCACCATTAATGTTCTATTTTCTTTCTTTCACCACCCTTTCTATTAGGCCACTCTTTAATTCAAACGCCGAGATGCAAAAATGGCTTTTTACAGCTGAAAAAATTGTCATGAAGCGAACGCCCGATGGAGTCTACTATTTTCCGGCGTAAAGTTTTCGGCTTAGCGGCGAAAATCAGCCGTAAATTATAACCAGCCAACTATACGAATGTAAACAAATCGGCTTTCTGTAGCGTATGCGCCTGTGGACTTAATAGGGTGTTTACACGATCTAGCAAACGTCCAGCATTATTACGTGTATTTTGAATACACCTGCTGGACGTTTACTGGATCGTGTAAACACCCCATAAGTCTATTGGACGGTGCGCTCGGAAACTTTTGCGCGAATGTTAGGCCTAATACCCCGTTTACACGATCAAGCTGGCTCGACGACCTGGCTATTATGTTAGCTAAACGAGCCAGCTCGATGTTTGCTCGATCGTGTAAACAGAGTAAAAGTGACGTTTTAGATGACTGGCATTAATGCTGTGGACGGCGACAAGTTAGTACAAGTTATAGTGAGGCACGAACTTAAATAATAACATCGTCCAAGCGTGTAAAGCACAAAATGAAACTGTGCTTGCACAGATGCTGTTACGTATAGGGCCTACTGTCGATATGCGAGCGTCTTATGAGCCGCATTACATTACACGTCTTGCTCGTTTGTCTGTTGGACTGTCTGTCTCACAGGGGGCTCTTAACGCGAAAAGAGAAGGCCATGAAAACGAAATCGGTGTGAACGGACGGACGGACAAAGTCGACAAACAAACAAGACCAGTAATGCGGCCTGCATAACAAAACAGCGGCGCTTCCTAGTCGATAAAACATCGCATGCAACGTTTTATCGCACATGCAGCCAGCCTCTTAGGGCCTAAGCGAGTGGTTACAGGCCTAAATATCGGTCTGTGACAAAACGAGCGGAGGGAATGGCATTGAAGCTGATACGCGATTTTAGTACGGACACTCACACAGGCACACAGACAGACAGACACACAAACAGGCAAACATCAACGACCGGATACAATCGATAGCGGTCATGCCGCGCATGCGTCCTGTGCAGGACTAATCTACGTGGTCACGTGGTCATAAAACAGCGACAGGGCGCCCCGTCGCGATCGCCGACCGAGCTAAAGCCCTGCTTCCGTTCACGAAACGCACGCAACGGACGCAACGTAACGCACTTGCGTAGTTTCTGACGCAAGGGTCATTAAGTAAGAAAACATTACATTAATAGTTGAGCCGACTTTACCGCCACACTTTACCAAAGTTAGACTCGTGACTCGCCATAGACTTCTAAGACTGGTACGCAAGCAAGCTCGTACGCAACAAACGCAGAGACCTGCAGGCCAGAGAATAGCGTGCTACACAAAATGTCGCAAACCCCATAGAAAGACCCTCACAAGCCAGAAAATGTCGCGCTGCTTGCTGTCCAACATTCTCTGGCCCCTTTTGTGGGGCTCCCTTTTGTGAGGCCCTCGTTCAGCCGAACATGCTGACCATACTTAAATGCCCCCGTGTCCGCACATCTCTAGCTACACATCGGCGACATTGCTTCTTCCATTAGAGTAAGCTAACGCAATGCACATAACCGAGGTAAGAGCGACGGCCGGGCGCGCGTGAATGTGGACGCATAATTTATAAGGTTTGTGGGACGTACCGACGGACGGCCAGCCGGAACCAGAGGGGACTGGAGGGACTGTCCTCTATTTCTCTGAGTGGATGGAACAGTCGTGCTAGATCCCGGAGTCCCAACGGCGTTTAACCGATGGTCGTAATCATCGAAGTCATCAAGCATGTCGCCCTCGCCCGCTGCAGTTGCCTGCCATAGCATTGGCGTCGTCGTCGGGGCACTGCGCTACCGATGCATGTCGGGAAGATACGACGCTAGATTATTCCAAACGTTCACCGCTGCTGACGTATTGCAAATTATTCTTCACCGTTCGTTGTTCACTTTGGCACATGTGAAAATGCATAACGCGCTATGCGTTTTTCCTTACCTTTATTACGGAGCCGTCCTAATAGGCCGCATTATATACGCCTGTCTGTATGTCGGTCCGTCCGTCCGTCTATTTGTCCCGTAAGGACTCAAACTGCTCTGTAGTCTCTTGGGAGAAAAGAAAAAAAGGTGGGGTTCTAGGCGACGACTCCATTGAGCTAAAGGGACGATTGCACTCACGACTGAAAAGTCTAAAAGCTTGTGAAGGTTACGCCTCCCAAGCCTTTCATTTTTATCGATTTTTTAAACAGTATAGTATAAACCAATTTGACATTTCAGCGTTTGGTACAAACTTCAAAAACGCTGTGTTTTTCTGTAATAACGCGTTTTTCTATGCAAAATGGTGTCTACAAACGTTTGTTGTACAACTATGGCAGAAAAGAATTAATGGAAAAAAATTAAAAAGAGAAAAGAAGAGGTAGCCCCAGAAGGATGTTTTTTAACTTGGTGAGTATAGATTAGAATAATAAATTGTACCCAGTAAAAGCTATAGACGAAATGAGACGTCAGGCCAGAGACAGTGGCACAGACATGCAGACACAGTAATAGACAATGTATGTAAATGTAACTTATACCCCGTTTACACGATCAAGCAATCGTGAAGCAAACATCGAGCAAACATCGAGCAATTAGAGCGCACATCGTGCACGTGTATTTTGAATGCATTTGCTGGATGTTTGCTCGATGATTGTTCGATGTTTGCTTGATCGCGTAAACGGGGTATTACTCGATTTGCTCCACGGAAGGAAATAAGCGACGAACTTTTAAAACGATTACGCCCACGACTGTAAAGACTATAGAAGCTTGTAACGCCCTTAGGCCTGTTATTTCTGTCAAATTTTTTTGAAACTGTATAGTATGAACTAATTTTGCGCGTTTTTCTATGAAATACAGCGTCTACAAAAGTTTGTTGTACAACGATGACAGAGAGAATTAATGGAAAAACATAAAAAAAGAAAAAGGTAGCCCCATAGCGCATAGGCCTATGGATTGGAATTGTCTTCAGTAAAGGCTATAGACGGAATGAAACGTCAGGCCAGAGACAGTGGCGCAGACATGCAGACACAGTAATGGACAATGTATGTAAATGTAACTTACTGGATTCGCTCGACGTCTCAGTCAACGTTTTGTCCAGATTCAAACCAGCAAAAAACGTAGGCCGACCCGAATTACCTGAGGTCAACTGAAAGCTACATATCAACACTATTTCACCGCATGGCGCTTGGCTATAGCAACAAACAGAAGTTAGTTACAGAACGTAGAAGAAACACATATGAACAAACATAATAATAAATGCACTAGCTTAAACAAACGCATAGGCAAATAGCACGCAGAAAATTTACTTACATATACGAGTGATTTGTTGTATGATGCGGCCCTGATAATCTAGACTACATTATGTGTCATGACCGACCGTCCGTCTGTCCGTCCGTCTGTCTGTCTGTAGGCCCTATTTCTGCCCCGTTCGACCTCTTACTCAAACAGGAAATGGTTTAGAGAAACCAAAGTTAACGTAAACGTTTCCGAGGGTAACAGGAATACCAGGTGTGCCATTTCTCAGCTCAGAGTCAAAGTCAAAGATAGCATTATAACTGCATATTGCAGTAGGAGAGGACGGCCGAATATCATGTCGGTTTTGTTGCTTGTTCTTGTTTTCTGGCATATAAGTTTTAATTTAAAAATATTTTTTATTATCAAACCCAGAGCCTAACTTAGGCCTACAAAACTTCCTAGGTCTTTCCTATAAGCAAATTCTGCGCATAAAGTCTGTCCTAGAAATAGCCTAAGAAAAAACGCGTTTTATTACGTTATTAGTCCATACACTCAACCTAAAAATAACTTACTAGAGAAAAGTAAGGCAGCTTCTGGGGTGACTCAAGACGAACCATAAAAAAGGGCTAAGATGTTATAAAAATTCCTCGTAAGTTTTGTAAATTAGGCCCCTGAGTTTACCACACTCATAATAATTAAATATGTAAAAAAAAACTTACCAGTTACCAGATGTGATAATATCAGTCCTCTAACACAGCAAAAATCATTTGGGTAACCTTATTATGGCGTCCTTACAAGCCGACTTTAGTTGGTAATCACTAACATAGTCTAAAGCCTTCTTCATTTGATGTTATTTGTCGTATTAGGCCTACCTGCCCAATGTTTACTGATTAGCGTAGCAGCCGAAGATGTTTCTGTTAGCCTATGGCTTAGCTAATGGTAGGTCTAACAAAGAAGCGAAAATATGACACTGTGCCGACACAATATTCAGCTAACCGCTCACTCATAAGCCTATGCATACAAACTGTCCAAGTGCACAGCACAACCCTAACCCTGACATTAGACACTTTAAAGCTGAAAGATGTTGTAGAAGCTACTGTGCTATGGAAAACATTTACATCAATCTTGGATTTTTATGCCTTATTGCTTGAGTTATGAACGCGTGTGAAATGCACAGATGGACAGCCGGATAATAAAGTGATTGGACATTGTTGATGTCTAGTAAGAACGTGAACTTATCCGTGTGCTTGCCATTTATAGGCCCTAACTGCATGCATGAATGATCCAGCTGTCGTCTTGGCCCTACATTCGTTGTTAGTGCACTCAATTTTAGCCTGAGTAGCCTATTATGGCAATAACCATCCGACGCAGCAGGCCTACAGTATTTTGGTCCAAAGTGAAAGCAGCTATATGAGATCACCATCGTCATTACGCAGACTTTTACATTAGTTAAGTTTATATTATACGCTTAGGCCTATCATGTTGTTTTACGGTGCACATTTTGGGCAGTTTGGCCAAATAGGTAACCATTGGGCAAGTAGGCCTAATACGACAATAAACATCAAATGAAGAAGGCTTTAGACTACGTTAAAGATTACCAACTAAAGTCGGCTTGTAAGGACGCCATATGCATAGCCCCATCTATGGTTACCCAAATGATTTTTGCTGTTTTCGAGGACTGATATCATCACAACGTCCTTACACACATTTGTAAACTGGTAAGTTTTTTTTACGTATTATATATTTGCTGTTTTATTGCCAAAAGTCGGGGAATGAGCCTGACGCATGTAAAAAGCGCTATCAGGATCCGTATCTTTACCTTTTACCTTTTCAAGGCAGAGCAGTAGGCCTATACCTCCGGTCGGGTACAGAACGTTGGATGTGTCTACTGCTGCTGCTCCTACTACGCTGCTGCTCGTTATACCTGGAAATCAAGGTTGGCTGTGGTAAACTTCGACTGACGTCATCTAATTGCCAAACCCTCAACCCGCATTTCCGTCAGATGCAAGGATCTTGGTGATATTTGTTGTACAAGCCGAGGTATAGCCCATTTTGTCTTGAATTTTGTTGCCATGACAACAAGGGTCGGTCGGAGTAAAATTCAGTTAGCAGCATTTGATGGCCCATTTAGAAAAACTCCCCACAGATGCCAAAAAAATCTCGCAGATATCTTTTACACAAGCCGAGTTATAGCCAATTTTGTCCCGAATTTCGCTGTCATGGCAACGGGGGTCGGTCGGGGAAAATGTGATTGGCAGCATTCGATGGCCCATCCCCGAAAACCCCCATATGGGCGCAAATATCTGGCAAAAATCTCTTACGCAAGCCGAGTTATAGCCAATTTTGTCCCAAATTTAGTTGCCATGGCAACGGGGATCAATCGGGGGTAAATATAAATGTCACCGTTAATTAGGCCAACCCCAAAAACCCTATCCTAGAATCAAAAATTACGACTCTATCTTGCACACAACGAAAGTTATGACAGTTTAAAGAATTTTCAAATTTTTCCCATGGCGCCATTGTAATTTTTTTTGAATTTTTTGAATAAATAAGTCAAAAATTAAATTATTATTTTGTAAAATTAAAAAGGCACTTCCTTGCACAGAACGGCGTCATTTGACGTACATGTATTAAGCGTAAAAATCAGTCTAACGGACTCGCCTGTAGGCGAGTTGAAGTACCAAAAAAGTGTAGTAAATTTCGAACACAAGGGGTGTATATTTTACTTATATGGGGAGCAAAAACCCCTGGGCGGATTGAGCTTATTTTTTGGTGGTAGTGGTCCACGACATAATCATGCCATTCAAATTTGGTGACGATCGGTTCAGGGGTTTTTCGTTGGCTGAGGGTCAAAGTTTGCCTTTTCCCATAGATTCTCAAGGTCGTCCTTACTTGTCGTTCTTGTTCTAACTTGACTCCATTACGGCATTATGTGTTCTATGCTATACAACCAGGTTTAATTTTGCAGCCGATTATTGCAATATATAAGCGTATAAGGTAGTAAAACTGGTGTCATGCGGTGCGCTCTTGCAAGCAGCAATGTCGATGCTATAGAGCGCCGTTCGTGCATAGATTTTTCGCCTGACTGTTGCCCGGTTATCACGTCCACCGCAGACGTTCCTATATCAGGACTGGGTGCAAATGGAAAGCTATGATAGCGCATGCAGTGATGATCTAGCCTGGAAGCGTACGTTAAGCCGGGTTTCCATCCATCGCAACGCAGTGACAGAATGAGGCTTGCATCTTGGATCGCTTGCCGTGTTCTTGTTGCTTCCGTTGTTGTTCCCGTCCTCTATTTCATTAGGTTTTTTGGAATCTACATGTCAATTTTTTGTTTGAACTTTCACCATTTTTTAATTTTACATTTTCGTTTTTTTTTGTGTAAGCAAATAGAATTTGTTAACTGTTAATTAAACCAACATGTATGCAGGCACGCGTATACTTTTGCGTTTGTAGCCTACTTGTTTGCATCCTCTGCGTTATTTGCATCAAAAAGTACGCAAGAGCTTTGCGTTACGTTGCGTGCGTTGGACGTGGTCATAACACTTCAAAACGCGCCAAGGATGGAAATCTGGCATTAGGGTTAATAGCCTGGGTCGGTCGGTCTGTTATAGTGCGAGGAAGAAGGAAACCACATGATGCATAGTCACGCAATTGTGTCATGAAGCCCGTGGCAGACGACATATCCCTGTATCAAGCAGCAGCGGCAGAATAGGTCCTATATAGGCCTCTAGCAACACTAGTGACTGGTTGACACCGATCGAAAATCATAGCAAGCCGCATCAGAGAGAGGTGACGATCGCGGCTGAAAAAAAACATGCGATTATTGGAAAAAGTTATTTGGTTTTTAAATGTGTAAAGATATTGTTTAGTTTTTTAAAATTTCAAATGTACTGTTTAGGTTGTTTAAAGCTTGGATGTACAAGGAAAGCGAAACACAAATTTCAAGACTCAAATGAGAGGATCAAACAGAGAAAAAATAATTTACGTCGTAAGGGTGACACACAAAAATATGATAAAATTCGTGTAATGAACAGTGACGTACTAATATGCAGAATACGATACACCGTTTCACTACATTATTAGTAGACAGAGAGGCAACCACATAAAGTCAAATGTCAGAGTTTGTGCGGCTCTGAATTGACCGGAAATATCAGGCAGATGAAAGTTCAGGGGACACGCCAATTTTCTAACCAATGTGCCTTTTCAGTTAACAAAATATTCATTAAAGCTTCAAGCTTTCTAATTCGAGTTCTCGGATGGAAAACGTCAACCGTTTCCGTTCTCGTTTTCGTTAGCGTTCCCGACGGCAGCATCTATCGACAAGCAAGAAGCGCCGTACAAGACGTGACGTATAATACCTGGTGACGTCACGTATAGGTCACGTGACTCGGGCTAATGCGAACATTGTTCTCGACTAATGGACTTAGGCACACGTCCGGTCGGCTTTCGCGTACCTACTTACTTAGCCGAGACGAAGCCGCGCGAAATGGCGGCGGCTAGCAATAGCATTCGGAGAGAGTGATAAATTTGATTAGCGGATGCGCACGCAACCTTCAGCACTGCTGACAGAGATTTCATAATGCAGCCACGGTGCCACCGGCCGCAAAATGCAGCGACCTTTCGCGGACAAAATGATGTCCGAGTGCCGACATGATCAGTGACGCCATAGCGGAGGAAAGAGGCAGAGAGGGCAACAGCCCACCCTTAATTTTCGACTGTCGGGAAAATGTCGGAAAATCTTCTTCTTGTTGGAAAATTTTCGACCACCAGTGCAAAATTTGGGGTTAAATACTTCGTTCTTGGAAAAAATAAGGGCAAAATTGCATGGAATTAGAAGCATCCATGATTTCCTCTGTCTGGAATTTGCAGCGTGTCGCAAAATTGCAACTTCCCAGCTGTCCGCCTTTTACAACTCAAGACACCAATGGCGGAAACGATGTGAGATTTAAGATTTTACAATTCAGTCGGCTGCAAAATGCAACGGCCTCTTGCTCATGAAATGCACGGTGTCGGCGCCGTGTGTTGACATGATATGCGACCGTCCGGCCCGCCGCTGAGCGTCTGCGGCGATGAAAGTTAATAAGTTCATCTCATGATACTTGATCAAACAAGCTTTTACAAAACTTACAAGAAGTAGACTTAAGCTTACTGAACATTTTACTTTAAGGGGATGGGAGACAACCGTGGTGCACAAAAACCGTAAACTATAAAAAAAATCAGGCTACCTGCTGCTGTTGTGCTGGTTTTAATTAAGAAAAGCCCAGCTATCGCTAGGGCGGGCTGCATGTACTGCACATATCCGAATGCCAGTGCCCGACTTCAGCTCGTGGAAAAAACAATTTTCAAGACTCACTAGTCCCAGACGCTACGGTGACGCTGCTATATCGAACACTACAATCAACGCTCTATACGATACGGTTGGGCGCACATAAGGTGATGGCTGCAAACAACTATGCATTTAAAATTAGGGCTAAATCGCTGCAGACAGATACATGTTTACTATCGTCAACCTATAGAAACTCGTCATCGCCCTATCAAACGGTACCAACGCCAACATCTTTACAATGTGTCGTTTAGCCACAATACCGCACAATTGGCATAACAGAGTGCGTACTGATCCTTTAGTATCATCCACGGTCGATGGTTTTCATGGCATATGAAAGGGTTTATACAACTTCCTATTAGTGATCAATAGCAACCTATCTCTTTCTGAGATAGAGCGAATTATCGGTTAAAAACGCACATTTTCCTACCCGACCTTTGTTCAACCCTAAATTTGAAAACGTTTCCCTTTAACTAGATTGCTAAAATTTTGCAGGTGAATAGCCGAGACGCAAGACTAATTAGCCGTGTAATAAGTTTTATGGTACGACCTACAGTTTAGCCACAATACATGCGTTACAGAAAGACGACGACAGAAGACAACAGACGACGCATCGTACCAAAGGCTCGACTAACGGTCGGCGAAAAAAATGGCGCTACGCAAGCATTTATTCACACTTTAGAAAAACTATAAATTTGAATATCGGCTCCATTTACAGCGCATTTTAATTGTTATAACATCTGAAATACACCGTATCCGGAAAAAAGAGTCTACACTTTTTTCCGAATAACTTCAAAGAATTTAAACTGACTTATATTTTTTGGCCCACATTATCACTATGATACGCTTTACTAAAATGTCTAAAACTTATTTTCAATATTTATTTTTCGCTACGTATAGCTAATGTAATCGTGACGTCATCGAAAATGCAATTTCTGCGGAAAGATAATGTCTAGATGAGCCTCTGCAATATGAAAACAGGAAAACTAATGAAAGAATACTGCAGTAAAAAAACTTAAGAGATTGTTGGCATAAAAATAAACTACTTTTTATCAACTTTTAAACCCGGTTTTGCTTTTCGCCATGTTAAGCGTGGTCGTCGCGTGCACTGCGAAAACGTCGTTGTGCAGCAGCTAGACCTGCGAGTCGCTGAGGTAAAGAAACGTGACCCGACTTGAGGCTAAAATGACCCCAAGTCGACGGCGGTCATTTCAAAAACGACTTGAGACGTTCAGAAGTTGTGATGAACTTGCGTGAACGCTGTACGTATACTCTAGGCTAATCATAAAGTGTTTTATAATTATTCCTTCGGCAGACATCTGTTTATTGTCATTTCCTGAAGGAATTTCGTACAGTCAGTTAAAACTGTGTTGACTGTTTTGACGCGCTACAGCTACAGCAAGATACGGCGACTTCGGAATTTTGTCGTCCGTCCGTCCCCA
>Ga0056128_1010109_pt1 | contig 11776 bp, 8 predicted proteins | sample WorMetLIZISLAND2_FD_71113 | JGI IMG/M metagenome (GOLD analysis project Ga0056128, IMG submission 71113) | Marine gutless worms symbiont microbial communities from Max Planck institute for Marine Microbiology, Germany - Olavius geniculatus... ... | reverse complement strand
ATTTCCTATTGGTGATTAATAGTAACCTAGGCCTTATCTCGCACCGTTAATGAGATACAGCGAGTTATTGGCCAAAAATCGCAAATTTTGACCACCCCCCTCTCATTTAGCGACCTCGTTTGGGGTGACCCCCTTCGAATTTATGAAAAGCTTTAAGGTTCCTAAAACTAGAGTCTTCCAGGCAGCCGATGGTGAAGATTTGGAGATCCTAGCTTGGACCGTTTTTGCCTGATCCACCCGTGTGACAGACAGACGGACAGACAGAATTGCGATGGCTAAGACGCGCTGAAAGCATAGCTGCTTTCGCGCGTAAAAAATTGGTCCATAGTGCAACTGCAAAAATCACACTTCTCTTTCAGGTTTTGGAGACAAACCCCCCCATCATCGCCTCCTCCTCACTCCCCAGGTATTGACTGAGCGCTGATGAGTGCAACAGTTGCGCTGCCTGGTGCTGACAATACAACAGAGCGACATTGATTGACACAGATAACCAGCAACTAACTGTCAATAAAGCCAACTGACTCCACTGCATTGCTTCTGATGTTGCTGCTGCTGCTATAGGCCTAGGCATTGACTCCATCCACGCAGGCAATGAGGGAGATGGCCCCCCACCACGACCCATAACCTTGTGGAGGCGACGATTCCTGAATATTTCTGCAACCGCAGAACGAGCCAATTTTTTTGCATCTCGGCACCCAGATCAACAACCTTAACGCCAGTTGCCATTTTGTGCATCCAAACTAAATGGCAAAAAGTCGAGATGCAAGTTTCGAGTTGAAACTGTGCACTTTTTCTCACATGCACGATGAGATATTTGTGGACAGAAAGCCACTGGCGTAACCAGAGGGGAGCACTGAGGGCACATGCCCCCTAGGAGACACAGATAACAATTATTTAGTGCTCGAGCTAAGCTAATTCTTCTCAAAACAGTGCCAAAATGCACTAAACACTTCATTTCCACACCAAAAAGTTGGAAAAATTTCCGGGGAGAGAGCTAGACACTCCTCCCACATCCCACGCTTTAAGTGACCTCCCTACATCCAAGTCCTGGCTGCGCCCTATAGCTGGATGACAAATAAGAAGGGGAGAGGGAAGTTAAGGTCGACCCCCCCCCCGCCACACAGTGATTTCTAAAAGTCAGCGCCCATGTATGCCACAGTATAGCTGCTGCTGCTGCTGGCGTGATACAGGTGGCAGGCAGAGAATACACGTGAGAATAAATCAATTAGCACGACGCCATACAATACAATGGATAGAGAGGAACGAGACACACGGAGGGGGTGTAGTTCCAATCTCATCACTTGCAGGAAACCTATACCAAAAAGGTGACGATATAGCTCTTAATGGGAAGCCCATCTCAGAGCTACGAAGCGTCACCTGCCATAAGGGATCACACAGCCACCCGACACAGGTGAACGTGCCCTGCTTTAACCCCAGCCAGATAAGCTGGTACTCGATTTACCTACCTCGGAGGGATGTAAGGCTGAGTTGATCTAGGCGGCTAGTTACATACCGAGATGGTTTACCTGCCCACAGGAAGTCACCCATTGCAGTATCAACCCGGCTCGGCGTAAAGTAACTTCGTTGATCGGATGAAACGCGTTACCGCTACGCCACGCCAGCAACATACTGCGTGTTGAAGTCAACTCAGCTTCCTGCCCTCTGCGGAATGGAAATGAGAGTAGTAGCTTTTGGGCTATCGGGTAGGCCTAATGTGGCTGAATGCGGCGGTGGTATGTCTGCGTGATGCACTGCGGGTCCAATTGTTTGCTGGCAACGGCGATGGACGGCCCCATAATGTTGCTGCAGTATCATTAGCTGATGCCAATCAGCTGCCACTTCCCACACTGTAAGGTGCTTCCCGACATGAGTCGGACTCTGGTAAGCAGTTAAGAAGTATAAGTACCTGCCCTGACCTATACCTTTATCTTAACCAGCGGGTGCCAGTGATGATAGACACACAGCCTACCGACTCTAGCACACTTTTAGCCAGTTGATAAATGGGATCAACATAACTGCAGGAAATAGTGTTGAACAGAGACAAAACAGAGACGAACAGTCGTTCATCAGTAGCATTTACATACCATCCAGAAGAGCGTTTCATTGGCAAACCCTGTATACTGTTCTATCGTTGAAAGGACGCTGAATATCAGACATATCAGCACCATCATGAACCTGTATCGTACAGCACAGAAAGAAAGCACCTTCAGTCCCTACTCCCTAGTAGTCAATAATTCACTAGAGCTAGTTCCCAGAGAGCAAGACTAATCAGTTGATTATCTCCCTTTCGGCAACCTTTAGACTGTTACACCAAACACCACGGATACAACGCCATAGCTTCGCGCATCGCTCGGTGTGCCTTTTTTACATCCTAGCTTTCACTGGTATTCACTGCACCTATCCGCAAAGAAATGGCCAGGCTGAGTTGGCCTCGGTGGCTGGTTAAATACCGAGATGGTTTCCCCATCTGCAGACGGTCAGCCACCCATCCAAGTACTAATGGGGCCATGTGGTTAATCATTATTTCCCACAGCCCTCGTTATTTAGCAAATGTAACTAAAAGACAGACTGGATGTGGACGACAATCAGTGATTATGCTGACCACATTAAAATGATGCTACTGATGCAGCTGCAACAAACGGCCAGCCCTGTATTAAGTCAAATGCTGCAGTGACGGCTGGCCCGGTCACGCAGTGACAATAATGCACAGTCAACTAAAACGTTTCTATTAACAACACAGTGCACAAAGCTGGCATCTGTTGTGGGACCTCCCACCAACAAGTGCTCAGAGAGACAGAGACACAGACAGCAAGACAAACAAGCCAGCAGGCACGAGAACTGGCTGTCAATTCCAACCATAATAATAAATAAAGAAATTTTTAAAAAATGTTTTTATTTCCATAACATGGACAGACAAACACACTGCATAAGAAGATCAGACAGAACCGGCCGAACTGCACATTAAGGACTGTATAAAGAAAAACAAAAAACGTCATACTATCCGTTTGGACAGACAGAGATGGACAGACAGACACACATACACACACACACACACAGACACCCTTTCTGCAATGAAAAAGCTGAGCAAAGCTGTGCTGCCTGACTTTAAGGCAGCCAGCTGAGTGGCTGTATAGCAGAAAATAGCATTGGACGGCCAGCAATAGATGACAGTTTTGACACACAAGACAGAGACCAATCTGCTACCGCCTGACGTCAATACAATGAAATAACACTGGCTTGGTTGTGTAACCATATAATATAACGTTTAATATGACATTGAATTTGGCACGGCAAGGTCATTGATTCACGGTCGGCTCGCTATCAAGTGGTTACTGTTGCGGAAAGGTAAACCATCTCCATATATAAGCAACACCAAGGTCAACTCAGCCATCCATCCGTCCGGGGTAGGTAAATCAAGTACCAATCTGTCTGGCTGGGTAATGGCGGGATATGTTCACCTGTGTTAAGTGGCAATTAACACTATGTGATCCCATATGGCAGGTGACATTCTGCAGCTGAGATGGGTTTACTTTCCCATGAAGAGAAGCCATTAACCATAACTTCTTTGGCGGCAAGGCACAGTGGTTGATCTCAATGAATTCAAAATGAATGAAGTTGCTCTATGTCAGTCAGACCTGGTTAGTATCTGAAATAAACAGATGACTGACGTCATGTGATGGTGCCATAGTACCCGCCCTATGGGTGAAAGAATCTTTAAGTAACCGTCATTTGCCAGATGGCGCCACAAAGCACTACACGCTGCACTAAGCAATGCAGCAAAAATCTACACACATCTAAACAAAAAGCCCAGCTATCGCTAGGAAAAGCCGACCTTACCACCTACATCTGAAGCCCAGCCTCCGATTTTGAGTAACGAAGAGAAAGCGATTTGTCAGAGGTGAGACAGTGCCATGCACACAATGTTAACGAAACAGTCTTGAAAGCTACAATGAGTGCTAGTATAACAGAGATCGCACATGGTCATTTCACTAAGCAATATAAATAGCTACTGTTCCATGCATGTGGTCATCTCACCAGGTGACATAAACAGCTAGAGAGAAAATGAACAAAGAAAATATCAGATGCAGGTTTGGCAAATATTTCTCACAATAAAAAAGCCTTGCCTATACAGTTCCTGCTGCAATTCTGACCTTTAAGGTCATTCACAGTCAATGATTTTTGTGTCACTTGAAAGCCAATATGCGACTTTCTATAGTGATCAATAGCAACTTAGGCCCTGTCTTGCACCATTTAGCCGCAATAGCACATAACGGCCTTCAAGGTCATCCAAGGTCAGTGATTTCCATCTAATCTGTTAAGGTGTATGCCACTTCCTATTAGTGATTAATAGTAACCTAGGCTGTATCTATCACTGTTTCCGAGATACGGCCACTTACAGCTTCAAACATTCCATTCAAAATTGTGGCCAAACCACTGCAGATGGACACATGGTTACTATTGACAGCCTATAGGAAGTCACCACTGCGCTATCCGATGGTACCATCACAGACCCCCTATGACTTACCGTTTAGTCACAATACCGCATGATTGGCATTGCATAGTGCATTATGACCCTTCAAGGTCACCCAAGGTCAATGATTTCCATCTAATTTGACACGGCGGATGTGACATCATATTAGTTATTAATAGTAACCTAGGTCATATCTGTCACCGTTTCCAAGATATGGCTAGTTTTCCATCAAAAATGCACATTTTTCCTACCATCCCTTCATTCAGCCCTCAATTTGAAAATGTTCCCCTTGGAGTAGATAGCTGAAATTTTGCATGCTTGAGTCTAACACCAGTGGTTAATTATCTGTGTAAAAAATGTTACCATATGCCCTACCCGTTAGCCACAATACATCCGTTATAGACAGACGGACAGACGGATGGACGACAACAGCTCAACCTTTACTAAAGTATGGTTAGCTGAAAATGTAAAAAAAAATTCAAACTTACACTGAGAAGTGATAAAGAAAGCACTTCCAGCCTGTTGGTCGTTCAAGAAAGTTGTACACTTGTGTCTGAAAGTTCTGATGAAATGGCGACCGTTTTCCTTGCGGCATAGTTGACATAAAGTCAGCATGCACATCACCATCCGTTAGTTTCAATGTGGGAAATGACTGAACTGGGAAGCAGTCGGACCACGTTGGAACATTGCTGGATCCGGCATGGCAGTCATACTGCTGCTGAGCAGCGGCAGGCGTGGTCAACGACAGCAGAACATCAGCATGTGGACTAGTGGACAACACCTCAGCCACCTCACCATCATCACTATCAACATCAGCAGCTGATGGCTCCATTCTCAAGCACTTCAGAATGGAATCCTGGCTAGACAGGTAGTTGAACGGTCTCAGTCACACATCATGTTCCAGCTACAGCAAATGTCCAATCAGCTGCAACAATTCACACCGCTGCTCAGCTATCTACAACTACATATGGGAGAAACTAAAATAACTAATTTGCTGGCAAAAATTCATGAATTCAGTTAAATTATTAATCACTATGATGAAAGTAGCATAGCACACAAGTCATTGCACAGAAGTCGTTAGTCATAGCAGCATCGTCTCTGCAGCATAGATTTGAGTTTGTCAAATATGTTTTCCGGAATACTGTCAACTCTTTCCCAGGATAGAGTAAAACAGTATTTTCGGCAGTGTGGGCATTGGCAATAGGTAGTCTAAAAAGTTAAAATACAAAAACACAGGTCGACGTAAACTCGGCATAGCCTAATTACTCTGCTAGAACCTGACCATGTACTCTGGGGCCTTGTTAACTCTGCTAGTATATGAAAACTACTTTTATGATATCACTGAGCCACGCCCACAGCACCTGTAATACGATATGATGCGTCTCATCCTTCCTATAGCCTCACAATTTCGAACAAGTTCATAAATTTACTACGAAAAACTTGCTAACAAATGATGAGCTTTAAGTCAGCAGATGAAAGACGAGAGTCTAAACAAATATTAGGAAACTTGCTACAATATTTCAAACTCACGACGAACTCACAGAAACTTTTTCGCAATGTAAACAATAAACACTTGTGAACGCAGTAAGTAACATAAAGTGAGATAAAAAATGCGGATAAAGCATACCGGTAAAAACCGAACGTCGTACCGTCGTCCGTAATGCCAACTTCCTTACTGTAAGTAATTAATTAATAGCGAAAAAATGCCACGATCAACACGTTCTTACAATCTGTAAAACGATGCGTGAACGGATGCACGGTCAGTAGGCCTACGTACTGCGGTCAGTCAGTGAATGCTGCGCCTGTCATAGTGACACTGACTAGACGACGGTAGTCACTGCAGCCTGTCATCGCCGTCAGTCGGTACACACTACAAAGTACACAATCTACAGTCTACACACTGAACGTCAGTTTGCGATTCGCACTAATTAAAGTACAAGCTACATACTTTTGACATTTTTCTCACTTTCCCAGTTTCTTCTGTCCGGTTTCTTCCTCGGGGTCCCTCGATCATCTAAATCCATCTAAAGTCTGAAAGTGCACTGTCCCATAACACGACGTAAATGCGCGAGAAACCGTAGATAGGTCGGTCGGTATTTTACACCATGATACCGCCTGACTGATTTACAATCTTACGGTAACCGTTGTCCATTCATAAATTCGTCATTGCGCCTCTCCAATACAGCAAGTGAAAAGTGATCGCAGTGCATGAAATTTATTATTTCCGCTCACCTGTAGCACTGTTTTTTTTCTGTCAGTTTGTTAACACGTTTCAGTTTTCACCGTGGTTTGTTGCTGATATTCGCGTTAAAACAATCTGAAGTTAGCTGGCATTGAATTCTACTAACGTTAATTCTATTTTCAGTTTGGCGAACTGATAGGAGGAGGAGCGCAAAATTTACTACTTTCAGTTCGGGGGGGGGGGAACGGATAACGCCCGACGTCGCCGTGCCGCTGATGTCCTGCCGCCGTCACTGTCAGGCGCTGAGCTGCACGACACTGATACCTCCAGACTTTTGTTGCCAGCAGTAGACAGCCTGGAGGGACTAGAATGTGGCGGAAAGATAATTAACTAACTAATTAATCTAAAATACATGAACCTGAGTTGCACAATAAAATTTTAAGTTCATGCTGCAAGTTTACGAGCAGGCCATTATGATCCAATTCTGCAAATGTTTAGCTGAGAGTAAACCTATCAATATTGTAAAGATTATATGAATAAGAATTGTGGCGTTTAATTATTTTTTAGTCTATTTTGTATAAAGAAAGAACGTCCGTCTGCACAAGTCATGGCATCTCGTTACTCTCTACCTGCACTGATAATGAGAAGTTACTAGAACTCACAATTAAAGGTTCTCCCAATATTTATTACTTTGGAATTTAAGTGATCTGTTCACCATATTTAATGCATTACTGGTGCGATGTGAAATTAACCAAATTTGAAATTTGCCAAACTGACTCTAGTATAGCCCATTGAGCTGCACTTCTGATCGCTGAACTGCTTTTAGTAAATTCTGATTCTTTCGACTCAGTTCGGCGAACTGACGGTAGTAATTTTGGTCACCAATCTTTCAGTTCGCCGAACTGACAGTAGCACTGAGCTTCTATTAAGGTCTGGTAATTTGTACACGATTTGCACGTTGTTGATTAGTTTACTGTACAGTGGTTGTGCTGTGTTTGTCAGCATACCGGTGCCATGGGCTCAGCTTACCCCCGGGCTGAGTTTACCACAAAGTGCTGCTGCGCATGAGCGACCTACATATTTATTACGGTGTGCTGAGTTTACCGGGTTGAGTGTGAAACCTGGGTATGGTACCACGAGAAGTGCCACCCAGTGCCTTGGCCAATTCAGAAAGGAATGTGTATGCCTTTATTGTATTACGCTTATTTTTTTCTTGATGACAAGATCATGTTCTTTGGAAATTTTTACTTCAGTTATGTGTGCCCAAATTACCATTCAGGGTGGAATTACCTATCCATAAACACAATAATAATGAATAAAACAGCAGCCAAAAAAATGCCATGTGGTCAGACTCAGAGAAATATCAACAGTTAAGACATAAACTAATGAAAGAAAACTAATCTGGTCTCTGGGGTTTACGGTGGATTGATTACATGGATAGTCATTATTTCGTCTCGTGGTAAAGTCTGTCCGCTTGCTAAACTGAGCCCACCTTACATGGGCCACGTTTACCTACTTGACATGTAAGTAGGTCGAGCATGCACAGTAGTACTCTGTGGTAAACTCAGCCCGGCGCTGAGTGCCATGACACCGGTACCACCTTCTTGGTTATGCAGGCCAAGGCCAGGCAATCATTCAGGCGACTCACAAAGCGTTTGTGGGATGATCGTGGTATAAGTCTGAGTAACAAAGTTGACATGTATAATGCTGCCATCCTGACATCACTGCTCTATGGAGCGGAATTCTGGGTCCTCTACCGCCGCCATGTACGCAAACTGGAACAGTTTCACATGTGGTGTGGAGAAGAACCCGAACACAGAAGTACTACAAAGCATGGTGATACGTTCAGATTGCTGATATGAGAATTTTGGACAAAAAATGATACCTTCAGATCACCGATCTGATAAGTGTGCAAAAATTGATACGTTCAGATCAGCGATACTCCAGGGTGTGTTGCCATGACAGCATGTGTCTGCAGCGGTACAAGCGCCTGTTGGTGCTCGTACCGCCGCAGACACATGTCGTCACAGCAGCTGGCTTACTGACGACCTCAATCCCTACACATATCACAGGTTACCTGCAGTCAGCTAAGTTTGCAGACTCAGACCAGTTGACTCCAATACATAGCTAATGCTACACCCTTAATATGGGTGTCCATCTATCATCACATAACTGTTTCAAACTCTGTCTAAGCCCTAACCATAAACCCTAATACTAACCATAACCCCAATGAAATAATAATAATTAACCCTACAGCATTACGTATAGCACTAGTGACTTCTTGCAAATCTGTTTCTACAGGCACAGTGACACATTTAGATTGGCGATCTGACAGTCTTGGACAAAAATTGATACCTTCAGATCAGTGATCAGTGATCTGAAAGGTATGTAAAAATTGATAGGTTCAGATTGCTGATCTGAATGTATAATTATCGTGCTACAAATCTGTGGTATAGCTGGTATTGAGTCTTTTCTTCTGACGGCACAGCTACGATGGACAGTACGTGTTGTACATGAATGACGACAGACTATCCAAGATTAGACAAAGAACTTTGTCCTAAATATTAGCCTAGTGGTAGATCTCCGCCGTCATCGTAGGCTCACCCAAGATCGTCTTCTACAGTGAACTGCAACAAGGAACTCGCTCTTGTGGTGGCCAAAGGAAACGTTTTAAGGACTGTTCGAAGGCCCATCTGAAGAGGCGCAATATTGAACCAAATGAACTAGAAGACCTAGCAGCAGACAGATCTGAGTGGTGTTCACTCTGCAAAGACTCAGTACAACACTTTGAAGCCAATCGGATCCAGTATCTGGAAGCAAAGAGAAGTCATCACAAGTCTAGATCGACGCCTGTCGATGCAGACTTTCTGTGCACCATCTGCGGGCATGCATGTGCATCAAGGATCAGACTGCACACACACCGCCGAAGTCATCTGTGATCGGAGATCTGTCGATATTGACGGCTCAGTCCACCACCGCCTTCTGAAATCCAATGAATGAGATATTCATGAAGGCAGAAAGCCTGGAGCAAAAGTTTAACACTTTAAACTTTTTATTTTGGCAGTTATTAAGACATTATACACGATGTTGTGAGCCTGATAAATGTTGAACATTTATTATTACTTTGATATATTAATCTGTTGTTAATTCTAGAGTTGTGTTTGTGATTTTGTAGATGATGAGCAGCCAAGTGATCCTTGTTCACGTTGTTCTTGTGATCTTCTTAGTATCCAGTGCACTGTCAGAAATGTGCAAAGATGAAGGAAGAGCTGCTAAGTACTCAAAGGAGAAAAATATGAAAGAGCATTACAACATCGTGCTGATAGGTGCCACCGGTGATCTGGCCAGAAAATATCTGTGGCACGCGCTGTTTGAAGTTTTCAAACAGCGCTACAGTGATCTGGTGCATTTCCGAATATATGCTGCAGCGCGGACAGATGCAGATGATGGAAGAAGGAAGATCAGCAAGCTTTTGCTTGGTCTGGTGAATTGTCAGTCTGATGCAAAATGCCGCGAGGTGAAGACAAAATTTGTGGAGTCAGTGCAGTATCAGCGGCTGAAGACAGAGCGTGACTTTGCGAAGTTGTCCGACATGCTCTATGAAAACACACAGTCGATGTATGGACTAGAACCAGGATCTGCAGTCACATATGAAAGTGGGCGTCTCGTATATATGTCAATTCCACCTTCTGCTTATGCCGTGACTGCAAAATATGTTCACACTTATCTGCGACCAAGAATTGGACGACCATGGATGCGCATTGTTATAGAGAAACCGTTTGGCCAAGACTTAGACAGTGCTAAGGCATTAGTGAAGGATATGGCAATGCATTTCGATGAGAAAGAAATCTATCGGATTGATCACTTTCTGGGAAAAGCAACAGTCAACCAGATGTTACCTTTTCGGTAAGTTTCACGTATGACTCCTATTGTCTAACTTGAGGTTGTAAACTAAGTTTATAATTTGCATAGTTTTGGTGTGTTATTTTGTCCAATATTTGAGCTAGGTAGAGGTTATCAGGTTTAGTCTATTTTATTGTGCAATTTACTTATGAATCTAATATTGTGAATTATTAAAATTGGTCCACATTTGCCAGTAATAATAGAAACAAAAGTGTCACTTTTTATCTGGACTCGATATACTTGTCATGGAGTTGAAAGAAAACAGTTTCTTTATTTTAAGATGCCCAAGCCAGTGGTTTTTATTGGGTTTTGGTTTTTTTGGGTTAAACATTTTCTTAAGGATCTCACGTGATGAATTTTGGGGCCAAGTTATTAGAATGAACACTGCTAGAAACTGTCCACATCAGATAAATATCCAAAAAGATTTAAAATTATACATTTATAATTTTAAAACTTAATTGCAATGAAACATATGGAACAAGAACGAAACAATGAATGGGTTAAGTTTGGAGGTTTTTGTGAGTTTACTCAATAAAACTCGCTAGGTGTTTTTGGTATGTGCCCATGTGTCTCAACCATAGATGTTAAGAACATTCATTTGCAAATAAAAATCGTCTCTGACACACACAAGTTCGACCAAGGCCTATCTCATCTACTGCATGATGGACTGCACCGGCTGAGTGTTCCTGAGCGAGTACAGTACAAGCTGGCAGTGACAGTTCACTGTTACTGTTACTGTTCCGCGCTTTCGACAAAGCACGACGTTTGGCCATCTGTTGGGGGTCCGATAGCTTGGAACTCATTACCAGACAATCTCCATGATCCATCACTCTGCAGCAGTAGCTTTATGTGCGGCTTGAAAACTGCATTTTTTGTGAGATACTAGTGTATTCAGTGCAGTAGAGATGCTTTGTGATGTTGCGCTTTATAAATTCAATGTTGACATTGACATTGACATGACTTTATTTGTCATATTGGGTGAGGGGATCTATTTCATGTTGCTGTTCTACTACAGTAGTTGTGTTAACTGTGCATTTTATGCAAAAGGTTTTACATACTTTTCTGGATAATACTGCTTACTGGGGTTTGCCCAGAAAAGAACATCATCATCATCATCGACAACCGTGGGCTCAATGCCCGTTGGTGTCTGACGCCATTTTTACTATCGCTGCCCACCGCTGCCTATCTAGGGCAGCGTGGCTTAACTCCTGCAGGGTTGT
>Ga0056128_1010108_pt1 | contig 11776 bp, 7 predicted proteins | sample WorMetLIZISLAND2_FD_71113 | JGI IMG/M metagenome (GOLD analysis project Ga0056128, IMG submission 71113) | Marine gutless worms symbiont microbial communities from Max Planck institute for Marine Microbiology, Germany - Olavius geniculatus... ... | reverse complement strand
CCTGTGTGGGGTGGCAAGTAACACTGTGTGATCCCATACGGCATGTGACACTCTGTAGCTCCAAGATGGGTTTCCTATAAAAAGCTATAAACCACCTTTAGCCCTTTTTAACCTTTTAACTGAATAAAGACTGAAGGCTGAAAATTGAAAGGTGAGATGCAAAAGAAAAGGGGTTCTTGGGGATGTGGGTAGATGGTAGCAAGCTCCCTGCCTAAAAGCTGAGAGTACGAGGGAGTGTTGTAAGAGCTCCCCTGTAAGGTCTGGAGTAAAACCCCATCCCAAACACATTTATCGGCAAAGATAAATCTTAAAAAATGCACGCATCTAGCGTAAATTTGTTTAGTATTCACTGCAAACAACTTGCATCTACAAGTGCACATTTGTGTGCTCTGCATGCTAAAAAGTCTTTCTAGATAATCAAATATTTCACTAAAATGCAAAGATAAATGCATAAATAGCCATAGAGCTATCTACGAGAGATCGACGTTACCAATACTGTCAAATAGCACACACATATGGACATAATTGAATCAAATAAAATCACTCTTGAGCGGGTACATTCGGGTACAGTGCAGCATTGATGCAAAATAGAACTTGATAAGATAAACTAATAAAACAAGTCAAATTAAACCTATATCAACCTATAATATGTCAATGACTGAGACGTTCACATAACAAGCAACTCTCACAATAAACAAGTCTACAATGTCAAACATGTGAACAAATACATTTTCGCTATTAAACAAACAAAAACACAAAGCAATAAATTAAGAACACAAGTGTGGTTAATACTATTAGAATACATGCAAAAGAATACCAGCCGAGAATTTTTCAACATGCACAAAATATTTCAAAAGCCTTATATCTTTCAACAAATATCTATAAAAACCTACATTCTTCTGTAGCCTACTAATAGCTGTTTCAACTCTCAGAAAATAACCATGCCATAATTACAGCAACAGAAATACCATTCTTATCCTTACTATTATTACTATTACTATCATCAGGCGTTAAAAAATACACATTTTGCCACCTGCTCCAATAAAAAAATACAAAAATATGTCAGCCCACTGCCAAATTACTACGCAGCTGTTCGCTCAGAGTTGTAGAAAGTTAACCTCAACCTGATCTTTGACGTCAGACCTCTGACCTGAACAATGGCAACCCTTGAGAACGTTCAGACCAATTTTGGTTTTTCTATGCCTCTATGTTTTCAAGTTAGAAAACCGTACAGGACAGAGAGATATACAAAGTGATAAACAAGACCTGCAATGAGGGCCCATTATGACAGCCACATCATAGTAACAGCAAAACAAATCATCATCTATGATCCGCCTGCAACTTGACTGCCACACAAATCTTTTTTACAATGACTTATGACAGTGCTACACAAATCTCTTTTTCACTTGCTGACTGATTTAGTGACTGTAAGAGCATTGCTGGAACCAGTCAACCAAATTACTGCAACCTGCAACTGTTATATTATAGTTCCCGGCAAGCTTTCATCTCTCATATAACTTTACTCCAGAACACCACCAATGTTTCCCTGTCCACTGCAATTACTGCCATAGATTTCGGGGCGTTTCCCAAACAATTTCAGTACTTTTTGTTACTGCCGATACATTACTGAGCTAGCAGGAAATAAGTGGGTTGCATTGGTTGTAGTCATGATCATCAATTAATCCTATTAGCGACACCTCAACTTCTAGTCCAGTTTGCGTTCTTCCGGTACAACTAAAAGCAATTTCTGAACAAACATCGTGATCGAATCTGTACGCAAGATACAAACAACACAGCAATAATTCACTGAGAGCAGCTGTATACTGAAACAAAGAAAACAAACATTTTGAATCCTTTAATTACATAAACACTGCCTTACTGCCTCTACACTGACAAGTGTTCTCCTCAGACCGCAACTGAAATGAATCCAACAGCAAACTGGATTTTTTATTTTTAAAAACACTAAAGCTAAAGAGATGAATTACTGAGATTACAAAAGCTAAAAAGTCACACAAATGGAAAAAACATTGAAAAAGTAAAGTAATTAAGGCTAAAAATCCTGCTTCAATATTACACACAAAAGTTTTCCCCAAAATTCCTACCAGCACTTGGATTAACTCGAAGCAATGCAGGAAGATGTATCGAAAAAGATCATCTATATCCATCCAACAAAAGATTGACTTTGACACCCACCCACTTTAGAGACTCACAGACCATTATCAGAGTTAACACAGAGCAGCACCATGGATTAAAAGTACCATAGCAGGTGGGGCAGAAGTTGCAATTTTCCGACAGACAACTGCAAATTTCTGGGTGCTCAAAACTTCAACTCTGCCCCTAAATTTCCCCAAAATGGGATTTTTAGCCACAAATTCAACATTTTTTTGGTCAAAAACGTTCGGAGAAAAAAATTTTCAGATATTTAACTGACAGCCCAAAATTGAGCGGAGAAGCAATTGCCATGATGTATGTTTGACACAAAAGAGTGAAGGTACAAAACAAACATACCCAGGAGCCGATTGAAGCTCTTGGGTTTAGACTTCCACTTGACACAGATGAGATAGACTGGAATTCCCGTAGATATGATCAGACAACCCATGCCTACAGCAGACAGACATTTCGTACACATACAGGACTGTCTGTAATACTTAGCTCTACACAAAAACCCGCCATCTCAGAGCATCGCCTGCCATATGATATCACAGTGTTACCTGCCACCCAATACAGGTAAACATTCCAGTGCCCCACTCATACCCCAGCCAGACACGCTGGCACTTGATTTGCCTATCACTGAGGAATGGAAAGCTGAGTTGACCATACATAATGACTTAGATCAAATGACATGTGAAAAAATTATACTTTGCATTCATGTTTAACCTGAGTACTTGGCCCAAGTTACTCCAAATTAAACTCACCATCTGCATTATATTAAGTCTAGCATGATGCTATAAGATGGGAATTTCATCCAGTCTTGTAGACAGAACAAGAAAAACCTAGCTAATGCAAAGGGGAATGCACGACAGAAATGCATGTGCGAAGGCCCGGTGCAAATGAAATCACAACGATGTTTCATTTAGACTCGACGGCGGATGATGCCTAGCACCATATCCAGTGCATGAAGTTCAGTATTGCGTACCACGCCCAGTGCATGAATTCCAATATTGGCTGAAAATCGCACATTTTTCCTACCCCCTCTCATTTAGTGCTCTCGTTCAGGGCGACCCCTTTTGAATTTATGGAAAAGCTTTACGGTTCCTGAAACTAGAGTCATCAAGGCAGCCGACGGTGAAGATTTGGTGATCCTAGCTTGCACCGTTTTTGCCTGATCCACCCATGTGATGGACAGACAGACAGATGGACAAATGGACGGACAGACAGAATTGCGATGGCTAAGACGTGCTACAGCAGTAGCTGCTGTCGCGCATAATAAAATGTTCACATTCAAAACTCTGAAGATAAAAAATTTGTAATTATGAACATTTTCTAAATAACGGTGATTAATCATTAGTCTCTGCAACTGAAATATAAACACTGCCACTGAAAACCATAAACTAGAACACAGCATAGCAACAGGCAATCGACGTCCATAAATATCGCAATACAGTTTAGCAGTAACAACAAATTCATTAAGTAGGAGAAGAAATGATGGAGTGAAATATCAGTGCAGTTCATTGTTCATACCAGTCTCAGTGGGTGAAGAATAGAGAGGCATAATTACAAGAAACACTGAGAATACGACATAGATGATTGGCCAACCAAGCCATACCTACAACATATACTCAGACATTCATAATAATATTAATACTAATTACCTACAACACACAGTTGCTTTATATATGATATATTTTATATGTTAATTAAGTTATGAAATGTGCCAATATATGTAGTGTGATATAGAAGTGCTTCTAGGGTTAGTTAAGTAAAGTTCACAAGTAAAGTTTATGAAAAGACTAATAAATGGTCAACTTACAAAAAAGATGAAAAGTGCAATTTACAAAAAAATGTCACAAAACATAAAAATGACAAAATAGTTAAGCACCTGGTATAAGTGATCTGCTGACTTAACAAGTATTTTAAAAAATCACAGGAAAAGTATTAGATCTCTCTCTGTCATATAAAATAATCACTATCGAGCTTGTTAATGTTACAAACAAATGACAATGCAGTGGCATGAATGATAAAATTATAACAAAAAATCGACTAAAAAGACAGACTTTGATCGGCCGATGCACGTTGGGTCTGGAGTAGCGGAAATAGAGCAGAGCGACCACAGACAGACCGATGGCCAACCAGTTGACAAACGACACGTAGTTGATTAGCATGTACATGTCCGTGGAGACCAGGTACAGCAACGACGTCAAACCCTGACCAGTACAAAGACAGTATAAGATTTAATCACACTGTCACTTTTATTAGATGTAATCACTGTTGCAGTGCAGGCGATTCTGGCTATTCCTACACATTTCTTGGTAGCATGGTCTGTCTGTCTGTCTGTTTGTCCCATTCGTGCACCCCGCTTAAATCAATTAACAGACGTAGATACCAGACGCCAGGCAGAGTTGTGGGATGCAATGACACATCGTTAGGCGGCATTCACACAGACGAGTACGAGTATGAGGACAGGTCCGGCTTTTCGTTTATGGCTCGTAGAAGCTTAACTCGTACAAGTGGAGTGTTCACGGTCACTTGTACAAGCACAGAACTCAACGCGTGTCGGCCATATCGAATAAAGTCGAATTAAGGAAATGCTTTGCCATTAAAACAACAATACTCCATCACATCGCTAATAATTTTACTAACCGGCGTAACCGTGCACCTCTAACGATAAACAATTTCACAATGACGTCAGTTCTGACGTCAAATATGCACCACGGATTTTATAAATTATATCAGTGCTATTTACAGACAGCTTACTTCGCACGGGTTGGATAAAAACATGACCTGCACAGAAACTACTTGTACGCATGAAATTTACAGGTAACCCGTACTCGTAAGTACGTGAACGACCAGCACTGAGATACACGCAAACTCGTGTTTGCCAGAACTCGTATACAGGGACCCGTACAGTGCCAGACTCGTACTTTTGTTTTTGTGAACGCAGCCTTAGATGGGGTCCCTGAGCCTACAGGAAAAGGAAGATTGGGGGTCAAAGCCCCAGCCAAAACATGCAGCTACTTCCACTTTACAAAAATGATTTACACTTCACCAGGTTGCAGCACTAATCACTGATTCTGCCTTTAAACAAGTTTGTATGGCCCCTTGTTATTATTAACCATCTATATGTCAGTCGAGGCCAGATACAACAGAGATGTCAAACCCTGACAACGACATAATATATGACTGAGCAAATCTATTAAGTTTATATATGAACAAAGTCATAGGTTAAAATTAACTAATAATCCAAAGTAACTAATAATTGTCAAATGTCAATTACGACTTTTGTCAATGTCCTGGCAACATATGCCATCCTCAGGGCGATTGTTTACCAGTAAATGTACAAAAATCATAAATAAGAATTGTAATCCCGTGAATTTATGTAACTAATAAGTGCACAATGGTAATAAAAGGCCATGTCCCACCAAATAAAATGCAAACATATGGCTGAAATGATGCCAAGGTGCAGTTAGTAGAACACGACCAAATCAGGACACCACTGTAAATAAGCTGTATAAATAAGCACAAATATAACAATAACTCATTCTTCTTCTTCTTCTTCTTGATGGTAAACTCTTTGTCAGAGGGTTGCCGTGCTGATCACTTAGCACCAAATGTTCCTATCCCTGGCCTTCCTCGAAGCAGTGTGCACTCTGAAGTTCTGGGGCTAGACGTCTTCATCAACTATTCTGAGCCAAGTTGTTCTTAGACGTCCGGTCGGTCTCTTCCAGTCAGCTGGAGATCGAAGTGCAGCGGCTACGACATGGTGGTGATCTTCCACTGGGGCTGTACAAGCTAGGTGACCAAAAAACCTTAGGCGGTAAAACCTGACCACTTCAGAGACTGGTGAACAAGAAGTAACGTCTCAAACTGTCTAATTTTTAGTGTGCCCAGTGTATGGTATCCGTAGGATTTTCCGCAGACACCAAATATCAAATGCATCAAGATGCTTAGTTGTAGTTTGATGATGGTCTATGTCTCGCACCCATAGAGCAGAACTGTAAAGGCACACCTTGGTGTCTGTATGTATGTAAGACTTCCAGATATTTTTATCAAGAAGTGAGAAGCAGTTCCCTGCAACCAGCCTCACTTTCTCCTTCACTTCCTAATTAATTATTAGCAACATACAAATACCAAATCTTTTCAGAAATACAAAACTGTACCATAAATATGACAGCCGGAGCAGGAGTCAAACGGTTGACTTGCACAAAACACAGAACTTCTGGCATGTGTTTTTCGCGAGAGCCGACAAAGAACAGTCTGCAATTTAACAGATGACAACGGTTTGTATATGAGCTAAATCCACAAAAGCACAGATGATGATGAAAACAAAGAAAACATGATTATAATGAACATCAAATCACTGAGCATCGCAAAAAAGCAGCAATCAACGGCACATTACATAATGAAACAAATTTCAACTTCATGGAAGGTTTAATACAATAAATGTTATCAAAAAAGTAACATCAGCAAATCATGTGGCTAAGAAAGATAAAAAATTTCATGGCAGGGAGAACAACACTACTATCCAAACGCCGCATATTATGCAAAAATCACAACTTAATCTCTACTGCAAAGGATCATGTGCAGTGTTATGTCCAAAGTAAGTAAGTAAGTAAGTAAGTAAAGTGTAAATTTATATAGTGCATACTCAAAAAGATCTCAATGTGCTTAATACAATGAGTGATATTCAGTCTTCTTTATGGCAAAAACAAATTTTAGAGAAAAAGAAACATATTAGACTCGGGTAGCTATTAAAATTACCTACTCAACCCTATTCACTACCTAGGGTTCCTCGATTAGTATCAACATCAAGATCCAAAAACTTTTTAAAAGAATTTTTGACAAAGTCTTTGAAGAACAGAAAACGTGCCTAGGAATAACTGATTAGACTTTGGAGCCTACTTTCTCAAAATTACTCTAAGCAGGCAAATGAAATACTTATCATCGATAAAGGTCTCTCCAGTCATCTATCCAGCAATATCAAAACATACAGAAAATTTCCCAAATAGTGAAATATTTCTGATGAAATTTTAACAACAAAACTGATACAAATGCTCACCGTGCTGTGGTGAAGAGAATTCCATTGACTCCACCAAACGTTGACAAAGCAACAAAGACAGGCATAACCCACGCCATGAAACCATACATGCGCTCTGCAAACGTCTGCAATAAACATACAACCCACGAATCGAATACAAACCGCACTATAATACTGAGCTATCTGAATTTCACTACTGCAAAAAATAAAAATAAAAAACTTTCTCGTAAGTTCATTAAATATTAATCTATTTCCTAACCCCTTTCACTGGCACACACAACAGAAAATCTGTAACAAAGAAATCACTACAAATCCTCCACCACACCTAAATTATTGTCGCTGCATTACCTGGTAAACTACTAACGTAGTTTTGTAACACTTACAGAGTATGAAGGTAACAGAAAAAGCAATGTTTAGTAATAAGCAGATAATAGTAATACCAAAATAACAATAATAACGATGACAATGATGATAATATGATAAATAACGTACGACGGCGACGGCTTCAGAGGCGAGCATCTCAGCTGGTGAGATGACAGTGAAGTAAGCAACATTTGCCAACACGTAAACAACTGTCACCAGAATACACGAGATCCATGATGCCAGTGGCAAGTTTCTGAAGAAATAACATTAGCACACACACAATGTAATGGCTTTTGTGATTTTTGCTGTTTTCGACGTGTGAGTTCTTTAATGTTGCCGCTAACAAGTGTATAAACTGACGACGTACATTTATCTCCGTAATTAGTGGACCAAAGTTCACAGAACTTTTTTCGCCCAACGCGGCAGAAAATGCTGTTGGGTAAATAGTTTTCCGATTTTGGATATCTCTATTCGTTCCGAAGATATTCACGCTTAAAGTGGGAAGGGGTCCGAAATCAAGCCAAAATTAGCGTGTTTTTCGCCCCCAAATTTTTTTGGGGGCAGCCCCCAAGTTTTTCGACCGGCATTTGCAAACTAAATGTGCTTCCGACCATGTGGCAATATTTCGCAGAGATCAGCCGATGGACCTCGGAGATCTCGCGATGAAAAAACAATAATAAACAGCAGTAAAACATAAGGCCTTTCGGGAACTACCGTTCCGGGCGGCCTAATAAGTAATTTTTAGAGTAGATGACACATCACAGAGAGAACACAAAAAGCCAACTGACTTGTAAGGATCTTTGAGTTCTTCGACGACATAATTCAAATAATTCCTACAGCAGCAGATTAATGAATGATTGAAACATCCTCATTGTGCATTGCATGCAACGGCTGGATAAAAAACATAAAAACTAAGCCAAAAAGTAAAAAGTGAACATAAAAACACACCTGAAAGTAAAGATCCCGGGGTTATTTTCATGCTATTAATGTCAAATCACTGAAGATAAAGACGACACACTACATACAAAAGAACTTATTACGCGGAGAAAATGGCTGTTTCCAAACAACTGTGCAAGATCAGAAAAATGGGATCATCAAAACTAAAATAAAATACCAAAAAAATCAGAACATATAGAATGACTGAATCCGAGTTGTGAGAGGCAACTCACCATCCGTTGTATGCAAACAGTCCCTGATAGAACGCTATGGCTATTGCACCCGGCGTTGCTACGGTTCCCTCGAACGGACTCCGAAAATACTCGTATTCACCTATACAGAAAGCCACATCATAGTCTTCATCGGGTGAAGTAGAAACTTTGGAAAGCGTAATCCAGAAATGACAGCGAGATCTCGCCACGCCTTGACCTGACATGCATACGGCCATCCGTCCACCCAATCAGTAACGTAATGGCAGGAAAAGTTAGGTAATAATAACTGCTCTTCCCCCCCAAAAAAAAATTTTTTAGGATCTTGAAAAATTTTCTTCTTGTCTGATAATTTTCAACCAAAATTGCGAAAATTTGGGCTAAAAATCCCATATTTTGGGGAAATTTTGGGGGCAAAATCGACATCTGTAAGCATCTGTAGTATCCACTGTCGTAAATTTGCATCTGTCTGTCAGAGAATTGGAACTTCCTATCGTCGTAATTTTCAACCCACGACACCCCAGGTGACTAATTATACTGTGCACTGTGCCTAGTGTGAAATGAGCGAAGCATGTGAATGCGTCGTGATCCAATTGCCATTGAGCAAACACGAATTACACCGAGACAAACCAACGACATTTTCCAAAACTCTGACATCCGACAGTCCAAACTTTGACCTTTAGGACTAAAAATTAACACAACTGCTCCGGGGCACCTTCACACCAATTTTGTTATTCCTGGGGGTTTTGAATGGTTTTTCTATGTTTTTCTAAGCTACTCTGCTACATGTAATATTATCTTCACCTTCTGAACACTACTATTTACAAGGTAAATGTAACGACATATTTTATGTGTCATGGTATGTCAGGGTTTTCTAAATTAACCTATAAATTCCTACATAATAACATCATTCTATAAGATGATGATTGGGCCGTCAGCTTGAATAATACAGTGGCAGAATGCTAATCCACTACATGTCCATCTAAAACCCTCCATCTCTCGTCCCCTGCATTGCTTCCACACAGGCTGTAATACTGTGGGTGGTCTGTTCACTGGGCCACCCACGTCGCCACCGGCAAATTGCACCACAGGAAGTAGACAATCACGCATGCCCAGTGCAGTGCGCACGCTAATGACGTCGGACGGGCGTCATAATGACGCCACATAATGACGTCACGTCACGCGGTCACACTTGACAACGCACAGCTGTTTACATTACCGACCGACCAAACCAACGGCATTGCGGGTTGAAAAAGTAGGCGGGACGAGTTGCAATTTTCCCACACATGAAATTATGGCTGCTCAAAATTTTAATACTGCACCATAATTCCCTCCAAATTGTGTTTTCAGCTCCAACTTCTGCATTTTAGGACGAAAATTTTCTGATAAGATTTTCCGACAGTTTTTCGACAGCCAAAAATTTCTAGTGACTAAATGTCCCCATGCCCCTTCCCCTGCCACGATTGACCCAATCTTCACGTGATACCCACTGTGCATTAGCAGCAAAACTTGAAATAAATTGCGTCTCAACTAGGAAAATATGTGAGCCCATTGCCGACATTTTGCGGCCGTCCGCATACAGCTACGCAACCTCAACCCTTGACCTTTGACCTTCAGAGTTCAAAACTGGTACACCAGTTACTCCGCCAGGAGAACGACGCTCACACCAATCATGTTTTTGTATGCATTTTTGTTTGGAGTTAGGAGCCCTTACGGCACAGGACGGACAGACGGACGGACGGGTAAGACCCGTAATACGGCCTGTTAGTATTAGAACGGCCGCACAAATAAAACTCTCCAAAGCAACGCAAATTATGGAGTAAAACACGTCAGCGTGAAGGATAATTAAGCTGCCAGGACGTACCCCGGTATATAGCTGCAAATGATCATCTCCGAGTACACAGGTAGCCAGCTACACATGCATCCGGACCTGTGGTCGGTCGGCCGACGTTTAGTCGAGCAAATAACCCACCTCGCGCCGGACAGACAGACAGACAAACGGACGAGTGGTGTTTGGTAGGAGGAGGGAGGTGCAACGTCATTAATCTAACTCCATACTTCCATTTATCCACAGTTGCAGCTGCAGCAGCCAGCCATACGGGACAGGCGTCCGCAAGCCAAGGTCAAACAACATAAGCGGCGCCTACTAGAAATAAGACGACAGCTATATACCATGTACTGGCTGCAGCGGCCGACATCCACCTGAGTTTTAAAAAAGTAGGCGGGACATGTTCCGACGTACAAGTGAACATTTAGAGTAGATTACGGGTGTCAATTTCAGTTTGTCCGCAATTTTCCCAAAATTGCGAGGGTTCAGCTTATATTTTCAGGATGAAAATTTTCCGACAAGAAGACTACGACACTCCAAAATAGGGGAAAGCAAATGCGCTCCCCTTGCCACGACGCCATTGGCTGGCTACCTGCTAATTAATTGTGCCACAAAAATGCACGGCCACGATTATGCTCAGTTCTGAAAACTTGGAAGGGACCACTACTTTTCTCCCCTAGTTACCTTTTCTCACCCACCACTTTATGTACTTCCCGCTTTTCCTCCCCTATCCGTTACCCAGCTAGGGAATTTGTCACCACTAGCGGGCCCGGGCAACAGAAACATTTGGACGATATTACACCTTATGGAGCACCGATATTTATGAATTATTTTTAAATATTTAGGATTTTACCAACTACAGTAAAAAATACTGCAGCAACTCTGAGAACTCTGTTTAAGGGGCGCCCCAAAAATCTACGTAATGACTGATTTGATAACAGAATAGATGCAAACAGTTTTGTTTCCGTGAAACTTTGAAAGCAAACAAAAATGATCCAGTAACAATTTTTGGCACATAGGGTTTTTATGGACAGACAGCAAATGGAGCACATGATCCTTTTTACACCGAACAGAAGACAATTTTTACCGAGAAAGAAGTCTTTATAGCTTCTAGTGAGTAAAATACCGATGTGGCATATCATACAGATCTATACCTAGACAGAGTTGTACGGCTCCAGTGATAATGATTAGAACGAGAGCGGCTAGTTTAGCGTATGTGAAGACGTCTTGAACCCGCATGGACCA
>Ga0056128_1010103_pt1 | contig 11780 bp, 7 predicted proteins | sample WorMetLIZISLAND2_FD_71113 | JGI IMG/M metagenome (GOLD analysis project Ga0056128, IMG submission 71113) | Marine gutless worms symbiont microbial communities from Max Planck institute for Marine Microbiology, Germany - Olavius geniculatus... ... | reverse complement strand
TCGCAACAACTTTATAGCATGCTTGTCTTCAGCTGAAAACGGCATTGTTATTAAATTTTAAATATCCGTCACTCGTAAATATTGACGTGAATGTGACGTCACGATTTTCAAAGAATATTTGAAAGTTAAGTAAGCAAAAGTATCACGTGTCCCAAGCCAGTTTTCTGCTGAACAGTTTGGTATATCCTTTATTGAAATTGGTCCACAAGGTAAAATAATTTTGCAAAAATACAAAGGGGCCCCGATTTTATGAATCACTGTGTATTGTTGCTTTAACCAAGTTTCATTTTTTTCACTGATAAACTTGAAATACACTAACCGTCACACCCTAAACGCGTCGTGAAATGCGGTCAGCTTTGTAACATAGCGAAAGTTACAATGTAGTAACTTTGTGACACTTTCTTAAACTGACTGGATTTCGCACGGTAGTGTAGCAACGCGTTTAAGATGTGACGGGAGCTTTAGTGATCATTGCACTGTCACTGTCTGTGCGAAGTCTATGCGATTGCCATAATTGTGTCGATTAGAAACAGCCAACTCACGCATTCACTCACTCTCTCGCTCTTAACTGATGAAATGTTTTGTTTTATTTTCGCGTAATTTAGTGATATACCATTCTTATTACGAGAAAGATCCTGGGCAGCGATTTCCTGGAAATACTCAGGACCCTAGGGACACCATGTGGACATTAAACGCCGTAAACGGACTTTCCATCGTCACTGCAGCTTCTCAACAAAGAAAACATCGAAAATTGCGATTATAGCCTAGCCTATACAGACGATTAAGAACGGTAATTCCGTTGTGCTTGAAAAAATCTGGCTGCTCGAAACTACGGCCATAAGCACATGCTTAGGCAAGTATCATAGTATATCAGGTGAATGATACAACTAGCGCAGATCAAAGGGCATATTGACCTTGGCATGCAAAGCACGCTAGTGATGCCAGCAATAAAATCGACCGACACGCCCGGCTAATTATCAGTGGACGTTTTTCTGACACGAGATCGATTTTTATGACCCGGTTTAAGCGCCGCTTTGCATGTAAAACACGCCGACGACCAAATGCGGTTTATCTGAAGCCAAACGGCTGCTAATCGCAACCTAAACCGTAACTTATCTATGCAGCATGCCCGGCGCTGCTTCATGAATAGCCCATAACCTGTTCCTCACATCCACGTACAGTACAGCCCATATCGTGGGGTCATAGTGAACAGTAACAAGAAGCCCAACTGTCGCTGGTGGGCTGACCGTACCGCCTATATCCGAAAGCCACCGTCAGACATACGGTCGCGGAAAGCGAATTCTCAGAGTGACTAAGCTTACAGTATGGTGACGCTGGCATATCGAATGCTACAATCAACGCTGGGATACGATACGGTAATTCAGCGTACGTGGGTGATGTCTGCAGGCAGAAACTTTGCATTCATAATTGCGGCCAGGCCGCTGCAGTCACAGATAACGTTTGACTGCCTATAGGAAGGCGTCATCGCTCTATCTAACGGTACAATCGCTGACCCCTTACGTCTTACGATTTAGCCACAATACATGCGTTACAGACTGCAGACAGACGACACAGTGGTACCCAAGGCTCGACCCAACGGACCACGGTCGGCCAAAAAGCTTCAGAGTTAATTCTGGAAACTCTGTTCTAGTTGGTAGTTCGCGGCGCGACGCAACGAGAACGACATAATCACATTTACACAACTGTATAAATTACTGATGACCAAGCGGGTTACGCCCGCGTTTTTTTCGATCCAGTTTTTATAGCTACTGTTAGGTTGTGTTACCTTTTTTGTTTTTTTTGCTTTTGGCCTACTTTATATTTTTCTATAACTTGTCTTTTGCTTGATTTTTTCCAATTTTTTACATAGCATTATCGGCCTAGGCCTATTTCTCTCATTTCAGTTCTGTTTAAACCGTTTTAATTCTTTTAGTTTAATATGTGCGATTAAACCGGCAGCTTGCGTCCCTTTTTAAGCAAATCATGTACCCGTCATAATTATCGTCATAGCATATTATAAACATACGGAATCTTATGAACATTCTGTCTCGTTAAACTCGTCAGACTCTGGACTGGACCGACTGTTCACTAACTGGTCCATTGATTTTACATCAGCCTCGTTACCAGGCGGCTACTAGATGACGAGATATTCTCGTCATGCGAAGCGAACGAATGGCTTTAATCATCATCGTCGTTGTTTATTTGCACATAAAAGCGATCCAATTGCTCACACAATCTGTTCTATCGTCTGCCCCGGTGCGAAGATGTCATTCGATTTGTTCATTTCATTTTGTCTCGCGTCTGTCCTTCGTTGGCTGCGACATCATTCGGCTGGGCTTTCGGCGGACAGCGCACGAAGACAAGTTATTTTTTGTTTATTAAATCAAGAACGTGTTCGTTGGGCAGCAACTGCGGCGAATTACAGGTTGGGCCAAAAAATGGCACCATTTTTGTACGCCTCATAACTTCAGAAAATATAAACCGATTTTTAAAATTTCTTCACTGTCAAAATCAGGAGACAGTTTGCAATAAAACCGTCATTATATATCCCACCGCACCCAAAGTGTCACTACACTACCTTGTGAGATGGCAGTGTCTTAAGAATAACAATTAAAAGCAAGACGACTTTTGTAACAACACATTTTAAGAAATTATCAACAGAAACAACGTGCTTGTTGTCTCAGTTATTGTCTAAAAATCATATCTCACAGTTTTCACAACAAATTTTCAACGTGTCCGCCTTGCTGCTGAACGACGCATCGAAGCCGGCGACGCCACTGACCAATGGCGCGATCAACCAAACCCTGCGGCACTTTGGCTTTCTCTAGTTGGTTGACTATCGTGAATCGTCAAAATTGACAGGCCCTCTGTTAAAGGGCATATCGAACAGCAGAATCGACTGGATTTAAGTCTGGGTTGTTTGGGGCCACATGCCAGGCTTGATCAACGTTGATCACGCAACTAGTCAGTGGCGTCGCCGGCTTGAGTGCGTCATCTGACATTTCACGAGGTAGTGTAGCGACACACTTGAGGTGTGGTGGGATCTGTAGTGACAGTTTCATTACAAATTGTCTCCTGATTCTGACAGTGTTAATATTTGATGAAGTTATGAGGCGTACAATAAATTGTGTCATTTTTTGGCCCTCCCTGTATATAACAGAAAAACGCGGTAACAACGTTCGTCACTTTGCACTGCATTCATTAACCCATTCATGCATAGCGTCCCAAAAATGGGACACCTAGTTTGACGCTACATCAAAAAATAAGTCATACAGTAATGGGTTAACAAGTTTGCTGGACGCCAAACTGACGAAAACGCCATCTGTTGCGACATCGAAGTCGTTACTTGCATGCTGTTTTATTAGTTCATGACTTTGATGTGTTTAGCCAGCGCAAGCGTCGAAGACTCAAAGTACTGTATTTTATTTATTTTTATTTATTCTGTAATTGTGTAATTTCATATTGTTTGTCAAATGTTATACATGTATGCAATATGTGCTGGTTGATAAATTGAAATAAATAAATAAAATACATTATTAAACACCAGCTGTAACGTCGACTTTTTTTTATCCCTGCATCTTCCGCGAAATTGTGTGTCTTTTCTATCCTTTCATGGTACGCGACCATAATAAAGCAGTTAACTCCTGGTGGATTTGCTGTTTCGCATTCTCGCCCGACTTTATGACAGCTTAATAAAAATACACAATAAACCAGCTGTAAAGATTGACGTATCTATGACTATAAGTCTATTTAACCCCTTGGAATTTTTTTATGGGCAAGCAAACCTAGCTGAGTCGTGTAAACTTAATAGCATTAATACAAACGCAAAAAATGTTTATTTGAATAGGTTTGACACCCTGCAGATCTATTTACTTGACAATAAGATATAATACATCGATGAAGTTCTGCAGTCTGCTATACTAGATCTAATACAACACATCGACGAGCAAAAATCAAGCAATAAGTCAGATATCGTTTATCGGGAACCACACAGCGACAAACTGTTTACGTGACGGCTTGTGGCATGCAGAAAGCACAAAAAACACTGTATAAGCTAAAAAAGAGCTTTTTTAACTACAAGCCCAGCTGCAGCTAGGATAGCCGACCGTACTGGTTGTCAGTGACCTTCAAGGACATCTAAGGTCAATAATTTCTATCTCATCTGACAGAGTGTACGGCACTTCCTATTAGTAACCTTGGCCTTATTTCTCACTGTTTCCGAGATATGGCCAGTTTTCCGTTAAAAAGGCACATTTTTCCTACCCCCGTCCATTCAACGTCGAATCTGAAAATGTTCCCCTTGCACTGGCTGAAGTTCCCCTACGACTTAAAGCTTAGCCACAATACACTTGTGACAGACGAACAGACAGACAGACAGACAACAACCAACCATGCCAATAACTCGACCGTTACTTAAGTACGGTCGGCCAAAAAATGGCGAAAAAATGGTAAAATATCTAAAGCTGAAAAGTTTAAGTTTCTTAATGCACTTTAAATAATAATCAATTTAGCAACGAACGCTCACGCACGCAGAGGCCTGTCGCTGACAACTGCGAGCGTAGATTAGTGTAAAACGCATGTTGATGTCATTAATTAACCCATCTGTCACAACGTGACACTAAAATCACAAACTATAATAATAAAGTTGACACATGTACATACACTGTGTCTCAAAAAACATCCCAAACATTTTCGACTGTAACTTGGAAAATGATTAGCGAATTTTAATATTTTTTTGGAAACCTACAAACATTCCTGTGACAACTGGCCAAAAAATGATTATTCAATGTTTCACATCACCCAACGTGTGTTTCTGCACTACCTGGAGAAAACAGAACCAAAGAAGTATTACATTTTTACTTAATGTGGTATTATTACTGTACTTGAATAACGCGCAAAACATATTTTGTTCACATTTTTGACACTTAGGTTGACATTTCATGAAATTGTTTTGTTTTTCAACTGCTTAGAGTAAAATTACTCGAAATATCACCCCTTTCTGCATATACAGGCACAGAGATGCTTTCTCCATTCATTGACAGCAGTATCGATAATGTTTTGCTCAAGAATAATCCAGACTTTACCAGTCGCTTCTTGATTTCATAAACATTCCTAAACGTCATCTGGTAGACACACTGCTGCATGACAGACAAACACTGTAATCAATTGGCTGTTGGTGCCACAGATCTGCATCTATGGAATTCTTTGACGTTTTTTCATTTATTTCAACACGTATTTTGCTTGGTCTGGTTTTCCCAGGTAGTGCAGAAACAGACATTGGGTGAGGTGAAAACTTAAACAAATATTTAATAGCCAGTTGTGTCAAAAACATTTGTGTCAAAAATTAAATTCTGATCTGATAATATTTCTTCAAGTTATGATCGATAATGTTGGAGATGTTTTTTCACGCTTTTTGTATATTTCAACGCATATTTCGCTCTGTCTGCTTTCCCTAGATAGTGCAGAAACAAACACTGGGTGAGATAAAATAGTGAATGGTCATTTGATGGCAAGTTGTATCAGGAATATTTGCACCAAAAATTATTAGGATCTGATAATTTTTCTTCAAGTTACAATCAAAAATGTCGGGGATGTTTTTTTAGACACAGTGTACAGTTGGTGGCTTGGCGTAGCGGTAACGCGTTTCATCCAGTCAAGTAAGTTACTCTACGCCGTGCTGGGTTAGTACTTTGACGGGTGACTGCCTGCGGGCAGGTAAACCATCTCGGTATATAACCAGCCGTCTAGGCCAACTCAGCTTTTCATCCTTCCGGGGTAAGTAAATCGAGTACCAGCCCATCTGGTTGAGATTAAGGCAGGGCGCGTTCACCTGTGTCGGGTGGCAACGTAACAGTGTGTGATCCCATACGGCGGGTGACGCTCCGTAGCTCTGATATAAGTTTTCTATGAAGAGCTCTAGCATTCTGCAGTAGGCCTACAGCTTTATGTAAGCTATACAATACTATTAGGTTATACAACTGCACGGCTTAAGTCTACAGATGATCGAAAATACTTGTATACAAAATTAAAATCTCACGACTTAGGCGCGTTGTCCATAACTTCGATTGATTGTTAAATAGTATATAGTAAGCCATGTTATATTACACGCATTGTAGACGCTGGTAAGTTAGCAACGAGATAAAGCATGTCATGACATTATTATTCCTGAGAAACCGAGACTAGTAAGCTGCAAGCTCTCTTTGCTCGTAACCGCAAGTGTCTATGAGAGAAAAATTTCGCATCCACCAACACGAAAAATAATACGAAATCATTTTAAGACGTTGAGTATTTTGAACAACTGGACATTTTATTTACTAGAGAACTTTCGCTCGATCCACAATAATCATAAAATAAACGCGATTTCTGTCACGCCGCCTCGGCCGTACAGGGTTGGCCAAAAAAGTAACCTATTGCACTAAATATTGAACGATTTTTTTACATTTTTTTTACCAGTAAACTCTGTAAGAAATTTGATACTCAGCGGCATGCACATCACATTTGTTATGTGGTTACACTACCTTGTAAAATATAAATATTTAAAAATGTACAATATCCACAGATGCACGGAAAGTATAATGATAAATTTTTGAAGTATTTAACTTACGTTTTAAAATATGAGTTATAGTAAGTGTCAAAAACATTGGAGGACATATTAAAGATTTTTTCAAATAATTTGAACGATTTTACTGTGCATTAATTTTTAGTGTACATTAATGCTGGTTGATGGCAGCAATTTTGTTCAGTTAACTGCATAAAAATACAGAGTTTTTGCCCCACCAAGTATACGCATATGGCAGAAATAACAATAAATAAAAGTGCGAGGGAACTAAAACAGAAAGACATTGCCAACCAGTAAGCCGGCTAATAACAATAACGGCAACTGGCTTATTTCAACAAACAGCAATAATCATAAAACATCACAACATCAGGTAAACAATTAAAAGAAGATATTTACATCATTGCTTATTTACAGCACAATAGGTATATTTACGTTTCAATTGCAGAGTCTGAAATGCGCCGCAAACTGGAAAATAATAAATTATGCTTTCCGTCCGTCGATCGATGTGTCAGTCTCTTCGTAAAATCGATAACTGTTGAACTGTTTGATCTGTATTTACATTCGTACAATTCCAAATCGAGAGGCTAATTCAAATAAATCGACGACAAAAATAAAACTCAAAGGTCAACGTTGAAGGTCGCAAGGTGGCTAAGTTTTAATTGAGTCAATTCAGTGAAATCACAGTGTAGCACGGTAGTGCGTATAACACTGCTGTAAGGGCGACTATCAAAGTCAATGGGAAACCCCAAATTTTGGGCACTCCTAGCCCTCGAACCCCTAAATCAATCGACTTAAAATTTGACTTGGATGATTACGTCGGCGGTCTGACCCTACATGCCAAAAAAGGTACAAATCGGCCAAGCGGGGTCGGCGGTAAGGGCAGCCAGTTCGTCGTTCTATCACTCTGTGTCATAGCAAAATGATTTCTGCTGTTTTGGATGTGAGACTTGGTCGCCCTTACACAGTAATGTAAACTGGTAAGTTTTTTATATTTAATATTCTATATTTATGGCCCCTGTAATCGATCCCTTCGACTTGGTTACATACACGATCGTCCTCTTAAGATCAAAAATATGGAGTTTAAAGTAAGGGGTGGCTAATTTGTTTGCATTGGTTTCCGCTCCACTGGCTGAAATCTGAGTCTACCGTGAACACTTTTCGGCTTATTCTGCCGCCTGACGCGAGAAGAACACTGTGGACTTTTTGCAACCTGCTGCAGTACCAACTGTCGTAGAATGAACTGCACACGGTTAGTATCCCGAGATGCTCAGTCGGACTACGCCTTGGCTTGGACAAATAGATGCAGTTCTTCGACCTCGGATGGTGGCAGTTCTTCCACCTCGGAGGCCGGTAGCGACTCCCTCCCGGGTTGAGTCCGATGGACGGCCGCCGCTGTCATGGAGTATTCGGTCGCGCCGTTCTCGGCGACGGTCGCACCGCGATTGCGCGACTGTCCGCAGCGAAACACGGCTCGGCAGAGCTCGCGACGGAACTCCGGGCCGGTCAGAGTAAAGAGGAAGAAGTTGCATGCGTAGTGCGACAGACAGGTCTCGTTGACGATCTTCTGCACCGTCGAGTAGACGACGTACCGATGCCACGTCACGTCGACGGCCAAGTCGAGCGGCCGGCACGCCGCGTCGAAGTACTCGCCCTCGGGGAACATGGTCATCAGGACGTAGACGAGCGTCGCCGGCAGAGTGCTGAAGATGACGTAGAACGAGACGGACAGAAGCATGGCGTTCGTGGCCGCAGACTTGGATGGCTTGAAGCGTGACGTCGTCATCGCCGACTCCACCGCCGGGTTCGATATCCGATACACCTGTGCGCGCAAAACAACAAAAGTATATAGACAAATAATCATTTCTTTAATAAACGACAGTGGCGTTGACAAAAGACAGAAAGCCTGGCCAGTCCCCCCAAGAGACTCCCAATGAAAATTCGAAAGTTTTGCTAAAAAAACCTGGTACATAAAGGTGTTGATTTTGATGTCCAAAATGCTCTAAAACTGACATGCAAGCCCCTTTATTTTCTAGATTTTTTTCGGGGATGATATCCCAGGCCCTCGTTAAACAAAGCTATAGGGAGAAAAGAAAGGGAAAGTCGGGTATTCCCCCCAGTTTACATTTCTGGCTACGCCGCTGCAACCACGATCGAACAACGTAAATGAACACGCACGAGACATAAATAGCACAGTTAATAACTTTGATAGAACAACATTCGTCTGATAAAATTACAGCCATGGAGTCCGAAAGCTAGCTGCCTACATGCAGTATATTTTCTGGCCATTATAATGTAATTTCTAGCCGCAAATAAGAGTAAAAGTGTTTGTAAAATGTGCTGCTGGTTATCTAGAATTTTAGCAAACAACTAATGATTATCAGCTGTAGACTAAAAATAATTTTGCTGGTCATTTTCCATTATTTAGACACTTTCCTATATTTCATTTTTTCATTTGAAAAAAATGCGTTCGTACAGTTGCGGTTTTTGGTGCTACACCTGCTTCCAATTTGCTAAAACATGAGGACATGTCATAGGCCTAATATTTAAATATCTTGAGTTAATGACTAAAAACGGTTCTAGCTGCTTTTTAAAGAATTTGTTCTTCACTATGAAATTCACCATTTAAACTAAATTATGATCACAGCACAAAAACATTCAAGCAATAACTACAAAAATATAGCATAAAACTGTGACATTATGATCTCAAAATTCAAATTGAAATTGCATTCAAGTTGCTTTTATTTTTAAGTAAATGCAACTTGCAAGCATATCTACTTTGCATATCACCATTAATGTTCTGAACATGTATGCAACCGTCTGCTATGTTTCTCTGTTTATTTTTAAGGTTTTATTCCTTATAGTTGTTTTCACAACTTTACACCACTCTGAATAGCTTTACAGGGCATTTGTCCCGCGGATTTATTTCGCATTATGGCCTGCGTTTTTTTTATTGTTTATGTGCCTGTGTATCATAAGCGTTTATGCATCTGTACGGGATTACGCCTGCAGTAAAATCCATTCATTCATACATTCACTGACAATAACGTGTGATTGTAACAATAAACTTATGTGATGATAGTCGGTAGTGGGCCTATAGGCTGAGGCCTGATGTGCCGCAGCAAACGTTTGCAGCCTTCTGGGTTCTACGCTATAAAGCAAGTCAGTCACCGGAAGGCATTTTCCGGCAGTGGATCGCCGCCGGGTCACGTGTGACAAACTGTCGAGCGCAATCGCCTGGAAAAGTCTGTTGGACGTCTGGAGGACCGTAAATCCGCTCAGCGAGCGTACGTTATACCCCGTTCACACGATCGAGCAAACATCGAGCTAGCTCGACGAGCTATGGTAATTAGCATGCTAACTAAAAGGGCGGGCGGGTTGTAATTGGAAAGCCTATATAACACGTGATCACATGTGGGCTAAGCCTACATTTGAGCCAGGGGGCGGGGTTCCATCAGGCCTGCTTGATGTTTGCTCGATGTTTGATCGATCGTGTAAACGGGGTATTAGACGTCAGACGCATCTGTCGCCACCCGGCAAACAAACCAAACCCCTGCGAGTATGCGTCTTCGTATCTGTGCCCGTACTGCTCTTGCTCTCTGTCTCCGTGAGTCTGTCCGTATACGCATCCGATGTGGTCCGAAAACAGAAATCGCATTCGACTTCTTCGCACCAAGACGCATCGATCCAAATAACGCGGCACGAGAACGAACGTCGTCTGCAACCGATGTTTTTACTGCGCCGCAGACAGAAAGAAAGTTTAGATGGACTGAGAAAAATATCAGCTGGCCAGTGCTAGAACAAAATAAAGCCAATGTTGCATGCAGTTACAATTATTCATACCAAAACCCTAGGTGCCAGTCGAGTTCGAAGTCTCAAGCTGTTCAATCTATATACAAAAAGACCCAAAACGTGGCGGAAACGCTGATTAAGTCGAGACAATGTACCTCCATTGTGATGCAGATTTTCTGACTCCAGACGAAGTTCCACAAACATATCAGTTTTTGACACAAAACAAATAATAAAAAAACTTGAAGTAGATAAATTCATTGTTGTGAACGGCCAAAGTACGATTTCTACATTTCACAAAATAGTGTAGCAACAGTATTAAGGCGAAATGGGCAAAACAATAGTCATTAACGTCAAGTTATGTTTTAATGGTGCATGCTACAAATTATTAAATAAAGCCAATGTCGGCGTAATGGAATTTGGGCTTAAAGAAACTGAGATCAGAACCGTCCAATGGACCTTAAGGCTTGAAAAGGACTTTTCGTTTTTTAACTGTGTCACAGTGATGTATGCCACTCGAGTCGGACAGAGGTCCTTATTTCTCAGGACTCGTGGTCTCCACTACGTCGCTGCCACGTCTTTCGAACACTATGCAACCATAAGTGAAAAAAGTTAAAAAAAACAATTTCCCACTCCGTGCGCTAGTGATTAATTATCAGCAAGTGTCTTTTGTCTTTTAATTGCATTTTATTGATTCTACATATACATTACATGTATTATACTGCAGTACCGGTAACCCAATCTTGCATTCGGCTAATCGTTGATTTCATCAGATTTGACTTGACATTGTATCTTCAGGCCATTTTGTTACCGTGACAGCTGTTGATGCAATTCGCACGTTCCTACTGCTGGTCAGATAGTATATCCAACAGAAAAAACGTATAGGTCGTAAGCAAAAGCATTATTCGTCTGGAAGAAATGTTTTATTCCGTATAGTGCAGATAATCGGGTGCAGATCGACTTGTTCGGTCGTTGCCCTGCAGAGAACTGGACGCTGCGCATAATACGATGTGATAAGCATGTTAGTTCGCCGCTGAGATCCATGAACTAAATGCTCCTATCTCATCCGCCTGTTTGTTCTGATCGCATTAACGTGAATAAATCATAAACCAGCGTGTGCTGTGCCACCAAAAAAACAACCCGACGACAAAACAACTCTCTCAACTGCAGAATATTTCGGTCGGCATTTTACAAAGTTAAAAATTGCTGTGAAAAGCCTAGGTTTTGTGCTTTTAAAAACGTGAAAACGTCAAAAACCCAAATGTCAAGTTTTTAAAGGTTTTTTGTTGTGCAATTTATAATAAAATAATGCCATTATGTTACCGTGTTTAACTTCGTTATTTTAATTGTGTTTTTTTGCGTTTTGACGTCACGTCATCTACTTAAAAACTACCGTATGTGACTCGAAAATAGTGCATATAATATACTTCATAAG
>Ga0056128_1010101_pt1 | contig 11781 bp, 6 predicted proteins | sample WorMetLIZISLAND2_FD_71113 | JGI IMG/M metagenome (GOLD analysis project Ga0056128, IMG submission 71113) | Marine gutless worms symbiont microbial communities from Max Planck institute for Marine Microbiology, Germany - Olavius geniculatus... ... | reverse complement strand
CTCTCTTATACCCCGTTTACACGATCAAGCTGGCTCGCTGTGTTCAGAAAAAAACACCCACTCATGTTTTTTTTATATCTCCGTGGAAAATGTCTAAATTTTCACAAAATTTTCAGAGAGTATTTAGGAGAAATCAAATATTTTACCGGTGGAAAACATGAACAGTCTTTTCCACCAATGACGTCACAATGACGTCATACTTCCGTGTTTGGAAATTATGGGTTTTACAGTTGAAGACAGACATTTGATGAAATGTTTGCCAGTCAGCGAGGGTTATGAAGCCACAAGTTTGTGCGAGATGTTTCTGGACAATGGACGAACAATTGAACATTGATAGAATGAAACTTTTGATTAAAAAAAATCACATGACTTGCAGTATCAAGCCGTTCAACTGATAGCAGGCACGTGGTCATCCACGCAGTGACCCAGTGCGTGTACTCCTATCGACATCAGAAAAATTGAGTTATCTCGCACTAAGCCAAGAAGATAAATCACCAAAATAGTTTACGGTGAAAAACTGTATGACAGATTAGCATATTTTGGGTTCAGTCACTCCGTGATCAATCGATGTGTTTTAACATTTTCTCAAATGTTTGTCTTCAACGGTAAAACCAATAATTTACAAACACGAAAGTATGACGTCATCATGACGTCACCGATGGCAAAAATACTTAACTTTTCACCGGTGGAATACTCGTTTTTTGCTAAACATTTCCTGAAAACTTTGTGAAATTCTAAACATTTTCCACAGAAATATTAAAGAAAACGTGAGTGGGTGTTTTTTTCTGAACACTGCAGTGTACACGTATGTTGGCACTTTAGCGAACCAAAAATCTCTTCACTACAAACCATGAAAAAAACAATATCGCGATATGCCAGAAATTTCTATATACACCTAGTTCTGCTACAATGGGAACATGACTTGTGTCTCAAGAACACGACGGAAAACAGGCGGATGCCCAGTTAGCGGTAGGCGTGGTGTAGTGGTAACGCGTCTGATCCGATCAGCGAAGTTACTGTACGCCGGGCCCGGTTAATACCGTGATGGGTGACTGCCTATGGGCAGGTAAACCATCTCGGGATGTAACCAACCGCCTAGATCAACTCAGCGTTCCATCCCTCCGGGGTAGGTAAACCGAGTACCGGCCTATCTGGCTGGAATTAAGGCGGGGCGCGTTCACCTCTGTCGGGTGGCAAGTAACATTGTGTGATCCCATATGACAAGTGACGCTCCGTAGCTATGAGATGGGTTCGCTCATTAGGAGCTCTATGCGACCTTTAACCTTTAACCTTTTTAGCAAGGACGCTTGTGCGAAAGGTGAGCTGACACTCTAGCTGACGAGATAACGCGAATAGGCCCTACTTGACACCAAAATTTGATTCAGGAACCCAACAAATGAAATAACCCCTCAATTTAGCTCTGTGGCAGTTCGGCGATACGAATAACTACGTGAATATCGAAACGATAAGTAGATCGTATCGAACGTTAATATTTCGACACATCGATTCATGCAGTAGCTTATAGTCGTACCCATGGACACAGAGATCCTAGCAGTCTCACGACCGTCGTCTGATATCTCGTTCGTCATCTCACCCTCGTCTCGTTTTCCGCGCCAACCTCCAACAGACGACTTCATACACACACAACAGGGGTGGAGGTTTTCGAGAACTGTCTCCAATCTCAAGAACAGCTTGAGAACAATAAATCGTGGCCTAGGCCTTGGCCGTAGCCTCGAAAACCACTGGCCTTGGCCTTGGTTTTGACATCGACGCATTCAGTACATTCTTATGGTAACGATAAAACTGGTTTTTGCAATCCGACTGATGAATAAAATTCGAATTCCGGGATACTAGCTGAAACCATGTTGTGTTGACTTATATTTAGCGGTGAATTAACTAGTCTGAAACATTGAGCAGACGCTGTTTGTCTGAGCATTTTTACAGTTCATTGCGGTTTAAATAAAATTAAGCTGGCTTTCGGCGCACAGTATAAAATTGTCATACTTACTTTACATATTGCTTACTTAAGCTCAAAAATGCTGGCCTGGTTGCGTAGCATAGTGGTTAGAACGTCGGTCCTGGCCGGCGAACTTTCCCTATCCTGCGTTAGACTGATGGATGGCTGCTTGACCACTTTGTGGGTACGGCGTCGCTATCAGTCTACCAACAAGGCCAACTCAGCCTGCCATCCCTCCGGGGTCGGTTAAATGAGTAGTAACCCATAATGGGTTACGGAAGGTAGTACAGCTGACTGGGGCTGCCTAGCCGGCCGCTGCGCCAGCTTGTGTCTGCAGGCTGCACGCGGTGGCTGTGCGGCCGGCGGCTCTGGTTAGTGACGAAAAGCGCATTAGAGGCATGTTCGCGACGATGCGCTATACAAATTGACGACATTTACTTATTCTTTTTTTACCTCGAACCCATCCCTGACCCACAGTCATAAAGCTAAAACTGCACTTGCTTTAACTTGATGTGGATTTGTCGTACAGCAAGCTGTATGTACAACAAATTCGCGATAAATAAAAAGATCACATCGAATCCGCCACAAGCTGTCCGACATGTCGCCTACACAGAATAGGCTGTCGAAAGGCGACAACAGATATACAACATCTTGACTTTTGACATGTCAAGATGTTGCACTGCTTGTGTTGCGATTTGTTGTGCAACTATACTTAGTCTACAACAAAATTGGCGAGTACAGAGCGACGTAACTAAACCGAATTTAACTTAACTGACACGGTTTAGTTTTTGACCAACTGGTTAATGGGCGAACTCATTGGTCATTGGTTGACGCGTATGTGAGCGTAGTCAAGTGGGCCACCGACGCCGTTAGATGGTACCTACTGTAATGCATTAGCCTACTGCTTGTCCACTGCATGGTCATTTCGTCAAAAACGTAACTATATCCATTCAGTTCAGTTTAGTTTAATTTCGTTATGCTACGTCGCTCTGTTCCCGCGTTTACGTCGCTTTGGTGAAAATTGGGCTTACAGCCGAGTAGACATTACCGGTCGTTTATTTGCAGCGCTGTTTATAGTTTCATATCACAAATAACCTTGGGTTTAAACGGCCATCCAAAAGTTATGAGTTCGCAACTCTATATCTAGAGTCCAGATCACATTTTAAGTTAGATTATAGTTAGGTCTATTTATAAGAAATTAGCTAAATAGACGCTATACCAGTCTTCTGGCTGAAGCGCCTGGTAGACTTACGGCATCGCATAACAGTACGGCGACTATCAGCAATGTAAGACAATGAACACGTAGTTTTGCCATCATTATGTGCATGTGGCTTCTACCACACGTACGATAGGCTACATCAACTGCTTGCTGCTTAAGAGACTCAACATCTCCCGTGACGTCACCGTCATATTTCTGTGACGTCATGTATGCGTCGTGTTCAACGTCATTCTACGCCGTGAGCCAGAAAAAAATCGTCATCGTCGCCCACATTCCAGTGCTTCAGTTTTATCGCAAGTGTGGGCAAAAAGTAAGCTTCAAACTTTTGTTCTGATCTTTGCCAAATGTTGACCGATTTTTAAACTTTTTTATCAGCATATTCTGCAGAAACTTTGCAGTGAGGTGGTTATTAGACGTACTGTGGAAAAACTCACAATATTGTTGCATTTTTTCACAAAGTTTTTAATTTCCGAAAAGACCCTATAAATTCTGATACTAAAGTTTTTCACCTAGCTAATAATAGAAAGTTTATGATCCTAGCTTGCGTCATTTTTATAGAATCGCTAATTGTAAACAGACAAGCTTCTAGGCGACGTTGTTCGCGACTGTAGCTGCGGACAAACACTTCCGCATGCAGACTGGGTGGACAGACACGTTGTTTGACAATAAGAGTCGCTTAAGAACAATCGCCAGCCAGCGGTCAGACGGGACAGACAAAACCTTTACGATAGGATGGGGCATGAGGAAAGCAAGCTATGCTGACGCCTGTAAAAAAGCTAAAGCTCTGCTTTTTATGACCTGCGCTGTATGCCATTGCAGCATGCATGACCTTGGTAACGTCGTGTGAGAATTAATGGCCGTCAATCTTAACTGTATATGATTGGCAAACAGATATCAAGAGAGTATTGTATGCCGTGCACGATAGATTAAAAGGTATACAAAAACAAGCCTGTAGGCATTAGTGATTGCAATCCAGGAATTGAATTCTCATCAGATCCGGGAATAAGAAATTTGTAATCCCGGTATCTCGAAATCTCGTTTCACGCGTAAATAAAAACATTAAATTTAGCAACATGCATGGCGACAGACAAAGTACGTGTAGTAAATATCCGTAGTTTTGTATATACTGTCCGTACGGTGGACTTCCCCTACCGGCAGTTAGGCTTTTATCTAAAAACTCGTTGCACAATTTGCTACAGATTTGCGATTTCCTGTGGGTGCCTGTTGTACAGTACACTGTATGTCGCAATCTGTGAAGTTCGGGTCTTACTTTTGCAATCCGCCAGTATCAACTGGCCAACACTTTGTAAAGCGGCGCATAATGTCCAGCGAAGCGTTAAGTCGTTAAATTAAATCACAAAAGATGATATTGCCCGCATGACACTGACTGTATGTCAATGTGCTGCTGAATAATAGGCTATCACCTTTTGTGATTTTTGCTGTTTTCGATGTGCGAGTTCTCTAATATTGCCGTTAACAAGTGTATAAACTGATGTTTTGTGCACTTTTTTCGTTAAACGATGAGTGGACGGCGAGCGGCCTTGCTGACAAGTGATTCGTGGGAGGCTCAACATCAGCATGCACAGACTGATTTATAGTCGTAGCGGTAAATGCACGGTAAGTAATCACCGAATCTCGCAAGACGAATTCTAGGGCTGTTCCGAGAGAGTCATTTTACTCGAGTAATCGATGCATGATTGTGGAATAACAACTTGCAGTATCTGCGTGTTAATTTTGCGCAGCGTCGTCGGATCTGCGCGATCGACCGATTGATCGTACGTTCTCGCAGCGAGTGACGGCTCTGCACAATCGGCAGATCTAGCACTTTTATGCTGCACCCTGTAGCTTCTGCTAACATCGACAAGGTTATTTATATTTTTTCTTGTCAAAAGTTGTCAAATGAAAAAAAAACAGTTGTGTGATCAGGGCCGGATTTAGGGGGGCGGGGGCCCCGGGCCCCAGGTCTCCCACCAACAGGGGGTCTCCCACCAAACCCCTCAATTTTTAAAACCCTGTAATTCGATAGCCAATCCCTTTCTGAAATCCCAAATGCGCCACTGGGCTCAGGCTTCCCACCAGGGGCCCCAGGCCTCCCACCAGCTAAATCCGGCCCTGTGTGTGATATGTAATAGCACGTTGGCCTTAACCGTTCGCCTGGCAGTCTTACATGTGTTTAATATGTTCGGTGAATAATGAACATATTTATTCACAAAACCGCGACAAAATACAACAAATACATATGAAATGCACGAAATGGAAAAACGACGTTAAAAAGTTATAAAAGCAAAATCGTTCGATGTTCAACTCAAGCCGTCGCAATGACTATTATCACATCAGCATTTCTCAAGACTACGTCTTAAAACTACTCTCAAAATTTTTATGCATAAATACGAGCATCATGAATGCGAACAGTCACAGTCACATTGTAAATAATAAAATAAATTATTTGACGGAAATGTAAATGTTCGAACGATAACGGCATGTAAACATTCGAAACAGCGACACGTACTCTGACGCTCCGTGTCATCAGCTTCGTGAGTTAAAAAAATGGGGAGAGCAATAAGTTGCAATTTTCCGACAGATGGCGGCAAATTTCTGGCAGAGAAAATACAAGTGCTTATGCCTTCAATTTTTTGGTTTTCAACGTTTTCCAATATAAACATTTCCACGCCCACATTTTGTTCTTTTGAAAACAGACTTCCAATAGGAAAAAAAATTACGACAGGTTAGAATTTAGGGGAAGGCGGTTATGTCCATTGCGCTCCCTCTACGACATCACTGGTATATACAACATAAAATATTTGTAAAACTGTTTAAATAGAACATTTGCGAAAAACATAGCAGTAACAATGACGTTCTATCTTTAACTCGTGTTCAAGTCGCACAAAATGTTTTGCGAGATCTGCGGAATGCTTTGCAGCGTTACGACATTATGTGTAACGACCAGGACTGTATTTATTATATTTTTGCAAGATTTTATGTTTTAAAATAATTTTTTTGGCGTCGCATTAACAACATGTGCAACGTTATGCAGTTAAACATAGCATATTTCACATATATTACTTAAAGAGTCCAAGAGTGAATATGGGGGATTTTTTGGGAGGGGGGAGTTGCACAAAAGGTTATAGTTGTCTCTCTCCCTACATATGCTTTTGTGAATTATGTAAGGAATCAAAACTCAGAAATTTTGTTCTGGAAGTCAAACCTCCCATCTTCCCGGCAAATACAGCCACGGGCCTTAAAGCACGTACACAGCGACAGAACTAAACTGGACTGAACTAAACTGAAATGCCAGTTCGTTTGCGTCCACAAGAGCATGATAACTGACAGTTTTGTTCATTTCAGTTCAGTTGATTTTTGTCGCCTAGTATACACGTCTCCAGTCGCTCAGCATGCAAACAGTATATGACATCATTCAATAAAGATGATGACTGACTTTTACTAGCGCGCGCTTCGTACTTCGCAACAGGCCGAGTGATAACCGCGAGATGTCAAAACATCTCCCGCGCTTTACTGTGCATTGTGCATTTACTGTGCAACATCGTCCAATGTAGTCGCTGATGTCTACCTTGCTCTGGGGCTTACCGCGGTGGCGGTTTGAAAGACGTGACTTAATGTTATGGAGCAACGGATAGAGTCCCAATTTCACGTCATCAACGTCATCACGCAGCAGTATTTCGAGTTCTTTTATGGTCTGCTTTGGACGGGCAGGACATGCTCTCTGGTTGATGGCTGCTACGATGGACCGAATAAGCTGAGCTGCATTGTGAACGGTCCGCAAAGCTTTTCTCAGCAGTTTCGTCTGTAAACATGCAGAAAACAAATTAAGTTGTTTTTATAAACATCCTGAAAACGAATTAACCCAAACTCCCACTTACTTTGATTCGATGCGGATGCCTTGTTCAATGATAAATTTTATACCTTTAACTTTGCCGCTGTTTTTGAATGTGCCTAATTTTCTGAATCAGTCGTTTGTTCAATACTTTCAATGTTTTTATTGCGTTTTTTAATTTTTTTATTATGTACTGTTTTTTTGTTTGCCATAGGCCTACTAGGCCTATACGCAAAATATTCGGCATTTATTCAATAACTTATTCGCAAACGAAAACGGCTGAAAAGCGTGATAACCTACCCTATTAGACGTTCTTGTGGACAATATTGGAAAGTCTCCACTCAAGTTGCATGTGATGTTGGAGCCAGCATCGGCGCGCGTTTCATTCTGCAATGACAAACATTTATTGCAACAAGAGGGGCACTCAGAGACCAATGCTGTCAATTTTTTTCTGTGTTCGCCAGGTGGCAGCACCATATTTGGCTCGGAAGAGGCTTGCTCATCTGGCAGTGGTAAAAATCTCTCGATAGTATTCTGGATCCAGATCCTGATCCGGATCACAACCATAATCTAACCACCTATAAGTTGGGCTAAGTCTAACCTTCACTGAAAACTAGCCAAATCCGCCAGGATTGCACTTTTTGTGTAAACCTGGTTAGGCCTACATGCCAACAGATAAATGAATAAATGGCTCGGATAACACATAACCTCTTTGGCGGAGGTAACAACACTTACTTTTTGCTATGTCTCGTATAAAGCTAACTAGAAAGCAGTCGGAGCCCGCACACCTCCGCCAAGGCAATGTTGTTCGCTAGGTGGCAGCACCATCTTCGGTTTTGCAGCGGTTTCCCTTATGCCCCATTGAAAGCGAAGGTAACGAAAATTTCAAAGTAATCCAGAATCCAGGATTCCTGCCGGATCACCTCCAAAATTGAATCACTGGTAGTTTATGCCATGCCCGACATTCCCTCAAAATTTCAGACAGATCCGTCCAGAACTTTTTGAGTTATCTTGCTAACACACAGACAGACAGAGAGACAAACAAACAAACAAACAAAGTCTGGCAAAAACATTACCTCCTTGGCGGAGGTAAATATAACATTAATTCTTGATAGCATATGTAGCAAATTGCACTTTGCATCATCTTATTAAGACCTCTAGGCAAGTCTTCCTTATCGATACACTCTCAAAATCGATTTTAATCATGTTTGATTGTTACAAATGTACTTGGTATGTGATAATTAATTAATTTTAGTGTGCGGAAACTGATAATTTTTGCAGAGAGTCACTTTTTATTTTTCTGTACCGTTAAGCCTATGGAGTTATTCGCCCAAATCGCCCACGTCACACCCGGCTACTATTGTATGACATCTTGAGTGGTATTACGTCATCCTGGGGAGTGGGGACGGACACTTGGTATAGTTCTTTCGAAGTGGCGCCACCTACCATGACGGCGGCGACGATAGCTGTTGGCTTAAACAACTGAGCACGCCGACGCGTGAAGGCGTGTCTTAAATAGTGAAGGTAAACCTACTGAGTAATAGGGTGTTCACACGATCCAGCAAACGTCCAGCTCCATTATAACACATGGCAGCAAACGTCCAGCGAACTTCCAGCAAACGTCCAGCATTACATTTGCTGAAAGTTTGCTGGACGTTTGCTGGATCGTGTAAACACCCCATAAGCGAAACCGAATATCAGCTGCAACTATAGCAGAGCGTCCTGCCAAGGAACATCAAGCAACCTACGTGAAAGTGGACAACGACATAGCTGCAGCTAAACTGCGTTACTGCGAAAGCTTTCACGCTCTGTCTGCCCAGTACCTGGCCATAATTATGAGTTAGGCATATCTTGTACATGGGCGTAGTGGACTTCAAAAGAACATTAGTTTGGCCAAGCCCCAATCATCTAGATTCTAGATTGTTATTTCGTACCGGCTGATAAGTGTACTAAGTTGCTAGCTAAATTCTTCCGAGTAGCCTATTGCAGTCTATTGAGAACTATTCGTTTTATTACACCACATATTTACTATCACTTAGCTTGTGCACAGTAAAAGGTCGCATATAAAGGTCGCATATAGCTCCGAATGAGCGAACCCATCTCAGAGCTACGGAGCGTAACTTGTCATATGGGATCACACAGTGTTACCTGCCACCCGACAGAGGTGAACGCGCCCCGCCTTAACCCCAGCCAGATAGGCCGGTACTCGATTTACCTACCCCGGAGGGATGGAACGCTGAGTTGACCTAGGCGGTTGGTTACATCCCGAGATAGTTTATCTGCCCACAGGCAGTCACCCATCGCAGTATTAACCGGGCCCGGCGTACAGTAACTTCGCTGATCGGATCAGACGCGTTACCACTACACCACGCCTACCGCCCAGTAAATACGTGCGGTTGTGGTCAGTTCGTTATTCTGTAATTTTCGTAATTTTAGAAATGCAATTGTGTTGAACTTCTTTATCCGGTACGTTTATTTTGATGGTCGGCTCACTACAGCGCAACTAGCTGACGGCCGCCGTAGCATAATTGGTCAGCTAATCTCCGCCCCCTGACGAAGTCGGTGCCCCTTCCCAACACTTCACCCAACGTGTCCGTCTCTAAGGAACAATAGAAACCACCCAAAGTGTCCGACTACCGTGGCTACGGACCATGGAAGCCGACCTTTAGCCGCTCAACCACGAACTCAATTTAGTGTGGTGACATGCCCAAGATCCACTCTGTCCTTTTAAACCCTCATGATGTGAGCTACAAACACTATCCAGATATTTCAGTCTCTGACGCCGTCTTGCTCTCTTTCCCTTTATCCTTCCCGTCACCGCCAAATTCTCATGACTACGACATATCACATGCTCCAGGAAAGCAAGCTACCCTGATACTGGAACTATATAAACTGGCTTCTGCTTATCAGATTATTACATAAATTCAATATTCATACCTTTAATAGCTCGATTGCGCGGTTGATATGTTCAAGCACAAATGTCACTTTCTGCCTCGAAGCTGTTCGTGAAACTCTTGGATGTTTGTCATCGTTTCGGTAAACAGTCGTTAGGCCTACTTGTCGCTCAGTCTGTCCACCGGTAAAATATTGTGTACACGTGGTAGTATTAGAGTCATAAGACTGAGCAATCGTTGTTCTGTTATGATCAGGCTGGTCTGTAGTCGTAGGTCTGCCTTGTATTATAGTAGGTGCAACCAGCGCTAGGGCTACACATGCTGCAATATACAGAGAGCACACAATGAATAACTTAGCTTATACGATGTCACGCTCTGTTAAGCAATAATAACTCGCAACTTTTAAACCCAAACGATACCGACTTCCATTAATTCGTTTGATAAAATAGCCTAGCAAAAGCAGACAATATATGCCAGTTTTCCACAACCAGCTGCCGGACTTTGAAAAAATTATGGATGACAAAGATTTTGAAAAAGTTTCAAGAATTTATTTTAAAATCGGGCAACTGGTTGCGAAAATATTGTCTGCTTGGGTATTTTATGTTGAGACCATTTAGATTTGTTGTACAACACAAGGTGCAACAATGATAATAGTAACTAAAAATCTCTTATATACTCTAATTTTTATATTAATATGCGGTCATCCAAATAAACCACAATACGGATCTTGTCCGTCTGTCTGTCAGTCGGCAAAATTCCAGCACCGAATTAACGTCTTCGTTTGTATTCTCATGCGTTTAAAATTATACTGTCAATTAAAAAACAAAAGTAGTAAAACAGTAGAATAAAATAATTAAATAACAAAACGATAATAAATGAGTAAATCTTACTGATCATATATATTACTCTAGCCATGGTGACAAACGATATTTATCGACATCATAAGTTAAACTTCAAAAAGTGATGTCAAGTTAGCGTTTACACACACTTTTATAGCTTTGCTGTGACTGAATAATTGAAATTTTACAGTGTCTCCGTCGGTTGCAGTTCACTAGCCGACACCGGTAATCAAGGGACAGATTGCAAAAGTTCAGCGATTCAGACACGATTATCATTCAGAAATCATTAAATTAGCTGACGAGTTTGTGACGCCCATGATTTACGATCATTTGTAGTGAAAATAAAACTAAAAGTCCGGTTGTTACTGCATCAGAAGTGACGATCAAACGTAATTAGCACGCTGAACGGCGTTGGCGTAATAAGTAATAAATAGCGCTTTAATAAACGGATGGGCCTAGTGTATCAAACGGGAAATAAAACTTGCCTCACGCTGTAAGCCGCTATGCATCCGCTAGTTTCACACACAGCGATCATGCGTGTCGTGTCATATTGGTCTTGTCATTCGAAAAACGGTAAAACTCCCTCGCTATCTACACTGACAAACTAAGCAAGTAAAATGATTAACGGAGAATCGAAGACGAAGCTATAAGTTAGTTTGTCGTGAAAGAATGCTATTGCATTGCGTTGCTATTACGAAGCCCCCCTCCCGAGACTCCCGGTGTTTCCGCAACTATAATACACTCTCACTGTTGTAGATCTATAGGACAGTAAAACATTTATTATTATGATTGCGATAAGTGATTAACTATGGTGTGATAGAAGATATGCAACAGGCCTATTCGATAAAAGAGATATTTGGGATTTCATTGCAATGGCCCAGTCAAGACTTGCCGTTGTATGATTAATTAGAGCAAATCGGCGACTTGCCTTGAGAAAACAAGAAATTTGAGCTAGTGTTCACGAGACGCGCGAAAGCCTATAGCAGTTCCGGTTCACGCTAAGTTAATATACAAATACCAAATTCTCTATCTGGATCGCA
>Ga0056128_1010100_pt1 | contig 11784 bp, 10 predicted proteins | sample WorMetLIZISLAND2_FD_71113 | JGI IMG/M metagenome (GOLD analysis project Ga0056128, IMG submission 71113) | Marine gutless worms symbiont microbial communities from Max Planck institute for Marine Microbiology, Germany - Olavius geniculatus... ... | reverse complement strand
TGCAGGAGTTAAGCCACGCTGCCCTAGATAGGCAGCGGTGGGCAGCGATAGTAAGAATGGCGTCAGACACCAACGGGCATTGAGCCCACGGTTGTCGATGATGATGACGATGATGACATTTGGGCGCCGCCGTTTCAGCGCCGGGATGTTTCGGCGCCATGCTTTGTGACTGGCACGTTAGTGAAATTACCATAAGTAAGTTGGCAAGTCTAATTTTTATTGGCTCTGCAATAACTTCCTACTGGAATTAGTAGTCGTCGTTGCTGTCATCCGTTGTCGATCGTCATCGCGTGACGTCATTGTACGTCGTCGTCGTGCGTTGTCGTCACGTTTCGTGTCGTGCGTCGCTTCTTCGTCGACGTTTCATTTCGTCGTTGTCGTCGCGTTTCTTCGTCATATCTTGTAGCGTGTCGTCGTACGTCGTCGTTCCTCGCCATCATCATATGTCGTTGTCTCGCGTCGTCGACGTGCGACGTCATCGTATGTCGTCTTTGCGTGCTGTCCTCGTCAAGTGACAACGCAGACCATTGTTTTCTGAGGAAATGCTCTGGTGAATTTCGCGTAATCTCCGCGTGAATTACGCGTTATACGCTGGTCAGTGACTCAATATCATGCGTGATTTTCGAAGCCTGTTAACGGCAGTGTCATGGATTGGTGGCGCCCAATTGTCCTGGCGCCCAAATGTCCTGCTTCGCTGATACTGAACCTGCTAGCCATGCATGAACATAGTTGACTCAGGAAGCTGACTGGAAAATTTGTTTAGTGGCTGTATGAGATTGCAATTTCATTTCTGTTTGACTGTGATTTAAAATTGCAATTTCTGTGTTAAGTTCAGTAATTGTACGATCAGTGATGTAGGCATATATCTTGTGGCTAATTTGGCAAATTTTTTGGCAGATTTTTTAACATGACCGCCTACCGATTTTTCAGCATTCAAAAATGTTCCAGCTACAACACCAATTTAATAACATCATTGAACAACACAGTTAAATAATGATCAAATGCCAGAATTCCATTGTCACTGGCGTGGCTGGCACACTTCATATGACCAATGTACGTACAGTCGTACATGTGTCTGCTTGCAGCTGTGACCAGACCGAGTACAGTGTGAATGAAGAACTTCAGCAGCTTATCGGCTCTGAGCAGGTTCGCTGTCAGGATGAAGGCTGCAGTTTCCAGGCTACGCTAGCCGAGTACTTGCTGCATGAACATGGCAAGGCAGCTTACAGCAACGCTGACGTTGATTTCGATTGTCTGAGACCACGACCAGTCGGTCCACCATCAGTGTCTGAAACCAGCAGCACGCAGGCTGCTTTGTCCACCAGCATGCGCTCACAGCTGCTGCAGGTAACCACCACCGCCGTCATCAGTTTATTCAAGAACACAAGTGTTTACAAAAAACATGTAAAATGAACGTTCGGTTAAAGTAAGAAAGGCCATAACTTTCCTAGTGCTCATTACAGCACTCTTTTTTTCTGGCACGCTGAAAATTGGTGCAAGAAATTTGGCACATGTTCGTGTGAAGAATTATTCCTGTTGATTGACGTCAGATTCAGTTGTTGTTGGTGCCTTTTAGCTTTGCTCTGCATGGCGAATGATGTCAGCCATGCTTATAATTTGCTGAACTTATTGTCTTGCGTCGTCGACGTGCGTCACTGTCATGCGTGGCGACGCGACTATACTTTTTCCACTATACTTTTACCCCTGAAAATCGGCCTTAAAATGTGTGATGTGAAGTCCTTAATTACTACTGTCGTCATTTTGCAGTTAGATGGTGAATCTTTATTTAAATACAATTTCTGCTGCATTTTGGCAGCTTAGGTGCAGCATTTATCATGAAAAATTTTGTTGCTTGTCTCTATTCCTCATTGGCATGATGAATGCTGTTTTCTCATCCGGGCTTCCACTGAATAAACCGTTTCAGGATCATGCACTGAGATTACTTTCACTGACGAGAAAGTGTGTTTAACAGTGTTTGCTATAATCCTATAATCTGTGACATTGGAAGCCGCAGCATTTACAAATACGTACAGGGTGTGGCAGAAAAAAGTGGACCCCTAAAGTTTTTTGCTGTTTTCTCAGCAACCGTTTGGAATTTTAATTTAAAATTTTACAGATTTATTTACTAAAACCTTCTACATCTAAATACCAAGTAAAATTTGATTCTGTTAAAAAACAACAAAGTTACAGATTTTTTAACATGACCACCTACCGATTTTTCAGCATTCAAAAATGTTCCGGCTACAACACCATTTTCATAACATCGTTGAAACAACACATTTAAATAATGATCAGATGCCGGAATTCCATTGTCACTGCGAATGTTCAAAGTGTTCACCACCAGCTCCAAGCAACAACACCAGCCTCCAGTCGCCTTATTTGAGAAATCTTTTACAGCCTTGTCCATCGGTCCCTGTGGCAGGTTGCCCCAGATAACCTGAAACGCTTCCTTGAGTTCGGAGCTTGTTTTCAGCTTTGTTTTAAGCGTGCAGTAAGCCTCCAACATTGCACCCCATACGTGACAGTCCATTGGGTTCATAATCGGCGAATTTGAAGGCCATTGGTCTTTTGTGATGATATCTGGACAGCTGGCCCGCAGCCAGTTCTGTGTGCTGCGTGGCGTTGCGCACTGACGCTGACGTGCCATCCTGCTGGAAGATGAACCCAGTGGGCAGCCGGCGATTGCTTTAAAGGAACGATAATTTAGTGATAATTTACAAACAATATAAATGACTGTTTATCAAAACGTCACTGTGACGTCATCGGCAGTAACGTGTAACCAGTTTTTGAAAATTAAATAGCATTTTTAGCTTGAACATTTTTAATGCTGAAAAATCGGTAGGCAGTCATGTTAAAAAGTTGATAACTTCGTCGTTTTTCAACAGAATCATATTTTACTTGGCAATTAGATGTAGAAGGTTTCACTAAATGAAGCTGTAAAATTTCATATTAAAATCCCAAACGGTTGCTGAGAAAATGGCAAAAAACTTTGGGGTCCACTTTTTCTGCCGCACCCTGTACATATAGCGTTTATTAGTTGCACTTGTTTTGTGGGCTGGGGTGTTGCTGGTTGCAGAGCCGAGCAATGATTCAGCAGATGATGATGCTGATGCGCCTTGAGATGCAGATGCGCCAGCAGGCGTTGCTGAACTTTGAGCAGTCGCAGGAATCAAATGCTGAGCAGACGCCGGGGCTTGACGATGCTCTAGCACTTAGTAGCCAGCTCAGTGAAATCAACTCCGCCCTTTCTACACTCATCAGGTCGAACGCAGTCCGTCCGAGGTCGGGTCGACGTCGCCCTGCACACCGTGACCTCCCTGGACCACAGCGACTACGCCGGACCGATGGACCCGGCTTTGCACGGTCAGCAGCCCTGCGACGCTTAAGTAACCTGTCAGCTCGACATTGGCGTGAAATCGACGCTGTGGAAGAAGCCAACGATTCATCTGAGGATGATGAAAGCTGCGATGAGGACGAGGTTGTTGACATGGCCAGCCCTGCTCCAGCCAGCGTGGACGAGTTCATTTGGCACCAGTTGACTGAAAGTGACCCACCTGAAGGTCGTAGCAGTATGACAGCCTCACCAGACGGCATGTCTGCCGTCTCTTTCATATCAGGCTTTCAGTCCGTGTCATACACTCCATCGATAGGAAATGTTCATTCCGTGCCAAGCGATCATTCATTGGTTTCAGGTATGTCTGATGTCTCCTATGTATCGTCAGTACCGGTCAGTATCTCACCGGCAGCGAGTCCTATGAGATATGAAGCGTGTGACTGTGTGAATGAATGTACATCTGCTGCGGCACGATGTTCATGCGAGCTGTGCGCTGCGTTTGATGGCATGGCCGTGGTTGATGACATCAGAGATGATGATGATGACGTGTTTCTCAGATCTCATGACACTGTACCTCGTCCGAACCCTTTGTTGGCCTGTGATGGCACTCATGATGCAAGGCCACTACGGCAGCTAGGTGTCCCGACTCTGTTAACCCGCACTGCGCCTGGTGCTGCCGCCTATGATCTGGGTTTGTCCAACGAGTCTGTGAGCTCGTATCACACACTGAGCACGTTGCGAGGTGGTCTTACATGCACCAGCGTCAATCGTCACACCCTGCAGCCAGTCGTTGCCCAGGGCCGTGGCTTCATAGCATCACAGACTTCACTGCCTGCCGTCGGTCAAGAATCTGTCCCAGTACCCAATCATCATTCACCACTGTCATGGCTGCCGGGCACTAGCAGACCGCCACACTTCAACTACGCTGCCAGGCTGCGAAGACAAGCGTCGGAAATGACACCAAGTCTGCCTTCGGAGGTCAGCATCCGACCTTGGCCATTGTCAGACACTGGTCAAACCACACGGTACGGTAATCAGCTAACACCAGCAAGAGGTGCTGCTAATCAGCGGGCCATCCTGACCAGTCCAGGTTCTGGTCATCAGCTGGCACGTCAGAGCTCTGTGATGACTGGCGCTGCACAGCGTGGTGGCAGCACGTATCGAAGTCGTAACACTCGGCCTTCGCGTTACAACGCGTCCTTCACTGGAGCCCGTTGCCGCCGCACATCACGCCCCTGACTACCTCCTTTATCACACTGCATCTCAGCGTTCACCATTTTCTAGTTCAGTTATGAATTATAGTTTGTTTTTGGCTACAGTTAAATGATTTGTCAAATACTGCATTGTTTTTGTAACACAGATTTTGGCGATACTGACAGCTGAGAAGATACAAAGTGCTAGTTACCAAATCCCATTGCTCTATTGCATCATGCAACTTGTGTGTTTAAAAAATATTTTGACATCGCAAGCAGGCAACAACAGTATTATTTTGTATTTATTTTATTCATCCATACGTATTTGTAGTTTATATTTTGTACAGGAGGCCTATTGTATTATTGTAGAGGAATCTGTATTGTGTATTATGTGTGCCTGTGCGTAGATGGTAATACTGCTGCAATTGTCATCTGCTGCTAAAGTGTATGATGCATGCTTGCTTGTGGATTGGGTACTGTAGAGAATTAGAATGCTTATGATGTTGTGCACAAAATGGTACGCTTACTGTACGTTGGTGACTGCTAATTCGGACGTTCAATGCGTCAATTTTTCTAAATATTTTTGCTATGTGTGATGGTAACATCTATAACTGTCTTACAACGTCACTGTTTTACAACATGATCAGAACAAATATGTGGCATTAACCTTTTCTGCATATATACATTCACTGTATCTTGCACAGAATTTAGCATAAGCCAGTTTAATTTAATAAATAGCTTTTAACTGAAAAATAGGCCCGTTGGTTGGTAATCATCTGATTGGGGTATCACACTACACGGTGTTTCATAAAAAGGCACCCTGTTTGTTTCCTTTATAACTCAGTCAAATGGTGATCAATTTGCATGAAATTTTACCAGGCAGCTGAAGAAATACAAAATCAAAATATTTCAACAAATGCGGCTGTTAAGTATTCTTTGCTAGTCGTGACATAATGCTGACATCATAATGTGTCGTGAGTACAAACTGGCTTCAACTGGTTCTGTCAGTTGCTACCCTGCTTCGGTAATGAACTTTATCTTGTTCACTAATGAAAAATGTTCACTGTATCAGCACTGAGCAACATGGGTGTTGCAATCCAAAACACTGAACAATCTTGCAACAAGGTGCAGAAGAAAAGCTATCCCCTCAAATGTGTGAAAGTGATCGTCTTGGACGCTTTTCTGGTTTCAATGTTAAAACTTCAACATTTTCTCATCAGTCGACAAGCCCATGTTTGTACTCACGACACATTATGATGTCAGCATTACGTCACAACTAGCAAAGAATAATTAACTAACAGCCACATTTTGTCCAAATATTTTGAATTAGTATTTCGTCAGCTATGTCTGGTAAAAATTTCGTGTAAATTGATCATCATTTGACTTTAGTTATAAAAGAAACAAAAACGGTGCCTTTTTATGAAACACCGTGTATAAATTCAATCAAATGTCGATCAAAATTCAGACAGCACTGAGCACTGTATTTTACATTCTAAATGATTTGTAGGCCCTACAACAAGAAAGCCATATTTTATTGTACACCGTGTCCGAAAAAAGTCTACACTTTTTCCTGAATAACTTCAACAAATGTAAATTTACTTTTATAATTTTTGGCACACATTTTCATAATGATACGTTTTACTAAAAACATGTAAAACATACCTTCAAAATTTACTTTTTACTGAGTATAGCTAATGTAATTGTGGCGTCATGGAAAATGCCATTTTCGCTGAAAGATAACGTCTAAATGAGCCTCTAAAATATGAAAACAGAAAAACTACTCAAAGAAAATTGCAGTAATAAGCTTCAGACATTGCTGGCATAGAAATAAGTTACTTTTTATTAACATTTTTTAACCTAATCTTGATTTTTGCCATGTTAAGTGTGGCCGTCATGTGCACAACGGGAACGTCGTTGTGCAGCAGCCATTATCAGCGAGCAGTGTCATTTCTGCAGCATGTGTTAACATCGCGGTAGTGTACATTTGTAAAAAAAAAGTGGTTGACCCAAAAGTTGGTTAATAGCAAGTTTTGTCACTGTTGCTGACAACTAAGGCAGCTACAGACAAAAAAAGACAATGATATGGAGAATACGACAGAATACGAAGAGTGTTTTATTTTACGTGGAAAAGTGGCGTCAGTATTCGGACACAGTAGACTATTAGTAGACAAGGTAGACAAAGTTAGTTGCGCCTTACTTTTTCAATGTTGCCTACCAAAAATTATAAACATACGTTCAAATTTGTTAAAGTTATTAACCAAAACACTCTTAGCGTTTTTCACCTTGGATACAATAAAACGGCATTTTCGATGACGTCATAATTACGTCAGCTCTACGTAGTGACATGGCAATATAAAGAGAAAGTATATCGACAGTTTAATCAAATGAATATTCCTGACGAATCATGTCAAAAAATATGAAAATAGGTTTAAGTTTGTCAAAGATATGTCGAAAATACCGTGAACTCTTTTTTTTTTCCAGACCAAAACTGCCACCACTTGCCCTGAAATGGTTTGATGGATGTATGTGTTTAAGCGCTATTAATCCATTCATGGCAAGTATTATACAATGAAGCAAAACTGCTCTTTTGTGGCCACTGGCGCTTCATCGGGGCTTTGGTGCCAGACACCTTTAGACCATTACGGTCTGGGCCTGACCAAGCCCACCACCTTCCTGAGGCTCCGGTCCCCCGGCCACGAAAGAGCGTGCAGTCGCATGCATGAGGCGTCCCTCGTGCTGCGATCCACGATTATATAGCGCCACCTGCTAAGTCTGACACTAGATGTCAGACTACGAAATAGGCTAATGCTGTCGCATTATTAGTCCGCCCGGAAGCGATAGCTTTCGTAGCGGACTTATATTTTGCTGCGTTCTTTTTCTTTTTTTCCCTCGCGAGATCTTCGAGCTCAGTGGACTGATCGCCACGAAATTTTTGCACTGTGATAGAAGTGTGTTCAATTTTATAATCCCTGTCCAAAATTTCGGGGGGGAGCTCCCCCAAAAATTTTTTAGCGACCAAAACATGCAAAATGTGACCCAATTTCGGACGACATCAAACTTCGGCGACGAATATCTTCAGAAAGGATAAAGATATTCTGAATCGGACAAGTATACGATTTACCGCATTCCCTCTCTCGTTCAGGGAAAAAAAGTCCAGTGAACTTAATTACGGAGATCTCGATGTGGAATCATACCCACCCAAATCGACTTTTTCGTAAGACCATATTTTGGCCCCTAGGGGGTGCTGCACCCCCAAATTTTTACGTGCACTAAAAAATGACCAAATCTTACTAGCGCACCCCTACTAGCGTCGGGGACCCCCTTACAATTTTTTTTCAAAAGAGGGTCAAAAATTGGATTAAAATTTAGTAAACAAGCGCCTATAACTTCGGACGTTGGAGGAGTAACCCAACGAAACTGGCACGTGAGACGTCACGTGCCGCTGTCTGGGCACGATAATTTGGGTAGGCCTACAAGGTTTGGGGAGCACTACCCCTTAAAATTTGTGAGGACAAAAAACGTCTAAAATTCGGCGCGATTTAAGAAAACTTTCGACTATGAGTGCAAATATCTCTGGAACGGATGACGATATGGACAAGCTGCAAACGGCGTTGACAAGCACGATCTCTCCTGCGTTGAACACAAAAAAATTGTGAACTTCGGAACCCTAACAAAAAAGTAATGGGCCCTTATGTTGACCCACCATCAACAATATGCGCGTTCTGCGAATGCTAATGCATTTGAGTGCGCGCCCCACAAGGGGGAGGGGAATTTTTCCCCCAATCGGACTACGGGCGCCTCACGTTGGGCTTTGCCCCAGATTTCTAGTTTTGTCTGCTTCGCTCGTTCATGCCTAGTGTCCCCAAAAATGGGACACCTATTTTGATGGCAAATGATGAAATAATTCATGCACTAACGGATTAATAATGCGATACAATACGTGAAATAAATGGACAGCTTTATTCTGGTTAATGTGGAAAACTGTATCATGCACAGAATAGCCTACGATGGTCTAGTGTTACTAGTGGTAATACAAAATGAATTCCAACCACTGTAATGATAGTCAGAAAAATAACTAAGGAAAATAGCTTTAAAGAAAATATTGTCAGTGTGTGCAAATTTCTGTCAAAAACCATAGTAGGCCTAACTATGAGTCTGCCTTCTGTTTTCTTCAGTACGAATGAAATCAAATCAACCTGAATCATAAATAGTCACAGCAGTTAGTTGCAGCAGTGTCAGTATGGTGACCGACAGGAAAACCATCCTGTTTTGCCATTATGGAAACCCGGGCTGATTAAACAAAAAAACGAGTGACATTCGTTGACTGACAACTAGACAACCGAACAAGTTTTACAAAACAAACTGCCAGTGTTTTGTACTGTATGTGACAACGGATCATCGGCTACAGTTAGGACAGGTCAATGAGTTCTGGACGGGTGCTGGGAACGTGAAGCAGCTGCGTGTGTTGGTGGCGGTGGAGGAGGCTGAGTTTTCCTAGGCTGGTTAGCGTGCTGCAGCTGTTGATAGCGCTGCTGTGCCTCGTCAAAGGACTTGACGAGTAGAGTCGCCCGAGGCCCGGTGTTCCAGCGTGCTCCACCCGCGTCAACCACTGACGTCTCGATGACAACCTGGTGCAGACCAGTCACTGGGAACGCCAGCAGAAACTGCACGCTGAAGTACTCGTTGTGAGGCGCCACCATCTCCACCATCCGATTGCTTGGATTCTCCTAGAAAATCAGCAGCTGTTCTAGTCTCAAAATTAGTTTTAGTCTTAAGTCATTTTTGTACGAATACGTATAAAAATGACTTAAGACTAAAACTAATTTTGAGACTATGTGCACATCACCAAAGCACAAAGACTGACGAAAATAAACCGGAAATAAAAGTGATATTTTGCCAACTTTTGGCATAAAGATGTAATCAAAAATGACGAATCAGACTGTAAATTGTCAGCCACACGCAGGGCTTGCCATATGAAACGTTCGATCGGTCGATCGCCTAAACGCCCGTCAGGCGATCGATTTTTCAACCGCCTACTTGCTGATCATGAGCCAGCCCTGGGTGTGAGACAGCCCTGGGTGTGTTCTATCGCCAGACTTGTTTTCTCCGGACACAGATGTACACAGATAATGCGATGTATAAAAGAACTAGATGGAATCAGAATAGAAGGAGTGAACCTAAAAAATTTGAGATATGCAGACGACACAGCAGCGAGCACTGATTGCAGACAGTGAACGGAAACTACAACAACTTATGGATGGTGTGGTTGAGGAAACGGAAAGAAAGGGTCTTGAAATTAATAAGAAGGAGTCGTGCGTAATGGTGTTTTCGAAGAAGTAAAATAAACCAACCTGCAACACAACATCCTATGTTTTGTCACTGTGCGTGTTCTTTTCGCTCGTGTATCTGTATAAACGCTTACTGAGCGCGAACAGTGACGTTGTTGGGCCTTAGTCTCAGCAGGGGACGTCCACTTTGCTTCCTGCAAAAAGCTGTTGACTGAAGCTAGGGAATTATCGACTTAACAAGTTGTCATGAGATATGTTCTGGAAGCCCAAAATTCGTAAAAATGCACTTGCGACCGGGACTTTGCCCCGGACGCTGTAGACCTCCGGCTAAATCTTGTGAAGAAGAAAAGGAAAAAAGGTTGGAATTTGAAAGAAAAGTGGAGGTAAAGGAAGGGAAAAAAGAGGGAGGGAAGATCGGTTGGTGTGACTTGGGGGCGGTTGCTTTCTGGTGCTGTGGGGACGGACGCCCTTGATCTTAGCATCTGCAATCTACAGTGATACTATATGTCCCAGTCATAATCGATCGCCTACTCCGTGTGGCGCGATGAATTTTTCAATCGCTTTTCATTTTCAAATGGCAAGCCCTGGCCACAGGTGGACTTCAGTTTTACTTGTAGGAAAAAATACTTTGAAAAAAACAACAGTAAGACCACAATGTCATACCTCAAAATTTCGTCATCACAAGGTGATGTGTGCTCGGCAGTCGGTAGTGGAAAAATTTATGATTAGTTTGTCTGAACAAATTCTAAGATTGTACGTACCCATCAAATAACTATTTCTAATCATCTCATGAGAATAAGGAACTTCTTATTCAGACAGTCTGTAGGAAAAATTAAATATCTTTAATAGGATGTTTACACGATCGAGCAAACATCGAGCTGGCTCAAGCAGGCCTATTGGAATCCCGCTCCCTGGCTCAAATGTAGGCCTAGGCTTAGGCTACGTTCACATAAACACGAGTACGAGTCCGGCACTACGGATTCCTGTATACGAGTTCCGGCAAACACGAGTTTGCCTGTATTTCAATGGCGGTCGTTCACATACGTATGATCTACGGGTTCCCTGTAAATTTCACTCGTACAAGTAGTTTCTGTGCAGGTCGTGTTTTTGCCCAACTCGTAGAAAGTAAACTACTCGTAAATAGCCTTACCTTACCTTACCTTTAGGGTGAGTTATTCACTCAGCACTGAGGCCACTATGATGGGCCCAATGCGCATCGTACTCGTAAATAGCATTAATATAATTTATAACAAGAAATTTGAGCTAATTCTCACGGGACGCACAAAAGCCTATAGCAGTTCCTGCCCGCAGGCAGTCACCCATCGCAGTACTAACTGGGCCCAGCGTAGAGTAACTTCGTTGCAGCCGAAACGCGTTACCAACGACGCCACGCCACCAACGCCAGTCTGTGGCGCCGTCTTGTGAATGATTCTGTGTCGCAGCTCGAAATCGCCCGAAAAATCCATTAAAAAAATCCCTATTTTGGCTTTCAAGGTCATCCAAGGTCATTGAATTCAGCGCCAATCGAGAACCAGTGTACGACTTCCTATTAGTGATTAATAGTAACCTAGGCCCTATCTCGCACCGTTACTAAGATACAGCGAGTTATAGGCCAAAAATCGCAAATTTTGCCCACCCTGCTCTCATTTAGCGGCTTCGTTCGGGGTAGCCCCCTTCGAAATTATGAAAAAGCTTTACGGTTCCTGAAACTAGAGTCTTCCAGGCAGAAGATGGTGAAGATTTGGTGATCCTAGCTTGTACCGTTTTTGACTGATCCACCCGTGTGACAGACAGACGGATGGACGGACAGACGGACAGAATTGCGATGGCTAAGACGCGCTGAAAGCAGTAGCTGCTTTTACGCGTAAAAACCGTGGCACATCGTAAAATTGTTCATCGTTAGAGATGTGCGGTTTGTAAAAATAGTAACTTTGTAGTGGAATATTGTTGTTTTAATGGCAAAGCATTT
>Ga0056128_1010099_pt1 | contig 11784 bp, 6 predicted proteins | sample WorMetLIZISLAND2_FD_71113 | JGI IMG/M metagenome (GOLD analysis project Ga0056128, IMG submission 71113) | Marine gutless worms symbiont microbial communities from Max Planck institute for Marine Microbiology, Germany - Olavius geniculatus... ... | reverse complement strand
CTATGGGGCCGTCCTTGCAGCTGAGTACGGACAGACGGAGGGAACGGCCGTTGCCATGGCAACGAGGGCACCCGAGGCAAGGCGGCAAGGGATCCTTACGCCACCTGCCAAATATGAAGTTGATCGGACAACAGGCAACGAAGTTATGGGGATTTTTTGCAAACAACGCAATTAGCCGCCCTGACCTTGACCTCTGACCCCTTGACCTTGTAATTGGTCCAGGGGTGCTGGTGTCCCAGGGACCCTTCCTACCAAGTTTCGTATATGTAGACCTTTTCGTTTTCCTTCTAGATGGAGGCACGCTGGCTTTCGGGTACGGTCGGCCCACCCCAGCAACAGCTGGGATTCTTGGAATTGGTCCACGGGGTGCTGGTGTCCCAGGGACCCTTCCTACCAAGTTTCGTATATGTATGCCTTTTCGTTTTCCCTCTAGGTGGAGGCACGCTGGCTTTCGGGTACGGTCGGCCCACCCCAGCAACAGCTGGGATTCTTGGAATTGGTCCACGGGGTGCTCGTGTCCCAGGGACCCTTCCTACCAAGTTTGGTCTTCCTAGGCCTTTTTGTTTTTTCTCTAGGTGGAGGCACGAGACGGACAGACGGACAGACAGACGGACAGCATCGATACATAATGGGGCCTCCTTCTAAGAAGGATGGCCCCATAATAATAGCAATAGATCATACGAAAACTGACAGAGCAAGGCTTCTTACAGGCTAGATCATTTTCCTGTTTGCCAATAAATTCTCATACATACACACATATAAAAATGCTGGTAGCCACTAAAACTGCCATAAACTGTAACTACTGATGCTTGATCAGCTTGAAAATTGAAATATTACTAACTACATGATGAAATTACGCAAATAAGTAAGTAAGTAAGTAAGTAAATGATTTATAAAGCGCCAAAGTCTCAGAAAGAATCAGGGCGCATAAAAAGAATCAGAGCGCAAATGACGAAAAAATGAACGACAGAATTAGAATTAGCACTAATGAAAGACTAGTTGCTCTAAAACAGATATGTATGACAATTGTGTAGACAATGTCAGTGGTACCTCAATCTGTGCAGCTCTGCAAGAGTATTGTTTGCAATCATAAGCGTCCAAGGCATGTTTCTGTCTTTAGTCTGTTTCTGCATGTACTCACACATGCTACCTAGAATAGCTGCCAACAACACACACACAACAGGGCTCATCCATAAAGGAAGTCCGCAAAAATGTGACAAAAATTGACTCTCCTATCCCATCTTGTCCGTTTTTGCCTAAATCAAACCATATCCCTCCTTCCCTGCCCTTGCAGACGACCACAGAGTAATTGTAACAACGCCAACTGTAAGTCTGATCTTAGAGGGCATGCATGCAGGACACGGTCAGAACTAGTCACCACTGCTACTATGCTAGAGAAGGAAGGCTGCATGCTGCAGCAACAGACTGAACGGACAGACATAGTGCAGGTGAGTGAGCAAGTGACGAATGCTGCAACGCACTAATTCCCAGGGTTATATACTGACTGCAGGGCTTGCAGGCCAGAGTCGTAACAAGTGTGTCTTTTTGGCCTGCATGTTGTGTAAATGTGGACACCCGCTTCGAAACCTCACTCCCCTTTGTCCGCTTTTGTCTGCATTTTGGCCTACACCCCTCTCGGCGCAGACTTTATGAATGCACTAACATTCATCAAAAATTCACCCAGTAGTATGTACATTATAAACAGGCTGGAATACAAGAGTCGATATTTCAAGACCTGACCAAGGTTCAAAGAACCATAATCTAGACCAAGAGTCTGAGACCACTGGTTCGTTAACAATAAGTGCTAAATACCACACTGCAGTTGGAAAATTACAAACTAGATATGATCAAAACCGCCAGTATCAACTCACATTGAGTGCTTTAACTTCTGGCTCTCAGTACTCCACTGTGGGCCATAAAAACAGCCATTACGTACTTGTTACTGGTGATAAGTTTATCAAATATTAACCAATTTTTTTTACAATTTTTGCACTGTTCAAAAACATTTTTTGAACAGAACCCGTGCAAAAGTTCCCACTTCACCTTAACACCTACCTTGAAAAAATTAAAAAGCAAATACCACAAGGCACAGTTAAGATGAAATGGGATATTTAACAATCGCCATAATGGTAACTGTGCATGGAATGTGCCATCAGAGTTTTGAAAATCAGTCAATATTTGGCAAAAACACGGGCAATGATAAAATGGAAAGGTTGAGTCATGGTAGTGTAAAAACTGCACTAAAATAGTCAAGAAATTGTAATTACAGGCTGGTACAATTTCCCACCAAACAAACACAGCTGTGTCATAATTCAAAACATTAAACGACACCATCAAAACATATTTGTGGCCACAGTAAACGCTTAACACACTGAACAAGTAATTTGAGCAAAGCTCACGTGACGCGCGATAGCAGTGGTCCTGCCACTTTGGCAATCAGTGTAGGTCTACAGCAATAAGATATTAATGCATCTTGAAAGAGTACTCAAATATGAGGCCTCTGTATGGAAGACTCCTTGAAATTAAGAGATCGAAACTTAAATTCTTAAAAATGTACGTTCTATGCTAAAAATGTCATACGCAGATTGTCCAGGTCCATCTCCAGCCATTTCGGTGTGATTCACTCTTAAAATGTGTGTCACAAAAGAAAATTACAAAAAAATTCACTAAAACCCCTATTTTGAAGGTTCAAGGTCATTCAAAATCATCAACATTGACACCAATAAAAAGCTTCACTATTGCTTGTTATGATAAGCAGCATGTATGTACCTAACTGCAATCGTTTTCATGCTACACGAGATAATAGCAGTAAAATAACCACTTTTTAGGGGCTAGCGATCTTTGATGCCCGCCTGCTACAATCTATGTTCAATGCTGAAAATTTCATACGCAGGTTTCCTTGGTCTATTTCCAGCCATTTCGTCGCAATTCAGTGTTGAAATGTGCGCTACATCCAAAAATTGTGAACAATTCACTAAAAACCCCTTTTTGGGGGGTTCAAGGTCGTTCAAGGTCATCGATGTTGATAAATCTAAAAAGCCTGTCACATTTGTTACGATAAGCAGCATGTCTGCTCTGTACCTATCTGCAACCGTTTTCACACTATACAAGCCAATATCTGCAAAATAACATCTTTTTAGAAAGGGTACCACTCTTTGATGCCTTCATTTGAGGGGAACCCCAGCACCCAGGGGCACGAAATTTTGTCACGATAAACTAGAGAACTTGAGGCAGCCCATGGTAAAAATTTCGTGATCCTAGCTTGAACCATTTTGACACAATACAGTAGTGTGACGGACGGACAGATGCCCAGGCCATGGCTAAGATGCGCGAAGCATTCTGCTATCGCGCGTAAAAACTATCAGTGACCAGAGCTTACAAAAGAACCTGGATACCACCAAAGACTAATTGCTTCCTGTTTCAGCCATGCCTGACCGGTCCAAAATTTGTCCATAACTTTTTTAAGCTATCATGAGCACAAAAAAGAAGACCCAAAAATAAAACCTCCTAGGCACAACTAATAAGAAGCAATGTCGCAATTCACATACCAGAGGGACAACTGATCAATGTGCCAGAATCCATAATGGCCAAGCCACCTCGTGGAAATATAACCTTCACATCTCCATTGGTCACACTTGACACAGTGTCGTAGAGGAAAAAGGTCACCCGAAGGTCACGCTTCAAACGCAGAAGGTTTGGGATGTGGTGGATCTGAGAAAAGTCATCCGAGCGAATAAACACACTGCAGTTGAGATGGTTGTATGCTCTCAACAGTACGATGTTGTACGGATCAAACACCTGTGTTCCTGTAACTGCCGTCAGTGTCTCCTGTAACAGCAAACGTTTCCATTCTTTAGCACACTAAAATCACTATACCGTATATAACGTATGCTACTTGTTAGCGAGGTGACCACTATATATCACTGCAAAATTCACCCAGACACACTGCGGCACTAATAACCAAGTTGCAATTGCCCATGTAATGTAATGCCCAACAAACAGCATGACAATAAAAAAGATCAACAGTATTAACAGAATACAAATGATATGGGTACGTGACATTTGGGCACTGCTGTTTGGACGCCACCATTTAAGTGCGGACCATTTGGGCGCTGGGACTATTGGGCGCCACCATTTGGGTGCCATGCTTTATGACTGGCACGTTACTGAAATTAATTTGCATATCGTTAGAGTTAAAATCGTAATCATAAGTAAGTTGGCAAATTTGATTTTAATGGCTCTGTAATAATAACTTCTTGCTGCAATTAGTAGTCATCGTTGACATCATCTGTTGTCATTTGTCATCGCGTGACGTCATTGTTCATCGTCGTCGTGCATTGTCGTCATGCTTTACGTCGTCTGTTGCTTCTTCATCGAAGTCTTGCTTCGGCATCATTGCGTTTCATCATCATGTGTCTGCATCATGTCGACATCCCACGTCATCTCGTCGACGTGCGTAATCATCGTCAGACATCATCAGCATATGTCATCCTTGTGCGCCAATGTCATCCTTCACGTCATTGACGTAGTGCATCGTCAAGCGTTGTTGCACGTTGTCATCGTCTTACGTCCTCATCATGCGTTGTCATCATCAAGTGACAAAGCTGACGATTGTTTTCTAAGAAAATGCTCCGGTGAATTTTTCATAATTTGTACATGTATTATCCATTATGCACTGGCCAATACCATGCGTAATTTTCAAATTTTATTCACGGCGGGGTCATGGCTTGGCGCCCAAACGTCTGACGCCCAATTGTCACTGTTGCCAATAGTCCCGGTGCCCAAACAGTGAGCGCCCAAATGGTAGTGCCAAAATGCTGGTGACCAAATGTCCTGCTCCGAAATGATACTATCATAAGCATCATGCCACTATCACACTAATGCACACTAATGCTGCATCAAGCATGGAGTTAACAATCTAAACAGTTTTCCCAAACAAGACTTATCCCCTTGAATTTCCCGGATGACAAACTCTCTCTTTGGCATTTCCACATTTTCCAGACAAAAACAAATTTGGACTAATTGTAAAAGGTACCCTATGTAAACCATTCACAATATATTGCAGTCAAACAAATCTCAGAAAGCACATCAATATAAATCTGTCAATTACAAAAATCAGAAACATGCACTCAATGCAAACCTCTAGTTCCTGGCACACAGGCCTATCTCTGTTAAACACGTAAATTCTCTGTTCTCTTCCAGTAGCAGAAATAACATCGCCATTCTTATTATTGGCAGAGTTGTTCTCGGCATTCTTTGATGAGTGAACAGGAACAGTGCTGAAATCAACAGCCTCCGCAGCTACCGGAGGCTGAGATGACAACGTCTCTGGTTCTGAAGATGTGCCAGCGTCGGTCTGTGGTAGTAACAGAACAGTGCTAAAATCAACAGCCTCCGCAGCTATTGGAAACTGAGATGACAACGTCTCTGGTTCTACAGGTGTGCCAGCGTCGGCCTGTGATGGTAATGGCTCAGGCGGGAGAACAGGCAACTCTACCGATGCTAACAGACTGCCATCAGTAATCACAGCACTAAAGTCCGGCTCTTTCACTTCAGAACTCACATCTGGTGCTTCTTTTGCTTCTGAAGACATAAAACCAATCTGACTGTCCACTGTATCAGATGGGGTCAGTTTTGCTGTCACTTCTGAAATCGGAGCGGATAAGGCTGGGGTGATCACAGTTGAAGGTGGAACAGTTTGAACCGGTTTCACCGAGGAAGCTGGTGGATTGGTACTACCGGCTTTCTGACTCTGGCGCTTGGCAATCTGGCTGCGTCTGAACGTCTGCATCAACTTGTCGGCCTTCATCAGACGCTTCTCAGTCTCGCTGACTGCTGCTGCATCCTGCTTACGTTGATGTGGGATGATGCTCACTCCTGGTGCTTCTTGGCTGTTCCTCTTTCTGAGTGAGATGCTTCCACCAGACTGTTTGGCTGCACTCTTCTGTAAAGTAGGCGGACTCTGCGGCGATTCGGTCTGTGGCTTTTCCTCCACTGACAACTTCTCCCCGACAAATCCATGAGTCAAAGATGGCAAAACGTTTTCTGGCATTGTCAGGCTGATTGCCAAAACTGGAATATTTAGCTCCGTCAGTAAATCGTTCAACAGCGGCGTCGAACATGCCATCTTTAATATGTCATCTGTTTTGATATCATCAGCTGTAATGGCTGGATTGGCATCCGACGAGTGGCCTGACAGGATGGAAAAATGTTTGCCATCAGAATGGAGTGACAGACCTCGAGATATCTTGGTTTTGTTCTCTATGGTTATGCCACATTTCTCACAAAGCAAAGATTCGATGCTTTTCTGCACGTGATCTAATTCTGGTTTGACATTTGACTTCAACAGTTTTGGAACATCGTGAGCCTTCTTTTTACCCTTTTTACCACTCGCATCAGCGGCACGTTCTTTGCGCTTGCGGGAATGACCGTCTTTCTTTGTGTCCGTGCGACTACGATATCTGCGTGATTTGCCAGATGCACCATCACGACCATTCGAACGTTTCTTGGAAGACTTGAATTTGTGTGATGCAATTGGAGTCGACAAACTGCTCATATCACGTCGATTTTCAACATCTGAATCAAACTCTTCGCCGACACCGGCAGCACGAATGGTGCTCGATTTTCCATCATGAACTTTGTTTGTTAATGTCTGTTCTGCTGCAAAACCTGCCTTTGCGATTTCAGCCTCCAAAAGATTCAACATCTCCATGGACTGATTCATCCGTTCATCAGAACCTGGCAGATAACTTTCAAGTTTTGTGCCAAGAACTGGTCTATCAGTAGAAAATTCTGCATCATACATCTCCGAGCTCATATTAGGCACATCGTCTTCAGTAACAGGTAAACCTTTTACCGTTGAATCAGCATTGTCATGTTTGCCCTTTTGTGTAGATGCTTTGAGTCCGTGATCAGATGCTGGAAAATTTTCCTTTTTTGAGATTCTGATCGTTCTTCGTGAATGTGGAGAATTTTCATTTAACACGTCACTCAGATCCAGATTAGGTGAAAAGTTGAGAAATTCGTTTCCAACTTCAGGCTGTAACATTTTCTGTCCTTTTGCTCTTCGAACACTACTGCCAACAGCATCTTCAATGACTGCTGCAAGATCTAATTCAGTTGGACATGTTGGAGAATACAGATCCTCAGGAATATCTGAATCCGCATTGTCAGCCAAAGTAACTGCATGTTTTTGATTCAACACTTTCTCCCGTACATCATCAAGGCTTGTGGCTAACCCCTCGAGCAGCAGATATTCTTCATTCCAGCATTCATCCTGTTTATCGATTTCCTGCGCTGCAATGACTTCAGCAGCAATGTCATCATCGAACGTTCGATCGTTGCTCAAATGCATGCTGACTGGAATATCCACAACGTCGGAATGCTGAACGAAATCAATCAGCAGTGAGCCAAGATTGCTGGAGGCGCAGTCGACCACATCCTGCACACTGTCCAACATGTTGTCACCAACCGCTACACCCCACAACCACGACAGATTGCTCAGAATGTTCTGCAAGCTGCTTGCAACCAACTTGTCAGTCCCCTCATGCCGAATATCGGACAAAGTTCCGACCGGAATTTCCTTCAGGCGACCAGAAATAAGCAGATCGAGTAGCTTCTTGCTTCTCCAGTCTCGCACTGAATTCAAATGAGTGGATTTAACTAGTGAAGACTCGACAAACTGGCTGTCCCACTGTGTATCAACAGACAGCATTCCAAGGTGTCTGACTTCTTTGTGATGTTCTAAATTTGACATGTTTCCCTTACTTACTTGTGGGAATGTCAAGGTGGTTGCATCACTATCAACCATGTGTGGCGCTGTACCACCGACATTCAATTTATCATTTGTTTCAGTGTTCTGGGTAGGGACGTGAAAATAACTAGAGTTTGTATCTGTTAAGTTCTGTGAAAGAACATTCAGCATAATTGTCTCAGTGTCTAGCAACTGCTCTGCAGATGACGATGGAAATACGTTTCCAATGTCATCATTCTGAGAATGCTCCCAAAATTGAGACTGGATCACTGATGTAATTTTGCTGGAAATGTCAGCTGACAATGAAGAGTACCCTTCCCCTTCATTGGGATCAGCTTCATTCTTTAAAACAGTGGAAATGTATTTATCCAGCTTTGCATCCAAAGTGTCTGCCATAATTCCACCAGAGTTTGCAGCAATGATTTGTGCCGTTTCATCATCGCTAGTTTTTACTCTTTTCCCAAATTCATCATCACCATCATCGCTCCAGTTATACGGCTTTCTTCTCTTTCCCATGCAAGAGCTCACATCCTTATTTCCTCTAGCATTACCTCTCTCTGTCTCTGTGGTGACATTCTCATTGCACTCATCAGTATCAGAATAAACAAAATGCTCCGATCCAATCATACTTAGCTGCGCCTCCAGTTTTGCTAAACGTGCCCTCAAAATTTCATTGAGGTCCTCTTTTCCTTTCTTATTGACATGCTTTGATAAACGTGTCTGCACGTCTGCTCTTGCCTGCATCTTGACAGCTGCACTATTTTGCAGTTGCAATGGTTTCATTTCTTTTCTAGTGGCAATTAGACCTAGATCATCTGTATTACTCAGTACACCATTAGTGCCACTATGTGCAACTCTAGTGAAAATGGATTTTCTTGCAGTGGTGTGTCGATCGCTATCAGTGGACAGCGACAATGCAGGCATTCTAGACTTCACACTGCTGACTTGCTTGGCATTAGAGAGTGCTTGCTGGTTAAAGTTATTGTCAAAGAATCCATCATTACTGATTACATCATCTGGTGAGCGTATTGGTTCCACCTGAGAGGCACCAAGTCTTGGATCACGAGTTCTGTCAACTTCTTTCTCAATGACTTTCAGCAAAGCAGCATCTTTGTTTGGCATATAGACTGCAAAAAATAACAAAATTACTGCAAATTAACATAGTTTCTTACATTATGAATATTGTACTGCATATCAAATTTTACATTATGAATATTGTACTGCATATCAAATTTTGTTCATGTCTCAAAATGTTTATTAACAAAGAAGAAACTGGTGCTGTCAAATTAATGTTCTAACGCATTAAAGAATTAACAAACAAAAAATTAACGTTTGTGAAAAAAATTAATGTACGTATGTAAATTTACTAAATTCTGTAAAGCAGGAGTTCCAATATTCCACTAAACTGTGATTACTTGACAATCAAATAATGTTCAAGTGATTAAACATTGTTTTGTTGCTGTTCCATCACTAGTGTCACAATCCTGCGACACAGCCATGAGTGCATTAGTCATCACTCAAGTCATCCACTCAATGTAGTCCACCTACAATTTCAGCACTATGATACATTAATTAATGTGTTAACATGTGCACAAAAAAAAACAATGCCTGCCTTAATGCCATTAAAAGATTAATGCTTCAATAGCACTATTAATTATAACATAGAATTCATACAGCAGCTTTGATAAAGATTTTTAATATGCACTAACCAAAATTAAACACCACACATAGTATAAATACATATACTATACATCAGCATAATGTGAAAATGGTTACAAGTTTAGCAGATAACAAATAAAAAACAAAACAAGAATGACTGATATTCCTCGAGGCCTATATATGAGATTGCTTCACCAGGCGAGTTGAATGGTTTGTCAACTGTTTCCAGATAACTAGGCCACTTCTCCATTTTCTATGTTCGAGTCACTTGTCTGTATCTGTATTTATTGCCAGTTTATGTTATCATCTGCAAGCTACAAAGAACAAAATATGATAACATTAATCATTGCAAATTCGATACAAATGTACCTAAAAACTTGTCCATAACCATGCTCAAGCTGCAAAAAATGCAGTTATTGAAAAAATAGATGGTGGAAAGTTATCAACCTGTCCTCAAATTTTAATAATTTAAAAAGCGTTTTTGGAAACCTTTACATCTTGTGAGTTAATATCTGTAATAAAATTTACAGTTTTTTTCTTATTTTTCTGTTGAGCAGGTTTTTTCTTAGTAAAACAGCAAGAATTAGCATAGACATCAAACAATAGGGCATTATGCCTTCCTATCGGCAGTGCGATGTTTATTAGCTATTTTAATCATTATGTGTCAGTATTCTATGCTTGTTTGCAGTTTCGAGTTCAATAAAATGTCAGTGATTAAATGTAAAATATATGACCGAATAACATCGCTAACACTAACCCTAAAACCTAAGCATAACCCTAAACGAAATTTGGGAAGGTATACTTTGCGTAATGCGGATTGCAGAAATTTGAAAAGGTGTATTTTGCGGAATTTCACCTGCGGAACATTCAGCAAATTACACCTTAGATTTATTCCGCAGTCCGCATTTTGCAAAATTCAAATAAAATCAAATAATCAACTTCGCGTAGGCTTAGGCTTCCATTTGAGTCTCAAATCGACATCAGCACATCACAAATGGCGTGGTCACACAGTCGACAAAGTATTCACATATGGACGTCTTCAACTTACTCTTAAAACGCCTTGAAGTCCGTTAACTCATGAGCGTAAGCCGGCACATCACACACAAATGCAAGGTAAACTCAAGTAGCGTAAATCATTAAGAAGGCTTACTGCGATATTTCACCTGATGGATATCCCATTAAGGCACGATCAAAGACAGCTAAACAGTTCAGCTCAAATAGGCCTACTCACAAAACGGTTGCCGCCGTGGCAACGGCCGACACGTCTGCTCAGGTAGGCCTGATTTTAAAAGTCTTGCATTGTATCGCACGATTAAAGACAATTGCCACTGCTGTGAATTGTTCGCAGATAGTTAGGCCTATACCTAAGCAGACAGAGACACTACATTAGAGCCATTCATCACAACAACAAACATACAGTATTTGCATTTTGTGTTGCATGTTTGACACGTTAAAATGCCAGTTGATATAATACAGTTATTCAACACGAGTCACTTATTAACCTGATACTAAATCAAAGTAATGTAGGACTACCAAAACAATGATAAAAATTAGCCTAGGCCTACTATCTCCTCCTGCAAGACACAGCGAGGCTTGTAAGCATGGTGGTCGAGCGCTCTGTGGAATTGTACACTTATTCAATTGATAACTCAACAACAAGAACATTTTCCACATTTTTAATTCTGCAAAATACACCTTTTCGAAATTCTGCATTCAGCAAAGTACATCTTCCCCTGAAATTTTTGTTTACACGCAACTTAAAATGCCCCAGTGTTACCAACGGCCACTAGCAGCCATTAGTAACACTGAGCACTTTAAGTCGCGCATGAACAAAAACTAAGAAAAAAACCAAAACTTTTATTTCAGATGTTGAGTCTTAAGACGAAATAGAGTGTAAAGTAACACAATAATCCGTGGACAGGTTGATAACTCCTGGCAAAATACAGCTTTTCTAGATGCTACATAAGGGTAGCACTAATTGCTAAATCGGCTGAATCAGCGCCGATGGAGCATACTTATTGCTGCTGCCTATGGTGCAACTTTAAGCGGTTGAATCGGCACCGATGGAGCGCAATAACTTTATTACAGAATAAGCTGCATCAACAACCTATAAAACTAGACAATTCATTGATTACTGTTACTCCATCAGTAATTCAGTAATTAGTGCTAGCGCTACATAATATTTTTAAAAAATTTACTAAGTCTAACTGGGTGTTGGTAATTTGCGGAAATGCGGAATGCGGAAAGTAATTTGCGGAATGAATTCTGCGGAAGTAGGCTGCGAAACGGTGGGTAATATGCGGAATGACCGACCGAGCGATCGATAACGCCCCCTTAGATTAAAATATGCCGCTGTCATATCTCATCTTTGT
>Ga0056128_1010098_pt1 | contig 11784 bp, 10 predicted proteins | sample WorMetLIZISLAND2_FD_71113 | JGI IMG/M metagenome (GOLD analysis project Ga0056128, IMG submission 71113) | Marine gutless worms symbiont microbial communities from Max Planck institute for Marine Microbiology, Germany - Olavius geniculatus... ... | reverse complement strand
GTATTAAGGGCAGTGTTCAGTACTTTTAGTCTCACTGTCCGGTCCTACTGCATTGTCATTTGCATGTTTTAAATTGTTTTATTGGACAAATAAAGATTGATTGATTGATTGATTGATTGAAATAAAGTTTCCTTTATCTAGATTATAGTTCCAGGTACACTGTACAGCATTAGGCATTAGGCAAGAGGTTGAACAAATTATTGTCAAGTTTTTTATTTGTTTTTTTTTTATTTTGGCGACGTATTTTACGTTTTGACATCTTTTTGAATATTTAGAAACGTTTTTTTACATTTATTTGCTTTGTAGGCTACTTAAAGAACCTTTGTAGGCTACTTTAAAAACTTGCTTCATGTAAAAATTGTGATGCTTCGTTCACTGCATAAGGTTACTTTTTACGGGCGATAACAGAATGCTTCGAGCGTCTTAGCCATGGCCTGGGCGTCTGTCTGTCCGTTACACTGCTATATTGTATCACCAAATTTTTTTACCGTGGGCTGCCCCAAAGACTCTACTTTATCGTGACGAAATCTCTTGCCCCTCGGTGAGGGGATACCCCTCGAACGAGGGCGTCAAAAGGGATCTCCTCTAAAAGACGCTATTTTGACGCCATTGACTCTTTTAGTGTGAAAACGGTTGCAGATAGGTACACACACGTTGCTTATTATAACAAGCACTGGTGATGGGCTTTTTAGTTTTATCAACACCGACGACCTTGAACGACCCTGAACTTCCCAAAAAAAGGTTTTTGCGAATTTTTCGCAATCTTTGGTTGCAGCGCACATTTCAAGAGTGAATTGCAACGAAGTGGCTGGAGATAGACCAAGACAGCCTGCGTATGAAATTTTCAGCATTAAACGCAGATTTTATAGCAGTTTAAGTGCCGACCCCCTAGGTTCAAGGAGGCCTTCTCACGCGAGCGTTAAAAAGAAGCACCCCTCTAAAAAGTGGCTATTTTACTGATATTGCCTCGTCTAGCATGAAAACGGTTGCAGATAGGCACAGACATGCTGCTTAACAAGCACTAGTCACGAGCTTCTTCGACCTTGAAATACCTTGAACTTTCAAAATATGGGTTATTTAGTAAATTTTTCGCCATTTCGGGTTGTGAAAAGTCTGGTACATGTAAAACTGACAAAATTCGAAAAATGACTGAAATAAAAAAATAAAATAAAACTGAAAAGGTAAGAAATAAAGAATAATAACAATAATAATGAAAACTAAAACTCAGAAAAAAATAATATGAGAAAAAATAAAAACCGTGAGCAAGTCCGAATAGCCGTGGAGTCAGTCCGAGGGGGTGCCAGATGTCTTACGGAGGATAGGATTTGAGAAAAAGAAAAGTCTTGAGATTGGAATAAAAGAATAACGGGGTGATGGATGACAAGAGTGGTGATAATGACACTGATGAGGTGAGATGATCATGGAAGTGTGGTGAGTCAGGAGGAGATAGATCAAGACGTGGCTGACGAAGTGAGTGAGGCAGTTGATTCCAGAGATGAGGTGATGCATAACGAAAGGAACGACTGGTAATTTTTAAGGAGGAATGAGTAGATGGACGAGCGAGAGTGACGACAGACGAGGATCGAGTGTTACGTGAAATCTATAGATAGGCCTACCGTAACGTCCGTTCAAGAAAATAACATGCCTTGGACCTTAAGCATCGAGAGTAAGGCTTGGCAAGATCAAACCACGGCGAGATGAACTTGGATAGATTAGTATCCCTAAGAAAAACCCAGTTCGTTGTGTAAACCATAAATTTTTCTTGTTTCTACAGTTGTGAGACAACTGACTATCTACAGGGTGTGCCAAAAAATGACCCGACTTGTTTTTGTCAGAACTTCGTCAAATTTCTACCAAATTTGATAATTGTTAGCGTACAGACAACCAAGACGATAAAAATATGTAAGGTACACTCATTGTCTACCTCACCTTACGTCAACGCACTACCGTGTAAAACGCAGATGCTTCAAATTGTTGCTTAATGCTCAGTTGTCTCCGTAAAAGTTCTAATGACTTATCAAGCACGCAATAAACCACAATCTGATTCATTCAGCAAAATTATAAGATTTTGTAACAACTTGCTTTCAAATTACCAGAATTTATGTCTAAAGTGTACACAATGGTTTAGACGTGATGCAGGGGGTTATTTAGGAGAGGAGGCTGGAAAAGTCTACGGACCCCAAGTATTAATCGTACCTTTGAAACAGTGTTACTGCTGCAAAAACAATACGTTACGCAGACTTAGACCCCAAGGATCACTGAAACCCCAACAATTTACTGAAATGACGCCCCTGACATGATGCCATGGCTGACAACGGCATTAACGGTCAACTGATTAAAATGCACAGCACTCATTCATGGACAAAATGTGTTTTAAGCTCATCAATCAGTTATTTTGTTGTTTACTGTTTTCAGCGTAAAATGTTTAATACCACCAAATTATTAAGTCCCATGGTGTTTTTTTGTGGAATTGATAATGCACAAGTGAGCAATCTGATACTGATAATCACCGCATAATGTAACAATTTGGAGCATCTGCGTTTTACACGGTAGTGCATTAACATAAATTATGTGAGGTGGACAATGAGTGTGCCTTACATAATTCTATCGTCTTGGCTATCTGCGTGCCAAAAATTATCAAATTCGGTAGAGATTTGTCAAATTCTGACAAAAACAAGTTGGGTCATCTTTTGGCACACCCTGTATAGTGCTGAAGCCATATTTCAAACCAATGTCTATCACTGTTTTTGAAAGGTATGCATCAGTAACTGTATAGCAGTTATACACAGCCCTAACGCCTATCACGAGGACTCGAGGCGAAGTCTAGTTGCGTCTGTCGTCGTCGTCGCCGTTGTTATCATCATCGCCGAGTTTCCGCGACACCATCGAGCTTCGGTAGCGTGATGCGGGGTGATGCATAGGTAGCTTCATCAGCTGGTCGCGCGGAGGCACCTTATAGCGACCCTCCACCCGATCGCGGTCTTCCACGTTGTAGTGCAGCTGTTCGCTCTTCTCCAGATACAACGCGTCGTTGTGCTCGAAGTTCGGTATGCAGCCGAGATCAGCGTTCTGAACGCGTATATTATACAAACATACAGCACCTGGCTATAGTTTAGCGTGCGCTCCTACTATTTATTACGCAACCTATTTATTTAGTATGAGCATAGCTATTTTTTATTCATGTCGGCACTCTGAATCCAAAAATCTGTAGGCCTAGTTTAGGCCTACATGTTACAAATTTAAATCCAAGAAGGGCCAAGTGTATATTCATTAATTGTAAGATACCACTGACGTCAAATTTATTTTAGTCAATGCCTTCGGCAAGTAAGTACATGCAAGTAAATGAGATTGACATTATGATTAACAGTACCTGCAATATGAGTTTTCTGTTGGCCATGTCCTTTTTCCATTCAGGTACAGACAGTCGAGGTATGATCGGATGTCGGCGTGAATATATTGCTTCCCTGCAATAGTTGTTTCTGTCATACAGTGTAAGCTTAGGACTATTATCAGTTTTTACGTGCGAAAGCAGCTACTGCTTTCGACGCGTTTTTGCCATCGCAAATTCTGTCTGTCTGTCTGTCTGTCTGTCTGTCTGTCCGTCTGTCTGACACACGAATGGATCAATCAAAAGCGGTGCAAGCTAGAATCACCAAATCTTCACCGTCGGCTGCTAGGAAGACTCTAGTTTCAGGAACCGTAAAGCTTTTCCATAAATTCGAAAAGTGTCACCCAGAACGAGGGCGCTAAATGAGAGAGGGTGGGTAAAATTTGCGATTTTGGGCCAATAAGTCGCTGTATCTCAGTAACGGTGAGAGATAGGGCCTAGGTTACTACTACTCACTAATAGGAAGTCGTACACTGGCGCCGAATTCAATGACCTTGAATAACCTTGAACGCCATAATAAGGAGTTTTATGGATTTTTTGGCAATTTCGGGCTGCGACACAAGTCTGTCATTCACAAGGTGGCGCAACGGAACTATCGTTATGCGATCCAGATAGAGAATTTAATATTTGTATATTAACTTAGCGTAAACACTCCAATTTTCAGCTAACCTACTTAACCGGAACTGCTATAGGCTTTCGCGCGTCTCGTGAACATTAGCTCAACTCTTGTTGATGATTTTTGCCATGTGCTTGTTTACGGTTTTCCAAGCTTAGTGCAATTTTATGTGAACGTTTTATAAGATTAACAGAATGCAAAAGTATGGTGTCATTTTGTTAAGACAAAAAGCATGAATCATGGAATTTGGTTATAGGCCAATGACATATCGACGTAATCTTTGGAGCGGCGATCGATTGTCGGTATGTCGATCCGCTCTAGATATATTCGTGGTCAAAGTTTGAAGTTGCCCGAAATCGCGCCGAATTTTGAACCTGTGTAGGTCAACATCTGCGTCTATAACTTTTTTGTTAGCGTCCTATCCGATGGTACCGTCGCCGACTCTCTACGACTTACCGTTTAGCCACAATACTGCACGATTGGCATACCATAGTGTGTTATGACCCTTCAAGGTCATCCAAGGTCAATGATTTTTCTTATGTCATTTATATTAGTGATCAATATTAACCTAGGCCCTATTTCACCGTTTAGCCAATGTTACAGACGGACAGACGACACATCGAGCCATAGACGCCCTACAGCATTTTCGTTAAAATTAGGCTATGCGCTGTGTCGACAAGTCTATCAGTTGTCGTTTCACAGACCTGGAACGATTTGCCGGATGACGCGACTTAGCCGAACAGTTATTCACCTTCCGTCAGCGATTCAAAACTCACTAACTTCTTTTTTTCTATTGCCTGAACTGCACTCTAGTTGACCTAGCAGAATTTTTTATTACTTAGAAAACTTTAAATTTCAGACTGATTGATATAGCAGAAGAAGCTTATAGGCTGCAGCTTGTCGTCAACAGTCTCACCTTTGAACGGTAGCGAGCGACGGCGGCGGGGACTGTTGCTGCTGCGTTGTGAAATCCATCACAAACGGTTTGGTGTGATGCTAATATCACCCGTTCTCAGTATATTTCATTAACTTTTAAAGCCTATAATATAAATAAGCTTAATACTGCAGTAAAAAGCACGCAGCTAAGTGTACTGAAGCGTCGTTAGCAACGGCGCTGGAGCCAACACCGAGAAGTGGCCGAAATCAGACTCTGGATATGTGCCATTATAGGCCTACAGTGTAGCTTCAGCCAAATCGATGTAGCCCTACTCGAACGTCCAATGCTAAATGAGGTATATAGTGCATTCGCGCGAATACCCTTATGTGCTAGTACTTCGAGAAAAAAAATCTCCAGTGACTGTTTGAAAGTGTCAGCCGAGCACTTCAATGCCTGCGTATTTTTGCCTAGGAAAGGCAATGTCAACGCCGAGAAAATGTGCATTATTGTTCAGCTTCTTATTCTCCACAAAGTTACTTAACTTACTGTTACAAATTTTACGATTCTCTGTAGTTTTAGCATTTTTAGTGTTTTACTGACATCAAAATTATATTTTAATTTGTTTTTGCAATGACACTCAACTTTAACAACGCTGCTGCAGAGCCAATAACTGACTCGAAGATCAAATGCTGCTAATATTACATGTATAAACGACAAGTTAATTTGTGCAATGTACATGCGGTTACCGCAAAACAATCTCAGCGTGTCATTAAAAACTGAACAAAAAGGTTTTCCGCCTCTTATTTGCGCTACTTCGTTTTTGTTCATACTTCGTCGTTTTGCGGTAAATTTTGTTTTTGTGTTTAGCGTTCTTTACGCATTATCGTAGTGCAGAAATTCTGAGAATCGCACAAAATATCAATGAGCACATCAAAACATCGATAGGTGCAAAAACTTGTTTAACTCGTCATCGTGCATGATTAGAACGAGTAACAAACGGACAGTACAGTACAGAGAATTAAACACGCCAATAACTGCATAGAAAGCTTACACGTATAAACAAAACCAAAGCAATTAATTTGACAACACTTAAAAAACACAGAAGAATACCATCGCAATATCGTATTATCGTAAACTGCACAACCAACAAGTCTTAAATAACGAAGAAAAACTTTGACAAACGAGCAAATAACGTACGAGCAAATAACGTATTTTTTCAAATAAAAGCAACATTATAACTTTACGTAACAAAGCATGTTTAGAATGCCAATTTTACACTTTTGTGCGAAAAACGATGAAGACACTAAACAGTGCAATACAGCAATGCTTAATTAGGCTTACAAGTAGATGCGTGAACACATATTCATGTATACAAAGCGTACAAAAAAGTAGGAACAAACACTATTAAATACGTCGATTTACTGGCGGTACACCACACTTAGGCTAACTCACAAAACGCTTGCATTAGTTTTAAATTGTCGTGCAGTATGCGATAGAATTACGTGCATGCAATGACCAACTGAGAACGTAAGCTTAAGTCCTGCAGTTAGGCCTATAACTGCTACATATAACGTAAAAACATATTACGCAAGTAAACTCAATTATTGGCATCTTAGTACGTCATAACGACGGGTAACGTAATAAGACACACACATATTTAGAGACCGTGAAATGGAATGCACAGCAGAAGAGACAGTTATAGTGAGGACACACTGGATAATTAATTTTCCGGCTCCTGGTGACACCGGTACCGGTCCACTGGTGCCGGTAACTGCCGCTAGAACACTGACCAATGTGTCATCGCTATATTAATTCTCTACACAGACACAGAGGCATAAGACGTCTATCGCAGGCCGGATTCAAAAAATGCGGCGGAGGCCCTCGGGAGCTGTCAGAAGTGGGGCCACGTCTTGAAATACAGAAACAAAAGGCAACGACATATTCACAATTATCCAGTAAAAATGAATGTTGCAAGAAAAAAGCATTTCAACGTATTTGTATTCAGCAGACTGAGAAATGGAGCACATAGTAAGTACAGTATTTAATATGTTTCAGGTTGAATAAACGCATTTTCAAACGTGGCATTTCTACTGAGTTTTAACACAACTGAAAGGACAAAAAGCAATAATAAATTTCTAATATTAGAGCTATTTGGTGGCGGCCCTTTTTCGTGGATAAGGCCCCGTGACAACTGCCCAACTTGCCCATTCCAGTTTTCGACTTCGGTCCATATATCAGCACTCAGCACAGTGTGTGGCCAGCAGTGGCGTCATTTCAGAAAATCGTTGGGGGTCTCAGTAATCTTCGAGGGGTCTAAGTCGGTGTAACGCAGTGTTTTTTTTCTTTTTTTCAGCAGTAACACTGTTTCAAAGGTACGATTTACAGGGCAAGAATAAAATCAAATTCTTGGGTTGTCCGCAGACCTCTTTAACCCTTTTCCTCTAAATGACGCCCCTGGTGGCCAGGCAGGCCGTGCGTGTTCATTGGCTGGTCGCCTCGTGAATGTACTGGAACTTGGCGAGCAGACTGCGCGTGGTGCCCGGCTCGGGCAACTCGTCCCCGGGTGTGGTCGTCGTCGTAGTGGTCGTCTCCGTCTCCGAGATGGTCGACGTCGACATCGCTGCTGCACGCTGGGTGGCGGTCTCCCCGTCGCCCTGTGGTATCTCGACGTCGCCGAGCCTCGAAGCGTCCACGTCCGCGCCGTGACGCTGTGCGGGCGGCGCGTCGCCGTACGCCGCGCCGGTCAAACCGCGCACGAGTGGCGCCACCTGCTTCACCTCCCACTTGAACGCCTGCAACAACGCACGCAACATGCAACACATTAACGACATCTCTGCTCAGTGACTACTATCCCCACCTCCCAAATCAGGAGTCAAAATCGGGCGCAAGTCCCCCTACTTTAGGGTTCATGTCCCCCTTCGAGCTCCTTCTTTTCCCTGCCTCCCACTTCATCCGACTCTTTTTCCTTCCCCATTTCTCCACGCGCCCATTTCCTATGCTTTATCTCCCTTTCTCCGCGTTCTCTCGTCCTCTTCTTGTTGTCCAGCGATAATAAGGGATAAGAAAGTTTTGTTAAGAATGTAAATTGCCCAGTTTTTATCTACATTTTACACCCTTAACAAAACTTTCCTATTTTTCACTGGGCGCAAGCTGCGCCCACCACATATAGGAATAGAAACCCCTGTCTCTGCTCAGTTCAACTCCCTTTCTAAAGGCGCGTACAGAGCGACCTAACTAAACTAAACTAAACTAAACTGAACTGACATAGTTTAGTTTTTGACAAACTGACCAATGGGCAAGCAGTAATGCACTACAGTAGGCACCATTTAGCAGCCTCTATCGGCGACTGCGTCCAAAAATAAGGCGGAAATTTTAGTCTTTCGGTCGGGGGTGAGAGTCAGCACAATTTAAGATGTAAATTATACATCAAATTTTAATCTGTACGTAGCTTATACTTCTAAAATCGACGTCAGCTGGAGTTTCACTTTCGGAAGAGCTCATAGGGCTATGGCGAGATTGAACAAAAAAAGTGCCGGAAAAGAGAAAGGGAGACGGAAAGAAAAAAAGCGAGAAGGGAAGGGTGACAAAACTTGTTGCACTGACTCAAGACTCAAGAGGAGGTACACGCTCCTGCATCGCTTGACTGACTGAAAAAAGATCTACAAAAAGACAAAGGCCGCACGAAAAACCTTGTGGGGGCACTGATCAAACTTTTTTATGATAGGCCTACTAATCACACTGTCTGTATCTGTGCTAGTTGGTTGTGTAGCATAGCGGTTAGAACGTCGGTCCTGGCCGGCGAATTTTCCCTATCCTGCGCTAGACTGACGGATGGCCGTTTGACCACTTTGTGGGTAAAGCGTCCGCTATCAGTCAGCCAACAAGGCCAACTCAGCCTGCCATCCCTCCCGGGTCGGCTAAATGAGTACCAGCGAAAGCTAAAGTTCGGACAACGAGCGTTTTCCTACGCTGCACCAGCTGCGTGGAACAGTCAGCCACCGTCACTTCAAGAACTATCTGACACTGCGTCATTCAAACGAAACTTAAAAACTTTACTGTTTCAGCGAGCTTTTTATCTCTAAGTAGTTTTTACTTTTGTACATTATCCTTAGGTTTTATTTTAGTTTTTAAGTGTGTTGTACACCACTGGTCACTTTTGTAAGTGGTTATTTTTTGACTGATTGATTGATTGATTGATTGTAAACAGACGCATCGCGCGGTGCACTAGCCCCGTACCCGTGGTCTCGCAATGTAAAAACTGGTGTCTGGCTGAGGGCTAAGGAAACGGAGATCAGCGCCGTGCGGGCCTTAAGGATCGGCAGGACATTACTTTACGTTTTACGTATCTGTGCACTGCAATGAATGGTGTTGAGCGGGCGACTGGATTACCTTTCTGTCTTTGGTCTGAAGTCCGGCGATGATCTGCGTCCCGGCTTCCAGATCGCGGAACTTGGCCAGCATGTACTGGGTCAGCAGCGGCGGCGGCAGTTGGCCCCCGCTCTCATCGTTCCCGCCGGTGGTATCCTGTAGGCCTACCACATCACGTCTGAGTGCGTCCACAGCATCCACGGCGCCCTGGCGCTGGACCGCGCCACTTCGACCCTGTTCATCCATGTCTGTGTCCTCTTCCTGCTCGTCGTGGTGTAGGCAGATGTCCTTCCAGGCCGCCCCGCCATCACTTCGAGCCTGTTGTGGTCCGGCGGCGGTACGTCGACTGGGCGACGGAGAGTCACCACGCTGGTTCTGTAGTGCCAGTCCGGACAACGACCGTGACCTCAACGTCGTTCCAACCGCCGACAGCGACGCCCTGACGTGGTCCGCCCTGGCCCGTTCCTCCAGCTGGCGCCACTGCGCCACCAGCGCCTGCGTGATGCCCGGATGCGGCAGCTCGTCGTCCGTGACGTCACGGTCCGTGCCCGTGACGTCACGGTCAGCGGTGGCTAGCGGCGGCCTGTGGAGGGGCGTGGTAGGCGCACTTATCGCTCGCCCATTCTGCTGACCTTCCTGTTTCGTACGCTCCACCACGCCCTTCATTCCATCGCCAGCTGCAGTGGCGTCATCTGGTCCAGTTTCCTGCAGGTCACCGGTGGCGTTACCTTGGTAACCGTTGTGCTGGATGCTGCGTTGCCCTGGCAACGGGCGAGTCTTTTGCGCCTCCACGGCCTCGCGTGACAGTTTCTCGTAAACGCCTCGCACCGTTTCCAGCGGCACTATCGTCACCTGTCATGACAGATATCGATCAGACAACAAAGTAAGTAAGCAAGTAAGCGATCGGCAAAGACGTAAGTTAAAAAAAGTTGAGAACAGAAAGTTGCCAATTTCTGATGGACAGCTGTAAGTTTCTCACGTAAGTGCTCGAAATTTCAATTTTGGACGTAAGTTATCCACAAAATTAAAAAAAATTGTCTCAAATTTTGTGTACATGAAAAAAATTTAAGACAGGCTAGAATTTAGAGGGGAAATTACCCCTGCCCCATGTTACAACACCACTGGAGCAAATGTATTGATAGCCGATAACCGCAAAAGTCACAACGTGCTGCAGCTTCAATCGAACAAAAACTTCGTAGTTAGTCGCGACGTAGGAACAACGCAACGTATGAATTACTTCCAAACTAACCTAGGCTACGACCTTGTTATGCACACCGTCTCAAATCCTTACTGCTGTGCAATAAACTTACCAAATGCAAAGACAACCAAACAGCCAGCAAAGCCAGAATGAGCTCATCAATAGAAGCCTAAACCGAAGAACGACATTACCCATAACATTATTACAAAGATTCTTTACCGCGTCAGTGTCTGAACCGTAATCTGGTCGATCGCCGTAGTCGCCTACAACACAATACACGTCTGAACATTTACTTCTCATAGTACACGTATGCGTTAGACTTAATTTTTAACTTATTTTTAATTAGTAAGTTTAAGGCTCTCTAGAGAAATGTGCAAAATAGTGTTTTGTAGAAAACACTTAGTAAATTATAATTAATATTGCACGAAAATTTAAGATCAATGAATTTTTAGGCCTACTAAAAATAGAGATTTACAAATATTGTTGTTTATTACACGAACAGCCGAAAACAAATCATAAAGTTCGGTAATCCCACAATGCCATGTTTTTATTGATTTATGTAGGCCTATCATTTCAACGACAGAAACAAGCCATTGAGTAAAATACACAAAAAGTAAATATAACAACAGATTCTACAAATAACGCTTTAACGTTAACACTGGTGCACGAATAGCGAAACGACATCAAGGAATTCACAGAAACATTCATACACTTTCAAGAAGAACAAAACGAACCAATATAATACGGTGCAAGGTCAACTTCTTTCGCCACAGCAAAACTGTCATCATACGTGCCTCAAAAAAACAAACGACAGAATAGTATAAATTAAGAACATAACTAAAGCAAAAAAAAGTATACAGTAGGCCATCTGCTTATTCTGCATAGCATGTTGCGTATAAGTGTTCGATTAATCAAACGTAAGCTGTAGCTTATCCCAGAAAACCTTTTGTACTGAGCTTTTATTGACATGACATGATTTATTGCATATGGTTTCAATGCTAGATATTTTTTATGTTATTGAGACTGTATGGTTAATTGTCAGTGAGCTATCGCATATTAGGCCTACTGTCTTTTTTAATCACTTGTGCAAAATTAACTATTAAGTAATATTTTGTTTGTTAGGGACCAGTCCTAGTATAAGCTATTCTAGCCTTTGACTCGTTCCTGTTGCATAGTATTGTCTTGTGTTGCTATTGTTGTTTGCAAGTGGCGATGTATGCAATAAATCATGACAATGACGATTATAACACTATGATGATGACGATGATGATGATGACAAACAAAATGAAAAATTAAAATATATATATATATATATATATATATATATATATATATAT
>Ga0056128_1010096_pt1 | contig 11785 bp, 7 predicted proteins | sample WorMetLIZISLAND2_FD_71113 | JGI IMG/M metagenome (GOLD analysis project Ga0056128, IMG submission 71113) | Marine gutless worms symbiont microbial communities from Max Planck institute for Marine Microbiology, Germany - Olavius geniculatus... ... | reverse complement strand
CAATAGACATTTTTAAATCTTTGCTTATGAAGCTTGAACTGCCTATAGTTTGATTGTGTTAGGTATTAGCTTTATTTGTATTTGTTCTATGTATTGCCTATTTTTCTTATTTTTTTCAGGACACATATTAGAGGCTTGCCCTTTGTGTCCTTTATCAGACCACATGCACTGCGTTATTGATTTTATGTTTGTAACTTTGTCTGGTATGAATTAAATGATTGATTGATTGATTGAATTAGAGTACGGCAGAGTTGGTTAGGGTTAGGGTTAGGGTTAGCGTAAGGGCAGAGTTCGTTAGCGTTAGAGTTAAGGTTAGGGTTAGCGTTAAGAGTAGGCCTAGTGAGTGCCATCTTGGCTGATCTGTGGTGATAATGTGGTCTTCAGGCAGACCCTGAATTACGACAATGAGGTACTCAGTACTGCCAGCGGTAGCTAGCTGCATGCCCCACAATTGATATAATAGTCTTCTGATGTGATTATAGGTTACATTCAGTTGATCACATCGTTGTTAAGCATCTTCTACACGACAGCTCAATTCTCTCAACAAGTGTGACTTCTGGAACAGGAAAAACATCAAATCAAATTATTCTCCATGGCTACAGCTGCTTTGCTTATCTGGCGAACATTTATCGTAGGCTCGCGTATTCTGATTTTTGTGTTGTTCGCCTCGTTGTTTCGCCACTGGCTGTTTGTAGTCGTCGGTTTACATTACTTACTCATGTTCGCGTTGGTGTTCTATCAGATGCGACTTTCGGATAAGAAGTTAATCCGTCGAGTGTTGTACATTCTCGTAACTCCTTTCGTTTACATTTTTGACTTTTGTGTGAATTGGTTGAACGGTCCTTCTCGTTATTGGTACGTGATGTGCTATGTTTTGATGTTCTGTGAGAATATACTGATGAGTGGATTGGTGCTGTGGTATGTCCGTACTATGCCAAGTCCAGCGTGGTTCATTGTGCCAGGCAGTGTAAGTGTTATGGTAATGTTTCCACTGGGGGTGCTTTCACAAATGGCCTACTATCGTTACTGGCATCCAAATGTTAGGCGTCACGGCGAACGAAGTGTACCAGAAAACAGTGACAAAATGAATAACACCCACCCACCGCCCACTCAGATACGACTCTTGTCGTGGTCCGAGTTTCGTGACAAAGTTATCGAACAAAACCGACTGCTTGATACACTGACGAATACTGAAGCTTAGCCGTTTGGCCACGCGGGCATTAACCTCTGTTTAGCGCACAGGGACTCTTTCCCAAAACTTTTAGTTTATGCTGTCAATGTTTGATCCTGGGAAATAAGACTGATAGTTTTTTTTTAATTTTACAAAAAAAAATATTTGTCCGTATAGGCTACTTTTGCTCGGTATAGTTCTGTAACCAGTCACACATATTGGGTACGCGCCACAGTGAGTTGGGTAATTGGCCCAGTCGAAAAATGTCGGTTAGGTCGGCAGCGTTGTATAATTTCAGCTTCGGCATTTTCTGTAGGGCCTACAATTTTGCGTTAGTTGGTCTAGTAATCGACAATTCTTTGTTTCTAATTACCTTTCTAACACAAATTCACAAAACTTAAGTTGTATCGGTATTCTTTATTTTTATTGAAAATTCGTTATGCGTGAAAATTGGTCACATTTTCATTTTCCGCGTTCTCTTAGCCTATATAGGCTAGGAGAACGACAAATAACACGCCTCATTTGAAATCACATTAAGCAATGTGATTGTGAAAAAGACCTGAGTTAAGTTTTAATCGTTGGACGCTTGATCAGACTGCTTGACAATAAATATAGTCTGGGCTATTGTTAGTGTCATGCACGTAGGCCTACGTATATAATTTTAATGGCGGTGGGAAGTCAATCACTTTGAGAAAAAATTTGTGTTGCTAAAACTGTATCTTTTTGAATCACAGTGGTACAGTTTTAGCAAAGCAGATTTTCTCTCAATTCGACGTCTGCCAAAAAATCGTCTGCATAAACTGAATGCGCATGCCTACTAACGCAATAACTGCATGATAACGTTACATGTAAGATAACTGTTGCACTTGCACACAGTGATCGTGTTTTTATTGTAGGCCTACGGCTTTCGTTAAATGTGTAGTGTATTTTAATTGAATATAATAAATATAAGCACGCTGTTAATTGGGTAGTTTAGTTATTGACTACTTAGGCCTAACATGTGTTTCGTATAATGAACACCATAGACAAATTAAGCTTAAATTCACAAAATTAAACGATAGTCTAAAAAGTCTAGGCCCCTGCATGTGAACAGTAATTTGAAGACAATTAACATGCCTCATTTGAAATCATTATCTGTTAGTTCATGATATCAGTTACTGGTGAACCGTGCGTACGTTTAGGTTTTAGTTTGCATAAACCTACTGAAAATCAGATAGCGGCGGTTTAGCCAAATAAGCAGTAAGTCAACGAGCTGAAAGTTTCTGACGTCTGCATTGGCCTGGGCAAAACATTATCGATACTAGTGTCGACGAACAGAGAACGTGTCTCCATGCCTGTGGGATTCGTTTAATGGGCCACCATTTTCTGTAGACAGTTGAAAATGGACAGTTGCCAAATTAACAAAAATGTGGAAAAATGTGTTTTTGTGTAATTTTGATTTAGTATTGCTTTTGATAAAAATGCAATATTTTGTTTGTGCTTTTTCCCCAGGTAGTGCAGCAGCAAACGTTGGGTGAGCTGGCAAACTAATGGCCAGTTATGCCAAGAAACTTTTTATCAAAAATATCAAAACTGAATCACTCTTTTTCAACATGTGGTAAAAAATTATATTTTTTATTATGCTCGGCAATGTAGTGGGCTTAAGCTATAGCGAGTACTTGGACTGTACTTGATAGATACGTTCAAGTACTTGTACTTGTAGGCCTACTTGTGGCTTTGGTAGGCCTACTTGCAACATCTCTGCTTCCATGTAATTCAATAAAGATCATAATCTCCTTCATCGTTTAGGAAATTATAAAAGAACTACTCAATATATACAGTGTGCGACAAAAAAGTAATCCCCTGTTGTATTTTGCAGAACTTTTAGCATCCACTTGAAATTTTCTGATGGAACCTTGCAATTTTTCGCTTTTCTCGCTGTGTTCGTCGGACTGCTCTTTGCAGCGCGCGCGTTTCGATCTTGGCTCTCTGTTGTCAACACAGATGGACTGTCCGGCGACGGATTTGTCCTCGGCCTTGGTCTCGAAAATTTGTCCCCTTTAACTTCGCTGCCTCTTGTCGTGCCAGAATAACATCTAGGACTACAATCGCTCGATCACGACGCTGTCGAAAGACCTACAGCTAGGCCTAACGATACGTATCGACAAAAGGTTACCACGAAGATGGCACTCTGTACCATGAGCGATAACTGATCTTCTGAGAAAAAAATGTCAAATTTGTATTTATAATTTCGCCGAAATTGACAAATTCCAGCAAACAAAAATATACTAAAAACTGACACGTCATCATGATTTGGCCAACTGAAAAATTACTCGTAAGAAAATTTGGCCACCAATTAATGGTGTTTTTTGATGTAACTTACTTAATAAAAATTATAGCCTACCGTAATACAAGAAGACTGAGCTAAAAACTAGTTATGCGATAATTAACTACTGTTAATTTCTAATTTTTGTGGGAAGCATAAGTAATTAAACTTGGGTCACTAAGAATTAATAAAACATAACAAATGAAATGCTTTCTGAGTTTCTGGCGAACACGGCACCAAAAGTGAGCCATGGCCGCTGCAGCGATCTTCTGTGAACGAACGGTGCTGCTGCCGCGTACAATCATGCATTTTGTTAGCCTTCGTGTGCGGCTATCGGAGAGTTGTATCAAATAATATCAAATTGTGAAAAGTGCCTTAACTGTTACTTACGACCATACCGGTAGGCTAGACGAATGGGCTTGTCTGTCGCTGGTCCAATGCAATTTCACATTGGACGAAATAGTACAAAAGACCACGCAAGCAATTGGACTGCGATCGTACGTGGACTGTGTGGAGGGAGAGGTCGGCTCAGTCATCTTACAAGATTCGATAAGCGCTCGTATTCGTTACTACACATTACAGTAATGTATTCGTTACTTCCTTATCGAATAGTTACTACTCCCGCACCTCTAATCTGAGTGTTTACATTTTATATTGGTTTAGTTGTAGGATGTATAATGTATTGTTTACGTCGTTACGATCGTTGCGTATGCACATAAAAAGGTAGCCTAGCATCTAAGCTTATGCCGTCTATTGCTAACATTTAGGACGTAGTTCTTTGTCTAATAAAAAGGTAGCCATGGCACACAGCCGGGTGTTTTTTCTATAATCTTTGGCTGAAGTTGCAGGGCCCGTGCCCCGGCCAGCGGACCCCGAAATTTGTAGACAGTTGCGGCCTGCTAGTTCTAGACTAAAACTTTTGCCAATTCTGCGTAGAACAGTTCGATTTTTTTTGCTCGTGTCGCTCGCAGGTTATTTGTACTTCCGCTTATTTAATTTGTTCCGCCGCCCTTATTTGCCTTTATTGTTTAAGCGAAAAAGGTAGCAGTACACAAATAACTGAAATAAAGTCAATATTGCAAATATATGTACGAGGGGCCTTCAGTCGCTTTCAAGCGTCAGGGCCTGAAGGGACCATGATGTGGCTCTGAATATTCGGGCAAGTTGCCTTCTCCCCCCTAAGCGAAATTATTATTATTATTATTATACTACCCCGGTAGGTTTATAACACACATTAGATCTTTCACAAGGTGAAGAATCTCAAGTGCGGATGAAGTCACATGTCAGTGGAGGAACACACGACTGTATAGAGCAGTTTTAAGCCTAGATTTGATGCTATCAGTAGATACAGTTATGTCAGAAATAACAGTTTTGGGCAGATTATTCCAGATTGTGGGTGAAGCATGGCAGAAAGCACTCCTAGAAAAGTTGAGAACTGCTGGACTGTACTGCAGGATGTTGGCACCGCGTGGTTGTAGCTGTCTTGGAGTTTCGTAGAGATGAATGAGTTTTGACAAATACTGCGGTTGCTGAATTGTCAGGGCTTTGTAAATGAACAATGCGATTTTGTATTCAGTCCTGTAACAGACAGGAAGCCAGTGTAGGTCGGCGAGTACCGGAGTGATATGATCACGCCAATGCGTTTTTGCTTTTTTGAGACCACACTGGCTAGAAATAGTCCCCTATGCCTACGAAATGGACGTAGATGCCCCTGGCACAAAAAGCAATGCAGAAAAATGGATAAAATACTTGCTAACATGACTTATTGTGCACTACTTTGCCTTATGCGCAGAGGCTGATTTAAGCATATTCAGCAAGTTTTTTTCAAACAGGGTCTGCAAAAAGGTGAGACAATGTCGGGACAGCTGCCCAACATTTTCTGTGCTGTGAGGGCTATTTGTTCCATGTGGCAACATTTGAAAACTGATTTGGTGCATCTGGCTTACAGAAGATTAGCCCAGACAGTCCAGCATTTCAGCAGTAGCAGCGAAAGTTTTCCACTTTTACCAGACAGGGCCAAGCTGGTTTAAACGAGGCCATCATGATGCAACTTTCATGTAGTTGTCAGTAACAGTTAGAGTTAGTTGCAGACTTTACTGTTTATGAAGTGACAACTTAACACAATGTGCTTTTAATGTTCTTGTTTCAACCTGCTTGGTTTTGTATTGCATGAGAGAAATGGTGACTTTATAACACTGGAAAAATTGCACAACTACTCCTGGACTTGACATTGTCACAGTTGCAGCTAGTTTTGAAATATGATCTGTATAAAATGTGTTAAGTCCAATGTAGTATGAGAAAAACTTGATGTAATGCATTAACAGAAGATAATTGTAATAAGGGAAAACTTGTATTGTGTGCAGGAGCAGTGAAGTGATTAGAATAATGATAATTCTGGAGTATGATGAACTTCGACCTGAACTATTGAAGACATAAAGACTGAAATGGATCAACATTCTGTTGGCGAATCTGTCCACAAGAGCAACATGATGGACAAAGACATGTCAGAAGAGGTGGTGCTTGAAGTGACTGCTGTTGAAAAGGCACTAAACATACCGGCAGATATTGAGGAAAAGCAGTCACCTTATATTGTGCACCATGCCATGATGGACATTGGTGCCGAACTGTTGCCACCAGATATTGCACAGCAGGAAGCAAAAAATGTTCAGCTTGCAGAAAAGATTGTACAATATTATGTAGATGCTATGGGCAATACAATTATTATCAAGCAGGAAATCAGGCAGGATCACTGCTGCCCAAGATGTCTTGTAAATTGTGCTGATCGGTGTTGCGGCATTCTGGAAGTGCCAGCCGCACTCATCTTTGGCATTTTGCTTTACCTGGTGGATGTAGGGAGTGATATTGTGGCTGGCGTCACCTACTTTCGTGAAGGTCATCGCACTTGGGGCTTCCTTACCATTGGATTTGTTCTATTTTCATCTATCTCATGTGCAGCATTCAGCTGGACATATTGGTACTATGACAGAGAACGAGATCCAGCATACAGGAGAAAAAGGATGATCTTAGCTGTTCTGATCATGGAGCCACTGGTCAGGTACTATATAGTCACATTCGTTTTGCTACTTTTTAATTGCAAGGGCAAACTTGTTGTAGTCTAACATGGTCTGTCTGGTTTTTGGGCCGACCACTAAGCTGTATGCTTAAAGGTCAGCCCTTTATCATGGTGGTCGTCTCTCTGTCATTTGTCTGTACTGGATGTACTGTAGCTAAATGGTGTAAGATAGGGCTTAGGTTGCTGTTGATCACTAATAGGAACTTCCATATGCCCTTTTAGATGAAATGAAAATCATCGATCTTAGATGACCTTCAAGGACAACGAGTGCAGTTGGCCCCACCCTAACATCAGAGCTGGGATTCTTGTCTTATCAGATATTGTGCATTGTACTGCAGGCTTGATGATATGGTAGTATCAGTTGAAAGAAAGAATAAGGCTACTTAACTCATCTTCAAAGTTGGTTATTTTTCGGCATTGATAAGGCCCAGATTTCACTTGATTTGACTTGTTGTCGATTTATTGTGTACAACATTTTGTACAACAAGTCTATAACAAACCAAAACTCTTCAGCAAATTTTCAACAGTTTGTACGACACAAAGTTTATACAAATTGAAGACTTGCAACAAATAGTAGTAATACCGTGAAAATCGTGGTGCTGTTGTCATCACTCTGCCACTGTGAGAATTTACCTGTTTCATGTGTGAACACACACAGCACAAGCTTCAGACATTTGCGCCAAAACAGTCACCCATCCAATTATTAACCAGGTCTGGCATAGAGTAGCTTCGCTGATTGAACATGAAAAGTTTCCATTATGCCATGCCACGAACCATCCACATCTGGTACAGCTTGTTGTATGACTTGTTGTTCAACACTTTCACACACCACAAGAAATCCTAGTAGTGGAGTTTGCATTTAACTCCACACTTCTAGAATGACAGGTTGAAAGTTTAGTGTTTGTTGACTGTCACATTGAACAAGTAAATTTTTTGTGATGGATTGTTCTGTTTTAGACAAGCCCGACTGCTGGGGTTGACATTCAGGAGAGAATGGCACAAGTTTAAGGAGTGCTGCTGCAACTGCTGCGGTAAAAAGGAAAGAGAGCCGGGAGAGAGAGACTCAAAATACTGGCAGAGACGAGTGGATGCGGAAGAGCGCACAGCTGCATTTCCGACAGCGATTGCAACACTCGTTGAAGATACTGCTCAGATCACGCTAGCGCTGTACATTATTGCCTGCCATGGAGAACGAGAGGATTTCGTTGGTGAGTTCCGTTTACCGGTTAAATTTTGCTTTATGGTGGTGATTCTGGCGAGTGATTATTGTGTCACAGGTCTGCAGAAGATTAGTCACATGGGTGTTAAGCATAATCAATAATACATGATAAGTTGTGCTAAATCTGGTGTCCAGTTAATGAGGCATTATGTTAACTTTTTTAGAACTGTGAGCTTTTGAAAAGTATTATAGGAGAATTGTCATCAGCACATAACAGTACAGCAGTACCCATAACTGCCAGTGGTATCTTAGCTGTTTGCACTTGGTGGATAGGAAAGCATTAAGGCATATTGTTGACATGTATTTTTTAGGTTACGTTCAGTTGATAACGTCACTGATAAGTGTCTTCTACACTACAGCCCAGTTCCCACAGCAAGTGCGACTTCTGGACCAGGAGGAAACCCACATCAAATTCTTCTCAAAGGCTACAGCTGCTCTGCTTGTCTCGCGAACACTCATCATTAGTTCGCGTATCATCGCTTTTCTGATGTTTGCATGCCTGTTCAACTACTGGCTGTTTTTCATCATCGGTTTTCACTGTTTGCTTATGTTTGCTTTGGTCTCCTATCAGATGTATCTTGCAGAGAAGAAGTTGTTGCAGCGTGTGCTATACAGCATCGTCACTCCCTTTGTTTACATTTTCGACTTCTGTGTGAACTGGTTGCATGGTCCGACACGCTACTGGTACGTGATATGCTATGTCCCGATGTTCTGTGAGAATGCGCTGATGTGTGCGATGGTTTTTTTGCAGGTCAGTTATGGAAAAAGACTGGCGAGGCGCATAATGGGATATAGATTGGTACTGGGCTGTCTCTGTGTTATGGTGATGTTTCCAGTGGGGGTGCTGATTCAGCTGGCCTATTATCGCTACTGGCATCCCAAGATTAAGCTTGACAAAGTGCAGGTACGAGCCGAGGGCATCACCTCATCCCACCCCACTCAGCTGCAGTGCTTGTCGTGGTCGGCATTCCGAGATAAAGTTATTGAGCAGAATCAACTTATCAGGATGTGAATGCTAGTCTGTGAACAGCTGTCCATTCTCTGTCTAGTGTTTTGCTTTTATAGTGCATCAAAATATACATGTATTTACTTATACAATAGTTGAGTATGTGCTTGTGACAATTCGTCTGTTCTGTAGTTAGATGTGCAGCTTATTAACTGTGTAGTGTTACCTAGAATCTGAATGCTTTGTGCAACCATTAACTGAATGCCGTTATTCATAGGGATAACACATTTATGCTATACTGCATGTCTTTTTTGAGTCCGTGCTGCATTTTTCCAAATATAGTCAGTCATAAGACTGCGTACTGTACGTGCATTGATTTACAATAAATTTGATGTAGTTTTCGAGATTTGTTAGTGACTTAGTGTAGACTCCATTGGTTGGTGATCTACTGGTCAGTCATTGAATTCAAGCATTCTCAACATGGTCGTTATTTATTCCATTGAATCTGACTTAGCGACGAGTGTTTTGTATTGTTTCATATGTGTGCTGGTAATTTTATTTTTTTAGTCCCACTCGTCAAAGTTTGTGTGGTTAGCAATTTGTCGAGTCTCGAACTGTTTCTGTAATTTGTATTACATTGGCGTAGTGCTTTTTTGATCAGGTATATAGCATATTGATTCATTTGCCAGTTGCATTAGCCTATGATTGTAGTTAGCTTTGAACTGTTGTAGTAGCTTGAGTGATGCACATGCCATAAGCCCCACACCTGCAGCTTCTCTAAAAACAGGAGTCCTGAAACCCCCGGCTTGTAGCAGCAACCTAGATTGTTTTTTAGAGACCCAGCTTGTATAAAACAAGTGATCTTGATTCCCTGGCTTATATTGGGAGTTTTACAGTATTTTCTTGACAGCGATTTTTGTGACCCGTGTTAGGTTGGCTTGTTTAGTCTGCAGTGTACCACAAAACTTCGAACTGAAGCAGGGTCCCGAATAAACACCAGGTCCTGGATACAGGTCTGCAGGGGTCAAGGCAGCTTGTGCTAATAGAAGCCAGGTGCTTCTATGAGGGTCGTTCCATAAATAAGTTTATAAAATAGCACCATTCCATTAACTCCGAAAATAGGAAAAATTGGAAATATACATTTTGTAGGAGAGTTTAATTCTAAACATAGTGGAAATTTTTGGATGATGACATTATTATGGTGATGACATTTGTTAGTTGAACACAGTGTATTTGCATATTTCTTTTCTCCACCAGTAATCAATTGTAACTCACAAGTGAGAAATGGCATAGGAAAGTGAAAAAAACAAATAAACCTAACAAGGTAATGTCACCTCTTTAAGTGTTAAAGATTAATGATTCATTTTTCAACATGTCGTCTGAGTTCGTTTAAACATTTGTCTTATCTGTCAACAAGCTTCTGAATGTCTGATGCAGAGAACGATGCTGGCTGCTGTCCAAGCCACTGACTGCACCTCGGTATCTGATGCAAACTTCTGTCCACCCAGCATTTTCTTAAACCAAACGTGTATTGTTGGCTTTGTAAAACAATTGTCACCCTATACTGAATGCATCTAAGAGTGAATCTGATTTGCATTAAGTCTTTGCCCACAAAAAAATATCTACATGCTTTTTGTTATGGGATGATTTCTGTGGCAACTTCGTCATTTTTAATGTTTATAAATGACGTCACAGTGACGTCGTCGTAATAAAAATTACAGCCGCTACTCAGAATTAAATTCTGCACAAAACATATATTTTCGAATTTTTCTGTTTTAAGAATTAATAAAGTTGTGTGCCATTTTGTAAAATTATTTATAGAACGACTATCATACAGTTTTGCAGTACATTATGCTTGAATTGTTTTGTGAAGGAGTATTGATTGCTATGTACGTTTTTTGTGGCTGCAACCGTAAAACGTTAAAAATTTGTCATCAATGAATCAGGTTTTTTACCATCGGAGCAGGGTAGCAACTGACAACACCAGTTGAGACTAGCAAGCTTGCACCCGTGACACATTATGACGTCAGCGTTACGTCACGACTAGCAAAGAGTATTTAATCAAATGCCATATTTTGTTAAAATATTTTGAATTAGTATTTTTTTTGCTACAACTGGTAATAACAATTTCATGAAAATTGGTCATTATTTGAATGAATTATGAAAGACAGAAAAAGGGGTTGTTTTTTTATGAAACACCGTGTAGTTTGTGGAATTGTAATGTTTGAGAGAATTTTCACTGCTATTTTGATTATATTAAGGCTGCTGTTCCTCTATAGGATTTGTCTGTGTAGTTCTGTTCTGCGTAATCTGTCTGAACATCGATGTCATTCCTTTTTTGGAACATTTTTAGTGACATTCCAGTACTTGCAAGCTGCCGGATATTTTGTCATTTTTGTGCATTGTTTTATCTCATTTCATTTGTTTTATGGTTATTTTTATTAGGGCTGTCAAGGCGTTAATTTTTTTTGACGCATTAACGCAGTGCGTTAATTTTTTTAATGCATTAATTAACGCGTAAATTAACGCACTCAGTCCGGTCGAGATGGAGAGTAGGAGGTAAATTACCCCAGGCCCGAGACGTTTATGTGACCCGCCTGTAGAATATAGAAAGTTAAAAAATGAAAAAAAATTAAAAACACATATAATTTTTATTTTTAAACGTATTTAGACTATTTACTATTTAACTATTACAGTATTTTTATTTTGTATATCATCTCTTGTCCATCATAGAGTCCATCATTTTGTGATGGACTTTATTGGGTTACGCTTACGCGAATTGCTTGCTTACTGTTTTTTGTCAGTTTCGTGCGTTTGTTTGTATGTCTGTCTGTCTGTCTGTTCATTTGTGATTGGTGAATTAATAAAGATTTAAAAATGTAACAAACTTTAATAAAGTAACTAGAAATCTATTAGCTTGTCAATGAAATAAATAAGTATTTGTTTATTTGCAGTAGTGATGAAACGAAAACTAGTTTAGTTACTTGATTTCATTCGATTGTCATATAACTGCAGTTTAATGGAATATCCGAACTTTTGCTGCACAGAATTTAGTAACTGAATGAAATAAA
>Ga0056128_1010094_pt1 | contig 11785 bp, 2 predicted proteins | sample WorMetLIZISLAND2_FD_71113 | JGI IMG/M metagenome (GOLD analysis project Ga0056128, IMG submission 71113) | Marine gutless worms symbiont microbial communities from Max Planck institute for Marine Microbiology, Germany - Olavius geniculatus... ... | reverse complement strand
TGTTCGAGTAAAGGGACAGCACTTTGAACATCTGCTGTAACTTCTGACTATGATGTTGCTAATCAACAGTTCGTTCAACTTCAAACGTTGGCGTTATAACATTTAATGACTTCGTAACTGCCGTTGTTGGTTCACTGGAGTACTGCAGTGCAGTTGCCTCTACTGTTGGTGCCACAGGAAAACCTCAGCTGGTACTTTGATCTTAAAATTTTTCGCAAAGTAACACATGCTATTAAGTGCTGATTCTCTAGCGATTATTTTTGTCAAAATTTATTGCTATTGAACCAGGACTGTTGGAGTTATTGCAAAAGATAGCAGGGGTCCGGTTATTTTGAGACACATTGTAGATCTAATGTGAAATCGAAACTATATGTATTACTCATATTACCAGCAACACTATATACTAAAGTGGTTTTGTTGCACGTTATCAGTCGAGATAATTGTTATGGCTAGTGTTTCAATTTGCTCTACCTAAAAACATCTTAAAACGTCTTTAATGTATTTCAAAGTACAGCTTAATTGAGTGTAGTCCGTGTACAAAATTCGTCGTTAAACACATGTTAAAACACGTTAAATACTGCTACGTCTGATCACCAAGCTCCAACTCTGACCTGTAGCTGACTGCAGCTGAGCAAAGATCGTATGGCGCTGTCGTTGTCTGCTGCATTCTGACGCTTTTGCACAGCCCAGCAACACCCACCAAACACCGAACTTAATTTAATAAGTTGATTAATTTATCATATTACAACCTTTATATACATTGTTGTTGTTGACGTTTCGGCAACCGCTGCTGCCTTCGTCGGAACGACTGTCCACCAAAAAGGTTGTAATTTGATGAATTTATCAACTTGTTAAGTTACGTTTCAAACTATGAGTCTATTTAAAGACCGAACTTAATTTCTCCTCCAAGACTATTGAATATTACAGAGCACAAAGTTGACGGCACCATAACTTTGCAACCGCACGTCACAGAGTCATGCGGTTTTCACCAAACTGTTCAGAAAGAAATTGTTTACATGAAAAACGTCATTGTTTAAGAGAGCAATTTAATACTTTTTTGGTTTTGCTGCTGGCAGGTGAGCTTTTCAAGAATGATATAAACCGCTACCTTTTTAATTCAAGTTTGTTATAGAAATAAAGTTCACGTGAAATCCATTGTTCTGAGTCAGCAGAAACGGTGCTCAATGTGTCCATTACAAAAAAAACTAACAACAGAAATTGTCGTTTTACCATACGTCACAATAAAGATGTGAAGGTTACCATTATTTTTAAATGGTTTATCTGTTACAGTTACTAGCTGCAAAACAAAAAAATGTTTAATTGCTGTATTTAGACATTCGTTTCTATTATGTAAGCAATTTTTTTGAACGCTGCTGAAAACCACATAACTCTGTAACGTAAGGTTGCAAAATTATGGTGCCGTAAACTTTGTGTGGTTTTTTGAATTACCAAGTATATGATAGCGATCGGCATTTAACAGCTGGCGTAAGATTGTGAACAATGTTTGGTGATATTTTAAGGTAATTTTTCACTGAGGCGCCGATGTTCACAAAAAACCTTGATGCGCTAGTTTTGTGCAATCGATTAGCTTCTAGAGAGCTTTTGAATTCCGTTGTTAATCCCGGAGCATCTGCCGTTACCGTCAGCAAATTGGATGCAAAGTGACATTCAGCAGTGCATTTCATTTCATCAAATGTGGCCCTGGAGAAGACGTGCGCTCTGTTGCCGAGTGCACTAATGCTGTGTATGCTATGTGTGCCAGTGAACAAAACAGTCGAAAAGACAGACCGCCTATACGGCAAGGTCTGTCATAATAGCCGGCGTCGACAATGCTTTTAGTGATAATCTGGAGAGTAATAGCATTCCAGCAAATTCCAATGGTGTGGTGACACAGGGTCCGACGAAAAATCGTATCAGATAGCACCGGACCTATTTTAACCTTACCCTAACCCGGGGCTCATACACTATCGCACCTAACAGTGATAGACTATTGCAGTAACTTCCTAGGGTTAGTGTTAGGGTTAACCCTAACCCTAACACTAACCCTAACCCTAATTCTAACACTGTTAGGTGCGATAGTGTATGAGTTCCCCTAACCCTAGTCCGGTGCGGTCCAATGCGGTGTTTGGTCTGACCGATGGCGCATAGTCCCCGGAACCGCCGCCGTTCGCCGCCGCCGCCACTAAGGCCTCCGACCGCAACCAATCGTTAAGTTATCGGCAGTTAAGGTACACGCCGTCGCCACCGATAAGCTAGCGGATTTATCGGTTAAACACTGCGAATTTCCGACAGGGAAAATTACGAGTGCTCACAATTTCAATTTTGTTTTGAAATTTTTCCGCACTTTTTCAACAACCCATAACTTAGAAAAAGGCTGCGCTCTGCCCCCAGTGACAAACGTGTTAGCGGTTTAAACCGCTAAGCGAGCCGTTAAAGCGTTACACCAGTTGTTAAAGCATTAACAAACAATCACGGGAACTACACCGTGGGTGGGCCAACGTGCCACTTTACTTTTGTACATATCTTGCACATTATTATTGACCGATTTTCTAAATTATTTACCGGCACACTCTGCGGACGATGTTTCGGTCGTTTGTACGAACACAAGCATGGAGACGCTTTCCACATTCGTTGACGAAGAAGAAGAAGAAGATTCGCATAGGCACTAGGCAGCGAAGCTAAACTAGGCCCGTTGCATGGGAGCTCATCCCCTTGACGGCACTTTGAGCCGGCGAGGGCGAAGCCTAATTAAGCCAGCATACAGCCCAAGTCGGCCGGATTAACCGACTGGATCGGTATACTTGCAGTCCTGGCCACAGGGCCTACTGTTGCGCCGAACTCGCCATTTCTTCCCTAGCGATGGCCTTGACCACCGCCAGTACTCATTTTACCATCCCACAGAGGGTAGAAGGCTGAGTCGACCTAAACATTCGTTGACGGCAGTATTGATAATGTTCTGCTCCAGACTAATCCAGGCTTTACCAGTCGCTTTTTAAATTCATAAACATTTCTGAACGTTTTCTGGTAGACAGACTGCTTTACGACAGTCAAACATAGTAATCGACTGAATGTTGGGAGCCAAGATCTGGATAGATAGAATTTATTGAAGTTTTTTTATTCATTTTAACACATGACTTGCTTGGCCAGTTTTCCCCAGGTAGTGAAAGAGCAGAAGTTAGGTGAGATGAGAACTTGAACAATCATTTAATAGCCAGTAGTGTCAGAAATATTTCGATCAAAAATTATTAAAATATAATGATGTTTCTTTAAGTTATGATTGATAATGTCGGGGATGTTTTTTTTCACGTTTTTGCGTATTTCAATGTATATTTCGCTTGGTCTGCATTGCCTAGGTAGTGCAGAAGCAGACGGTGGGTAAGGTGGGAAGCTGAACGGTCGTTTGATGGCAAGTTTTGTCGGAAATATTCACACCAGAAATTATTCGAATCTGATAACTTTTCTTAAAGTTACAATCGAAAATGTCGGGGATGTTTTTTGAGACACAGTGTAGTAGCCATTTTGCTGCGGCAAATTTGCCGTATGCGTCAGGCAAATTTTGGGGGGGATTAAAGCCCTTATTTTGGGGAAACAAGACTGTCCGTTGGAGGTCGGCGACGGTACCGTTGGATAGGGCGATGGTCAGTTCTTATGGGCTGTCAATAGTAACCACGCCGCTAACTGAAGCGATTTCGCCGAAGTTCGCAATGCATTTTAATAGGATGTTTACACGATCCAGCAAACGTCCAGCAAACTTCCAGCAAATGTATTCAAAACACACGTGAATTGCTGGACGTTTGCTGGATCGTGTAAACGCCCCATATATAAGGTTGCAGTCAGTACTGCCGTTTGGAGGAAATGAAAACTCGTAGCTGATCCGAACTGGTACCATAGGTGGCGGTTGAGCAACCGTATTTGCCTGTTCAGACAGTTTCCCGGTAACACGCACTGCTTAGCCCAATGCACACGTTGCAGACATACGACAGACTGACAGACAGACAGACACAACTTTATAGCAACCATTAGCGCAATAGTACGTCGGCTAAAATGCGAAAAAAATGAAATGAAAAAATACAACATACAAACACAGACACAAAACAAATTGAAATAATCACTTGCCATTTAACTTTATAATTTAATGGTTATAGCCTAACCAAATACATGTCAAAAAGCTAACATAAGAATTATGGTCATGGCCTTACAATATATTTTGTGTGCCAATGTTAAAATTACTGGCATTTAAAACTGCTGTATTTGCACTTAGTATAGTTGTAAACGTCATTTTGTCAAACGGGTAGCCGTTAACGTCTACAACTATCTTGTCCGAAATAGAATACTTGTAAGTGCCAATCTGTGACAATTTTCTCGCAAAATTGCACTTAATACAACTATTGTGAAAACATTTTTGTGTATTAAATTTTTATTTTAAATAATTTGATAAAATAAACGTCGCAGTCATATCCGCCTATTTTTTGCATTTTTCGATATAAATTTTGTCGGTCAACTCGTTGCACAGATTACTCGAAACAGTTTTTTGCTTCTTCTGCAAAATTCGTCAAACACGAGACAGTAAAAAGCACCGTCGAAATGCGTAAGACGCACCTGTCTGGCTTGAAGCAGCGTCTGAAAGTCGGGGTCTAAGTTGGGGTCAGTGGCGTCACCGATGTCCATGATGTTTGCTGCTGGCAGCAATCAGTCACCAAACAAACATTAACAATCACAACACAATATACACTCTGCTTCAAAAAAGCAAGTCACGCCAAAGTGAACGTAGTGAACCGGCAGAGGTTAAGCAGTCACTATGTCTGTCTGTTTGTGCGTCTGACTGTGCACATCATAATGACCCACAATGCATGACGTCATTGCTATTGTGACGTCATTACATCATCAGCATACACTAGTAGTAGTAGTAGTAGTAGTAGTAGTAGTAGTAGTAGTAGGCATAATAATAAGAATAGTAGTAGCAGTCGTCGTCGTCGTCGTAGAAATGTTTAAATTACTTCACATGGCGGAGATATGCACTCTCACGACCGTCTTAGAGTTTTCTGAATAGCTCTGTGAAACATTTGCCGATTTTTACGCGCGACAATCGTAATGCTTTGCACGTCTTAGCTTTCGTCGAGGTGTCCGTCTGTCCGTCTGTCACACCATGCTGCTTTATATAAACAGTGTGAGTTAAAATTACGGAATTTTTACAGTGGGCTGCCACAGGGATTTTAGTTTTTCTGTGACAAAAGTTCGTGCCGCTGGGTGGAAAGGGTTTTCTTCAAACGAAAAGTCAAAAAGAAGATACCTATTAAAATGGTTATTTTACCGCTATTGGCTTGTCTGTCGTAAAAAATGGCAGCCGATAAGCAGAAACATGCTGCTAATCACGGTAACTAAATTTGAAAAAAGTATTAACGTCGATAACATTGAATGACTTTTAATTGTATGATAAAAAGTGTGTTTTGCGTTTTTTGGATGCGGCGAACATTTAGAAAGTAAATTGCGCCGTAATGGCTGGAGACAAAGCAAGACCATCTGCGTAAAAAGTTTACTATTGAACGTAAATTTTAGCAGTTCAAGTCTCGACTTTTACGGTCAAGGCGGCCTGTGCCCGCCGGCGTCAACAAAGGGTACCTCCTAAAAGTCGTTACTTTACCGCTATTTGCTCGTCTACCGTAAAAACGGTCGCAGATAAACACTGACTTGCTGCTCATCATGACGAGCATTACTAACGAGCTTTTTGGGAATATTTACGTTGATGATTCTGTACGACTTCAAAATCCAAAAAATCGTTTTTATAATTTAGATTAGTCACTGACAGACACATAATTTGACAGCAGATTGCACCGAAGTTACTGCAGATAGATCAAAACAATTAACCCGCGCATGAAATCTGCAGCATAAAACTTTAATTTTTATTGTCTAAGTGTCGGTTTTAGCGTTTAAAAAGATTCCCCCGTACAAAAGCGTCAAAATGTAGATTGTCTTTTAAAACGCATTATTTTGTTGCACGTTGTGCACTTGTGTTTCAGATGCTAACACAGATGCTGTTGCGCATCGCGTGAGCTTTTCTCAAACTACTTGCGATAATTCATGGCATGTAACATCGCGAAAAAACTCGACGTATATGATGCGAATTGGCTATAGTTTTGTCCAACTCATCTGAATACAATTATACTGTTGTTACACTTACCTTGTGAAATGCAGAAGTCGCAGTTTGGCTGTTTGAAACGATAAATTCAAACTGTCTAGGCGGACAGTCACAGCGTCTTATATAAGTTTGTCGCAGAGGCGAGAGATCTAGAAGCTTTGCGCTGTGGCGCGCCTTATACGTCTTCCCGTCGGCTGTTGCAGTTCATCTAAATTGAACGTCCTGTTCTTCATGGAAACGGCGTCGAACTTTCGACAGCAGGTGACACGTCGGCGATATGCTGAGTTCGTTCGCCGAGATGCAGTAGCCTGAAGCGCAGGACTTGCCAGGTTCGCTTGTGCGCTGTTCGGCCGTTATCGCCGTGGAAGACGGACATTTCCGCTCTTGGGCTTGTCAACCGCGGACGTTTTTCCCCTCGGACATTTCCCCCGCCCAGACGTTCCCCTTGATTTTCGAGTGCCTAAAACTTAGTGGTGCAAGTTGGTGCACAAAATAAAGATAAGCGAAGAGCTCCGGTTTCATCAGACATCTTGACGTTTACACGTCTCCATGTTTAAAAACAATACTACCACACGATTAATTTTTACGCGCGACGCTCTATTTGTTAGCGCGTACTGGCTATCTTAAATTTGTCTGTCCGTCTAGTACCGATTCAAGCCTAGATCATCTAGAAACTCGAAGGTTTTACCGCAAGGTACCCTTTGGTCTCCAGTTTTGTGCGATAAAATTTCGTGACGTTGGGTAAAAAGTTTTTTTGAACGACGGTGTCAATATAATGGTACTTTCCTTGAAAGTCGTTATTTTATTGTTATTGGCTTGTTTAGCGTGAAAATGGTTGCAGATAGATACAAACTAGCTACTTTTAAAGCTATTATGACAAACGCTAATGACAAGCTTTTAGTGGTGTCGACATCGATAACCTTAAATAGTTTTTGGAAAAAACTTTCAATCGCCATACCTTAACAATCGATCCACTTTCGCTTTAGTACTTGAGTGGAATAAAAAAATAAAAGTACTTCAACTTTCAATTTGTCTGCTAGATACAGTCGGTAAAGGTAAACTTCAGTTTTTCAGTTACATCGTACGCGCACAGAACCTCTGCACACACATACTGAAAGGTCGGATCGATGGAAACCGTCCTTAAGGTCGACCAGCACGAAGATGGACAGATGACATCAGGGACTGATGTGGTATGTCGGTGGCGATCTGCACTAAAACAGCATGGGACAGACAACAATGGAACAACTTGGTTTATTTGGTGATCTTCGAACCTCATCAGTGAAAATGAAAATTAATGCGACGATGACGACGACAACGACGGGGTAAGTGAACGGCCACGTGATTAGTGACGTCACGTGACCGCAAAGTCACAGTCGTGACACCAATGTTATTGAGGCTTAATATCTCCGTATCCGTGCATTACTGACTAACCACCCATAGAAAACAGGCCAACGCGAGTTGAACGGTCACGTCATCGACAACGTTACGTGACACAACAAGTCAAGCACGTGACCCCTAATAGATTTCAGGTGCCATTTTGTCGTATTCGTGCACGGCAGATCACTGGTTAATGGTCATCATCGACGACCTATAAAGAAGCCCACATGTCGAGAAAAACGGTCATGTGACCGATGATGACTTTATGTGACTTTAAAGATCACAGTCGACACCCCAAGATCTTTGCGGCTCGATATCTCAGTATTTGTACAAAACATTACAGATTATCACAGGCTGCGCGGTAACGCAGCACTGTTGTAAGGGTGACCAGCCATTTCAATGGGAGAACATTTTTTTCAATTTTTTAACCTACGAAATTACAGGTTTTGGCCCCCGGTTGGAAATTTTTTAACCGATCAGTTTAAAAGAATTTTCGGGAATCTCCGAAACGTATGGAAAAGAGGAACTGCGCAGTTGGCGTGATGCTAATGATCAGTGTTTAATGTTTCATGAGTGCTGAGATCCGGATGCAGAAATGAAGACCGGCAGCGGATATGAATTGAGACATCACCAGTCGGTAGGCTATCGGATGTGACGTCATCAGACGACAGCAGCAGCTGCTGTTTCCCGGTAATTACGTATGTCGCTGCAAGAAACTCGAAAACACATTACGATTTTGCAGTTTTTTTCGTAATTTTCAAGTGTTCGTCTACAGAACTATCGTAATTTACCAGTGATATTTACTTTCACAAATCAAGTAATTTAAACTTTAAACTTAGTTTAGTGAAAATCCTTTGACTTTGACTTTAACTTTGACCTTTCAAAATTATTTGATTACATCTTTGACTTAATTTTAGCTGAAATCATTTAACTTAGACTTTGACTTAGCTAAAAACAAACAAAAATACCGACATTTATATTTTTCGAATTTGATATTTATCAGTTTTGTCAGCAATGTAGTCTATGTTGTACAGTTGTTATTAACTGAAATGTTATAGTTTTGCTTATAAGCCTAATTTGTTGATAATTATTTTGCTTGATATTATTAGCAGCACATTGACATACAGTCAGTGTGATGCGGACAATATCATTTTTTGTAATTTTTGCTGTTTTTGATGTGCAAGTCCTTAAATGTTGCCGATAGCAAGTGTATAAACTAATGTTTTGTACAGTTTGTACCCCACGATAAACATTACATTGAACACAAAACACTACGTGAAACGGAAAAACTTTGTCACGTTGTGACTGCACAAATAAAAGATCAAGTATCGTAAACGCACCCTTAACACCACATGTACAAGCACTTGTGCACACTTCAAGCAGGATGCAGAAGACTGGCAAATGTACGTATTATACGTCCTTGACCAAGGTGATAAATTTCACTGTGATTAAAAAACAATGCAACAATATCAAAGCATACATGACAGAAATGAGCATATTTGGAAATAACAGTTGACACAAAAATCAGTATTTTGACACCTAGGGCCTAGGCTATTATTATCATTAACAGATCGTATTACCTGCAGCTGCAACTGTTGTCATCAAGTTTGACACAAACAAAACGATGAGTTTTGCTGAACGACTCAATTTTGATAATAACGTTCACTCAAAAAATTACAAAGAATTGTTTCTAAAATAATTTTACATAACGTAAAAAATTATTCGTTAGTTTACGGCGATTTTATATTTTACTGTTGTTTTTTAACGCGAAATTTTCAAGCTTTCTCATCTTATCGCCGCAAAACATTGCCACATGATCGCAAGTATATTTAATTAATTTTATAACGGAAGTTTAAAAATTTGAAAAAAAACGTTTCTAAATAAAATAATGGAAACAAAAAATATTTTTTTTAAATATTTGGCAATTTTAAACGAGTTTAAAATTTGACCGAAAATATTTACGGAACGAATGGATATCTAAATTTGGACTACGATTATCCTTGCGACTGCCGAAAAAATTGGTAAATTTTGGTCCACAAACAACAAAGTTCGAAATGTGCATTTTGACCTAATTTTTTCAGATTTTTTTTCAAACGCCCTAAATTGCGTTGCATCCTTAATTTTCACACATGCTAGCGAACAATCAAGTCTTGCTGTTGCTCACCCCATTAAAGACGAGCGTCCCCAACATTTCTTTTGCAGTTGAAACCAAAAGTTTGCTTAAAATTCTGGAGCTAAATGGAATAATCTCTTGAAACTTTACCGCATAATGTGCAGTTAGTCCATTTTATGAAAGTTTACACCCCCAAAATTTGAGAAGGCAAACGACGTCCAAAATTTGGAGCGTTTTTAAACAACTATGGACATTGATCGCCGATAAGCCTATCTCTGGCACAGGTGAAAATATCGACAGGCGATAAACGATGTTATTATTTGCAATCTTTCCCAAGTTTAGTGGAAAAAAATTGTAAAATTTAATCCACTAAAGCAAAGTTTATCTGTTTTATTTCAATCCACACAAGTTTGCCTCGTTTTCTTTTAACGACGACGCCGCTAGTATTTCTCACGTGAGTAAGACATCTACATTCCCTGATCGAGATTTATAGGCTTAGGCACTTCGTGAGCTTTGACTGCACAACATGACTGTGTGTATTGCGTCGTCATCTCGGAACGTGAATTCTGCCATTTTGTAGTGTTTGTAATCAGACAAGTAATGATAAAGTGCTACGGTATAGTTTTATATTGTTTTTGCATCAATATATATAGCAGCAAATAACGCATCGCATTTATATAGAGTTAGTTCAGGTCGGATGGCAGGTCAGACGTAGGCAGGGTCTGATCAATGGAAACCGTCCCCAAGGTCGACCAACACGAAGATGGACAGATGACATCAGGGACTGCTGATGTGACACGTCGGTGGCGAACTGCACTCAAACAGCAAGGGACAGACAACAATGGAGAAGTTTGGTTTACTCCGTGATCGCCGACCCTTCTGGATTGTGACGAAGACGAATGTTTGTCTGTAAGGGCGTCATTATGCGTCATTATGTGGGGCGCTGAACATGCAAAACTGAAAAATGCAGAATTAAAAATGTCGGACAAAAGTGCAGGGCTGGAAAATGCAATAACGAAGTCATCATTAAGAACATTTCTGCATATGTTTTAAATAAAATGCTGTATAAATCGTATATTACAAATTTTATATATTAAGAAAACTAACAAAATGACGCTGTTTTGTAACTTATAAATCAAACGATTCTCGTATTTTATCCATATGCCGAAAAACTTTCAATAAACAGATTTGCACGAAATGTGGCGCAAAAATTGCTTTGCAAACACAATCACCTGTTTCAAATTTTGTGTCGATCGGTTGAGGGGTTTCGGATCTGCGCGGGGTCGAATTTTGCTATTCTCCATTAACTTAGCCGGTCGCCATTAACACAGGGCTGTGCTGCCGCGCGTCTGTGATGCAGGTCTATGTAACTGCTAATGTGCGTCTGTCACATTTCATTAATAGATAGTGTGTTAGTTGCTACATCTAAACATTTGTCCAACAAACTTTGTGGCTCAACTATAAAAGAACTTAATAAGATTATGACGTTGACATTGGCGTACAGTAAACAGGCAACAAATTCTGTACCGCTATGACAACTTACGTAGTCTACAATAAAAAGATTTTTCTAAAACTGCACACGCGTTGGCTTAGAAATGATTAACTAAATAGCGACAAATACGAGTAACAGTTATTATTTTTCAAAAAGTCATGTGTTGAGTCACATTTTTTTTATTACAGCATGTGTTCAAAATGTTCTCTTCCAGCACAAACACCACTTAGCATAAGCGGCGTTCCACAGGGATCGGTCCTTAGACCACTCCTGTTCACAGCTTTCATCTCGCCAATTGTCAGGGTTGCTGACAGACACAACATCTCACAGCGTCAATACGCAGATGACACTCAAGTATATATGAAATTCACCAACACTTCTGTTGCCACTCAAGTTAACAACATGCAAGCATGCCTAACTGAGCTGTGTCAGTAGTTTCTCTGCAATGGACTGGCAATAAACCCTGATAAATCAGAAGCTGTTGTGTTCTCCACTGCACAGAGGTCAAGGCGCACTAACACTGTGTCATCAACTGATGTCGCCGGTGATAACGTGCCGATCTCGAAGTCATTGAAGCTGCTCGGTGTTACGCTTGACGCACATCTGACCTTTAATGAGCATGTCAACAACACTTGTCGAGCAGCATATTACCACCTCCGAGCCCTAC
>Ga0056128_1010091_pt1 | contig 11786 bp, 5 predicted proteins | sample WorMetLIZISLAND2_FD_71113 | JGI IMG/M metagenome (GOLD analysis project Ga0056128, IMG submission 71113) | Marine gutless worms symbiont microbial communities from Max Planck institute for Marine Microbiology, Germany - Olavius geniculatus... ... | reverse complement strand
AGTGCTGCGATGGGTGACTGCCTGCGGGCAGGTAAACCATCTCGGTGCGAAGCCTGCCAGCTAGGTCGACTCAGCCTTCTACCCTCCGTGGGACGGTAAAATGAGTAGTAACTCATTTACTTGGGTTACGGAAGGTGGGGACCTTGGTATAGCTGACTGGGGTTGCCAAGCCAGCCGATGCGCTATACAAATTGACGACCTTTACCTTTTACCTTTCCACTAATACTATCAGTACTACCAATACTATTACGACTACTACGACTAAAACTACCATCGATGCCTACTACTATTACGACTACTACCAGCATCATCACTACTACTACTGCTGCGGCTTATTTTTGCTTCTTTCGCAGTTCATCCGAGAATAAAAGTATAACAATTATTAAAATCAATCAGTTAACCACAAAAGTGACACATCAGCAGCACTGACCTCCTAAGCTGGTGTAACTCAGAAAAGTGATTCAATGAAACAAAAAAATAACTAGTAGCTCAGTTTTCTAAACACACAGAAAAAAAGTCAGCTCTGTCGCTTTTCTTTGCTCATACAATATGACAAAATGTACAGTGTACCTGCTGTTGAGTATTACAAAATGCCACTGCACTGCTACTGATCTCACTGAGTGTAACATCGAAAACCAGACTACTTAAACCTAGAGTAATTACTAAGTGGTCTACTTCTCCAAACACCAAGGTAAAAAAGTCTGCTCCATGGCTATTCTTCGTTCATGCAACATCAGTTCATACAACATGAGCAAACATACTGCGGAATCAGTCGGCAGCGATTCGTTCCACGGCTTTCCCTTATAGTCCACTCCGCCATTCCACTTGAACGCACTGATGCAGCCGCCGCCGGCAAGATCTGCAGCAGAACACAAAGACAACTGCGCCAAGTCACTCTGTGGCTGGCAAACATTAACATTGTGACAATCTACCGAGTGCTATCTCAAGACAGAGATGGATACAGTAGCTGAACAAAGAAATTCAACCGGCACGTGGCTGCAAAGTCTGCCGATACTCTCCCCTCCATCACGACACTGGATTTTCAGCTGCTGACCTGCCGAGGCTGGCGGATCATGAAGAGCTGGCTACCACAACAACCGGGTGGCATAAAAAAGTTTAAAATACACAAATCAAATGTTCAACGAGACCACGCTGTACTGTAATGATTACAGCTAAACATATCCCAAACTCTCCGATTGCTTGATCCACACATAAAGCACATAATATGTTACACTCTTTACATGCCACCACAGACATTACAGAAAAAGTCTGAAATATTTTAGTAACAACAGGAAGAACAAAAATAGAAATAATTGGTCTTTGTTTTAACAAAATCTGAAACAAGTGACCTGCTAATGCAAACAGAAATGCGCAACAGCTGCGTATGTTTGAAACACAGTAAAACAAAGTCTAAGTCATTCACCAGAGGGCGCCAGGCACCAGACGACCCGCGGCTATAGTGTCTATAGTGTTTTATTTACTTGTACTCACCAGAGATCGCCACACATCGCTCTGCTAACGTCGTATCAGCTGGATATAGCAAATTTTGCCTACCCCCTCTCATTTATCACCCTTGTTTGGGGTGACCCCCTTTGAACTTATGGAAAAAGCTTTACGGTTCCTAAAACTAGAGTCTTCCAGGCAGCCGACGGTGAAGATTTAATGATCCTAGCTTGCATTGTTTTTGATTGATCCACATGTGTCACAGACAGACAGAGAGACAGACTGACAGAATTGTGATGGCTAAGATGCGCTACAGCAGTAGCTGCTGTTGCGTGTAATAAAATTTTCAGCTTGACAAAAACGAAAAATAAACAAAATAAAAATTTTACAGCAAGAAAATGAAGTAAATAGGTAGAATGAATGAATACGAGATTTATGCAATGCACACATACATAACTAAGTAATACAGAGTCAGTCAGTGCAAGAAGCTAACCTCTGATGCGGGAGACAAGGTATTCTTGATTTTGGACCAGGTCGAGATACGGCAACAAAGCTGTGAGCTGTGGAATCTGCTGCAGCTTCAACGTTGCTGCCTGCTTCAATGTAGCAAGGCTCGCCTCTGTAACAGCACACAAACCAACTCCGACTTTCCGACTGATACTGATAATGTATTATAGCATAATGATAAAAAACTATTTGAAACCGATTTTCCTGCTCGCAGTTGACAGAGCAAGGCACGGTTGGTGGCTTGGCGTAGCGGTAATGCGTTACTCATCCAATCAACGAAGTTACTCTATGCCGAGCCGGGTTAGTACTGGGATGGGTGACTGCCTGTGACAGGTAAACCATCTCGGTATGTAACCAGCCGCCTAGGTCAACTCAGCCTTCTACCTTTTGTGGGATCGTAAAATGAGTATCAGCTTTCGGGCTGAGTAGTAAGAAATGGCGATGGTTAGCGTTGTACTAGTAGCTGCCTACAGGAGGATCTGAGGTTCAGATCGATCGGTGTGGTCCAAAGGTCGGCAGCCGCCTGGCGCTCGTGCTGCTCTAGCCAAATGAACCGGGTGAACTCTCGCCGTGGCAGTTCACTGCTATGACGGTAGCACCATAAACATCGTTGCAGCTATTACTATTACTATTAGAAAGTGCAACTGGCACACAGAAAGAAAATTACAAACCAGGCCTAATCTAGAGTAAATCTATAGTTTTGGACTGCTAGCAAAATTAAAAGTAAAAATGCGCCGAATTTCAGTTTTCAAAACCCGAATGGAACCATGCTCGATAAGAATTACACCCCTACCCCAATACTGCACTTAGAAAAATCACTGCATTTCCACAGTCTGAGACATATGACACAGTATCAACTCTAATGTCTGGTAATAAATAGGCATAACTCATGGACACTTTGTAATCATGTAGTCTACTGTCACTCACAATGTTAGTTCAGTCTGCTGACATTGAGTATGTGTGTGTGGCAAACAGTAAAAGCATTTAAAAGCTAATAATGACAAGCCAAAGAAAAGACTTGTTTCGTCACTTTTTGCTGTAAGTTGCCAGTGTGCATTTCTATTCTATTTTGCTGTGATCCGGTCGAAAATTTGCTACAGCCAGTTTTGGGTGGAATTGCCAGAAATGAGTGGATGCAGACATGCAAGATCCAATGAGCGATGCTATAAAAAGAATCCCAGATGATCCAAAATCAGACACAATCCTAATCGTAACAACATCGTTTCTCGATGTTTCTCAATGGCTTGATGGCAAAATGATGAGTGACATGTCAAACCTCCTATCTGTATGTCATCAGATCCAGCATGCACGAGCATTGCATTAACTTCATCCATCTCAGTTACCAGCCGAGCCAAGATCGTCTTGCCTAGCCACTGCATACAGATACATTCACGATTCATGAGATGCAACAACAACGTTAAACTTACTACGATCAAAATATCACGTGTCAGTCATGAAAGTAAAGTCAAGTCACAATGTCTGGCTGCTGGTGTGCTAAAAGCACTCCACTATTACTCACTATTATCACAGTAATTTGCACTGAACCAGACTCTACAAAGTATGTACGCTGTAACAGTTTTTCCAGTTCACCAGGGCTACAAAGTGTTAACAGAGCTGAGTGACAGACAAGATGTTGGTCCTGAGATATATAACATCCAGTCACTTGTGGTATTTAGGCACAGTCTGAACAGATGAACAAACAAAAAATTTTAAAAACGCCTATGAACAAAAAATACCTTTCGTAAGTTCTCGACCCACTTGTCCACTTGATCGGGTTCAACACCATACTGAGTCCAAGCCTGCACACATACAGAACAACCACAGAAACTTGTAACATCTGAACGACTACACAGTAATGGTCGTAATAATAACATGAGAATAAACTAGAAAAAATAAGAACAGTGTTTCATTGATTGCTGTCGCTGGGAATTGCAATCATGAACAAAATTTCCAGATCAGAACTAAAATCTGGACTGCAAACAAAATCTAACTGACTGCATTTAGAGCCATGCACCACCTCCATAAAAAAGTCATCAAAATCTCTTTACAACTTGTCAGGTAACACCTAGGTGTGTTTGTAACGAGATGCGGCTGACTCGTTACAGATTTGCAAACTGATGGTCTAGTTTTATTCATGTTGCTTGTCGGTGTTACCAGCTTGCTACCAGTATATTCACAAGTTGCCCACGAATGTCGATTTACTTCGTCGCCTGTGAGTTTAATTTCGATGTAGTTTATCTAGCGCATGTTTGTGGAGTAGCTGTCGAGGTATGCCTGTGTTTATGTGTAGATGTTGTTGGACATTGTGACCCATAGTGTCGCATTTGTAGCCCGTATTGTCACAGTGCTGTCTTGACTAGTGTACAAATGCGCCGGTTACTGAACCAATTAGAGGGTCAGCTTTTAAAGTGCAGCCCCACCCATATTAGTGGCGTGACTGAAGCGATCGTGGCTATTGGTGGGAGATGACATCATTTTATATTTATAGCCAAAAATAGTCCAACGTCAGATCTATCGTGGGAAGATCTTGATTTAGAGTCAGTTGGTGTTTGAGATTGTGTTTGGCTGGTTACATTAACACCTGTTGTGGTTCATATGTGTTGGCCATTTTGTATTATGGCATTGTGTTCGTGATACAGGAGCCTGTGTGGTCCTGGGTTATATAAGAGAACCTGTGTGGTCTCTGAATGCGATGTGGGCGTGTAGTTACACCCTGCTTGATGTGGCGAAATAGCAGTAGCTCTGATTTTTAAAGTTACAACTTGATTTTGCCATATACATACATTATTAAAGTACTACTGTGCTTTATATGGTCAGTCTATGCCATTTAGGGCGAGTTGCACCAACATCGTTGGAATCACTCCTTTCTTGGGTCAAGCCGAACTCCTCCGAAGAATTTTGTCAAGATCCATTCATAAGTTTCTGAGTTATCTTGGACAAAAAAGCAGCAGACCCTGTGACACAACTTTCTTGGCAAATTAAGGATGTTAATAATCTACACCAGTGCTGTCCAACCTTTTTAACACTGCGGGCCACTTAGTCAATTTTCCACCAGCTGGCGGGCCGCAATCAAGGGGGGCCATGGCGAGCGCGCGGAGTGCGAGCCTATAAGGAGGGTCTGGGGGCGGAGCCTCCAGCAGGGTCCAAGGGCAGAGCCCCTGGTCGAGGGGTCAGGGGCGAAGCCCCCCTGAAGCTGAAACACTTTTTGCTTCCTAATGTTCAATGGAAACCGCAAATTCGCCCATTTTTCTGAAATTTGGAAACACAAAAGATTATCAAACATCGTTGAACTTTGCAAGTTGATTTCATCTGACTAATCACCGGACCAAAACTACAATTTATGTGGGAAGATGGCGGGCCACACGAAATCCCCTCGCGGGCCGCGTGCGGCCCGTGGGTTGGACAGCACTGATCTACATGGTGTTTCATAAAAAGGTACCCTTTTTCTTTCTTTCACAATTCACTAAAATAATGATCAATTTACACGAATTTTTTACCAGATGTAGCTAAAGAAATACTAATTCAAAATATTTTGACAAAATATGGTTGCTGATTACACATTCTTTGCTAGTTGTGATGTAAAGCTGACATCATAATGTGCCACAAGTACAAACTGGCTTGTCGCAACCGGTGCTGACAGTTACTAAATACATGCCCTGCTTCAATAGTGAACTTCATCTGGATCACTGTTGGAAGTTCTACCATTACAGCCACCAAGAATGCACAAAATGACCACTTTCACACACTTGTAAAGATAGCTTGACTTCTATATCTTCCAGCAAAACAGTGCACCAACACGCACCACTTGCGAGATGGTTGAGTTTATGGATCGCAAGATGCTTGATTTCATGTCCCCATGTTGCGTAATGCTGATACGATGAAACTTTTCATCAGTGAACCAGATAAAACTCATTATCAAAGCAGGGTAGCAAGAGATAGCACCAGCTGAGACAGGCAAGCTTGTACTCACGGCAGATTATGACGTCAGCGTTACATCACGACTAGCAAAAAATACTTAACTAACAGCCACATTTTCTTGAAATATTTTCAATTAATATTTTTTCAGCTACATCTGGAAAAAATTTCGTATGAATTGCTCATCGTTTAAGTGAATTATAAAAAAGTGCACCTTTTTCATGAAACACCATGTACATAAATCATACATCAACAGAGAGCGGACTATCAGAGAGATCAGTTGCGTCATCCTTGCACGTTGTTGACAGCAGACTGCGGGGAGCTAGCTGGTACTGATAGTGACGTAATGTAGGCAGCAGGTCCATCACAGAACGACCGTAGCTCCAGAATGCAGTCGAACCCGAACCTCCATCAGGTCTCGATGCATCTGCTAGCAGACAATCAGATGAATAGGGTATGAATGATACTTACGATACCAAAAAACCTCCCAATATCCAATATTAAATTGGGTCCCGCTGATATCAATACCCGATAGCAAAAGTGATATTGTCCCGACCACTGCTCTTGCTTGCCATTGACTAAGGAATGTCCAACCACAATCATTCAGCCTCACCTGATATACACTGTATCCCAAAAAAACATCCTCGACATTTTCGACAGTAACTTGAAAACCAATTATCAGATTTTGATAATTTTTGACACAAATATTCCTGACACAACTTGCCATCAAACGACCGCTCAGTTTCCCACCTCACCCAAGGTATGCTTCTGCACTACCTAGGAAAAGCAGATCAAGCGAAATATGTGATGAAATAAACATAAAACGTGAAAAAAATATCCCCGACATTATTGATCGCAACTTGAATAAAGATTAGCAGATTTTAATAATATTTGGTAGAAATATTTCTGACACAACTGGCTATTTATCAAGTGTTTTAGTTTTCACCTCACCCAATGTCTGTTTTTGCACTACCTGGAGAAAGCAGACCAAGCATAATGCGTGTTAACGTGAATGACAAAATGTCAATAAATTCCATCTATCTTAATCTGTGGGCCCCAACAGCAGGTCCATTACAAGGTTTGACTGTCATGCAGCAGTGTATCTACCAGATAAAGTTTAAAAATGTTTGGGAAGTCAAGAAGTGACTGGTAGTGCCTGGATTGGTCTGAAGCAGAACATTATGGATACTGCTGTCAATAAATGGAGAAAACGTCTGCTTGCACGTGTTCACATAGTGGGCCAACGTTTCAAGCAATTTCACTGCAGGCAGCTGAAAAATGGACCACTGAACGAAATGTCAGCCACAGTGTCAGAAATGTGAACAAAATGTGTTTTTATGTGTTATGTTAATTAAGCAATCATATTGCATTGGATAAAAAAGTGATATTTTGCTGGTTGCGTTTTCCCCAGGTAGTGCGCTAACAAACGTTGGGTGAGGTGGAAAACTGAATGGTCATTTAATGGCAAGTTGTGTCAGGAATATTCATGCCAAAAATTATCGAAATCTGATAATTTGTTTTCAGGTTAGAGTCGAAAATGTCGGGGATGTTTTTTTGGAACACAGTGTATATCTGCCATGTATGTGCAAACTTGATACTGTAACGGTAGCATGCCAATCTTGTAACCCTGAGGTTGCAGGTTTGACTCCGGGCCTATGCGCTGCCAGGTAACAACCTTGGGCAAGTTGTTCACACACGTGCTTCTGTTCACAAAGCGTATAATTTGGTAGGGCGGTGATGCTCTGCGGCTGGGAAGGTAACCGTAGATCTGGCGTTGCACTGGCCATGCATCACAGACTCAAGTGGTGTGGATACCTATGGGCTCAACGGCCAAGAAAGGGAGATGAGCACCCTGCCCATGCCCCGGTGGGGTATGGCACCTTTACATTATGTGCAGAACTCTGGCTTTGGTTTACCTCTTTCCAATCTCCCCACCACTGCCTGCTGGCAATCACTGCACTCCTGGCACCAAGGCATCTGAGTAGTATCGGTATATTGGGTGTGACGGCCAATACTGGCAAACGTTGGCAATATCTAATACCAATATCATTCTAACCCTACAGATAAGATAAAGTTAAAAACAGTTAAAGCATGCGACACATGTGCATACTAGGAAACCAATCTCAAAGCTACAGATGGCCACCAGCCACATGGGATCAGAGTGCTGCCTGTGACTCAATGCATGCAGGTAAATGATGCACCTTGCCTTCATGATCCAACACTGCAACCAATTACGCCACCAAGCACCATAAGATTTGCTCAGAGATATCTGTTAAAATGCGACCATCAATGGTTGAAATGATACACCTTGACAAATAGAGTACCAGGTACAACAAAAGACCTATAGACTACTCTAACAGACATACAATAAAAAAACTATAGAAGAGTACAAATTAAAGGCTGGTTTTTCCATCGCCAATCAAATCAAACTTGATCTCCGATTTACTGACCTCTGATCAACTTGATGTTCAGAACTGATCATCGATCAACTGTGTTTTGTTTTTCTATACATTTTCGATCTCCAATTACTTGACCTACGATTTGTTGATTTACCATCAAATGAGCCTACTTTATGCCAATCTGATTGGTTGACAGTGACCTCGATTTGCAGTGTTGTGCTAAATTACCCAGCATGCGCTGCACGTGTATGCCTTAGCCAGTAAACGTTGTCACAGCAACGATATCATCCATACGCTCCATTGTAATTAAATATGAGAGCATCTATCCATTTTATTTCTTCACAAAACACTATACACAGTATAAATTGATCAGTAGTGATTGATCGCCATGCCTGGAACTTCATTTTAATGCGTGAATTGCCGTTCTGACCGGCGACATGAAGCAATGTTTCTGGTGCGAATAAATAACGAACTGCAGATCGCCAAGTTTAATCGTCAATTATCTGACTTGATCCACCAATATTCGGCCATCAACTTGGAGATTTAATGGACGATTAGTCGCTAATTGGCGATGGAATAACAGTCATTGAGATGATCTCTGATCAAGTCCCAAAGTTGACTGGAGATCAATTTGATCGGCCATCAAATGTGCATGGAAAAACGAGACCTTAGACCCTCGGAAACAAAAATGTACAGTGTAGTATCGATGTATAAATCCTGTCTATAACGAGCAACTGTAATATGTGAAAGGTGAAATGTGTAGTTGTGACACAAAACTGTCTAAGAGATCGCATAAACTATACCGACAAACTCCCTATCCATCGATAATGTTTTGATAATGTTGCATTAACTGTTATTCTTTTTTTCTCATACCATTAGACGGAAGACAAACATCTTGTCGTATGAAGTCATGCTGCAATAATTCAATTTTGAAGGACCATGTTTAAGCTTAACTAACTCTAGATATATTGGCTAGTTAAAATCAAAATTAGCATATTGTGGTATATTAGTATATTGCAGTAAATGTGCAAAGTGTAATGTGTACAAAGCCATGCAAATTATCAAATGCTTCATGGTCAGTCAGCAGTTAAAGCCTTGACACACAGAGATTTGCAATTAACAATTTAAACAAACTAAAAAACACTCACTCCAGCTGTAACAAAACCTATTGACCTTAAATAATGATAATTCTTGAATCATTGCTTAAGGGCAGTAAAATAAAACTGAAAAATAACTAATTAATTAATTAAGAACACACTGCTAATGACTGTGAACTATTGCTAATGCTATTAAAGAGTGAGTGAGTGAGTGAGTAGGGTTCAATGTCTCACCCAACACAGTATAGGTCATTTTGCGGACAGCCTTTCAAACAGTGCATATACACATAATAATGGAACAGAAAGTTTAACCTTTACAATAATGAAAAAGTTCAGCCTTTACAGAAAAACTGGATATTGAACACAAAACACAAAAATGACCTACCATAAACCTAAAATTGAATTAACTCTCCATTATAAGTGTGCATATGTAACAGTGATGGCGGTTCTAATAATCTGCCATCAACCTTAGAATGCTGTCTGTTGGAGGATGAAGGGGGGCTATTAGAGAGAATTGTAGACATAATTAGTATAGACATGGCCACTAACCAGATGCCGAATTCTGCATCTGTTTCTGCTCTTCATTACGAAGATATTCGTCCACAGTTTGCTGATCGTGCATACAGTCCTCCGATCGTACTAAACATTCACAGAAAATTTTATCGTTATCGCAAAGCATTGTAGTGAAAGATGCATTTAGATGACAGCAAAGTACGGTAGCAAAGCAACTCTATGATTATGCAGAGCAGGGATGCGACGAAGTGGAAAAATATTCGCACTCGACGAATGCCAACATGAACTTTACTATTCATCGAATAATGAATGCGAATACTTGTTGAGCCTCAAGAAAACTTTACCATACCAATACTTGAACAAAGTAAAACATCCAAAGTAGTTGTTCAGTGTTCAGTTAGAAAAAATCAGTATCTAAGGCAAAGTTCAATCAACCAAGTCCAACTAAGAAAAAATGAAACATCCAGAGTGTTCAGTGTTCTCTTCAGTCAGTATCTTCTAAAGTTCACTAAAGTTGAATCAAGTTCAATATAGTGAAATATTCGCATTCGCCAGAAATGCTCCCAACTATTTGTCAAATACTGAATAGCTGCAAAAAGGGGTCAATATTGCATGCCATTCAATGCGAATACAAAGTTCGTCACATCCCCAATGCAGAGACCAATGAGGAAGATTTCTGTAAATTACCAATGAAGACATAAACACACAATTCACACAACCATTTCAAACAGATGCTCTGCAGCTTTACTGTTTTTTCAACATCCGACCGTTGACTGTTCAACTCCAAACATACCCAAATTATCTTTGTCCAAAACGCCCTACTGACAAATTTTGTTGAAAACTGACCAACGTCTATGATGACACAGATACTGTAGCATCAACATCACTAATACAACAAATGCAAAACAGATCGACAACCTAAATACGTAATCATTTCAGCACTGCACAATGCACATAATAGACTACTGATGATAAAATCACAAAATAAATAACTAATGCTCTTACAAGGCGACAGATTTGTTGACCGCAAAACTCGAGATCTGCTTCTGATGCCAGTTCTCTCGGCAAGCAAATCCTGCTGAAATGCAGACGCCAAGCTGCTGGTGCCATGCGGAGACAGAGGACTTTGCCTCATTTCACCCTAGCACAAAACCACTCAAATTACAGGATTCTCTTTCTGCTCCTTTTCAAAACACAAAAATTCCCACCAACCACAATACAGGTCCAGACCTGACAAGGACAAAGTTTACACTGATAAGTAAAATAAACAGCTATCAAAGCTGATAAGTATTACACTTGCCCAAGTAATCTAGAAAGTATAGGGCAGGGCAAGACAAACAAGAAATTTGAGCTAATGCTCACGAGATGTGTGAAAGCCTATAGCAGTTCCGATTCAGTAGCTTAGCTGAAAATTGGAGTGTTCACGCTAAGTTAATATACAAATACCAAATTCTCTATCTGGATCGTGAGTAAGTGAGTAGTTTCTTAACAGCACATCAGCAAAAAATAGGCCATTCAGTGCCATACATGGTTAAAATTAGTTAAAAGCAGTTAATGTACGTATTAAAAGCAAAGTTAAAATACTTGGTAAGATCAAGGCTATTAAGCTAATGTAAAAACAACATTATATACGATTGTAAAAGCCAATATGTTTAACATAAGCAATGATGTTGCGAGATGCAACATTTTCAAAAACGTCCTTGAGTGTGTCCACTACAAAATATCTCTGACGTGCTGCACTGTAACGGGTGCAGTCTACCAAAAAGTGCTATCTGGATCGCATAAGCCTAACGATAGTAACGTGGCGCCACCTTGTGAATGATATAGACTTGTGTCGCAGCCCGAAATCGCCAAAAAATCCATAAAACCCCCTATTTTGGCGTTCAAGGTCATTCAAGGTTATTGAATTCGG
>Ga0056128_1010090_pt1 | contig 11786 bp, 9 predicted proteins | sample WorMetLIZISLAND2_FD_71113 | JGI IMG/M metagenome (GOLD analysis project Ga0056128, IMG submission 71113) | Marine gutless worms symbiont microbial communities from Max Planck institute for Marine Microbiology, Germany - Olavius geniculatus... ... | reverse complement strand
CTCGTGTAGCTTGAAAACGGTTGCAGATCGGCAGAGACATGCTGCTTATCATAACAAGCAATATAGTGACAAGCTTTTTATTGGTGTAAACATCGATGACCTTGAATGACCTTGAATTTCCAAAATAGGGGTTTTAGTGTTTTTTTTGCAATTTGTGGCTGCGGCGTAGATTTCAAGAGTGAATTGCGTCAAAATAGATAGAGTTAAATCAAGACAACATGCGAATAGGAACTGCTAAGGTTGTCGCGCGTCTCATGAGCTTTGCTCAAATTACTTGTTGCTTACATTTTCCGTACTTGCATTTCCAATACTGGCATTCTCAGTGACCCCTATAGATCAGCTATAGATTTTTGAATGCTGCATCAAACACAGTCAAACATACAATTTATGAATGACTCCGAAGTTCACACAGACTATTATGCGCGATAGCCGAATGATTCGCGCGTCTTAGCCATGGCCTGGGCGTCCGTCTGTCCGTCTGTCTGTCACACTGCTGTATTGCATCAAAACGGCGCAAGCTAGGATCATGAAATATTCACTGTGGGCTGCCACAAAAACTCTAGTTTATCGTGACAAAATTTCTTGACCCTGGGTGAGGGGGTTCCCTCGAACTAAAGCGTCAAAGAGGGGTACCCCCCTAAAAAGACGTTATTTTGCTGCTATTAGCTCGTATATATTTATCAACATCGATGACCTCGAACGACCCTGAACCTCAAAAAGTGGGGTTTTTAGTCTATTTTTTTTTTGCAATTTTTGGCTGCAGCGCACATTTCAAGAGTAAATTGCAAAAAAATGCCTGAATATACACCAAGACAACCTGCGTAGGAAATTTTCAGCATTAAACGCAGATTTTAGCAGTTCAAGTGCCGACCCTCTAGGTTCAAGGAGGCCTGCTCACGCGAGCGTCAAATAGGGGTACCCATCTAAAAAGTGGTTATTTCACTTATATTGGCTCGTCTAGCATGAAAACAGTTGCAGACAGGCACAGACATGCGGCTTATCATAACAAGTACTAGTGACGAGCTACTTAGGGGTGTCAACCTCAACGACCTTGAATGACCTTGAAACCCTAAAATGGAAATTTTTTTAGTGAATGTTTCGCGATTTTGGGCTACAACATACATTTTAAGAGTGAATTGCGCCGAAATGGCTGGAAATAGATCTGGACAACCTGCGTACGAAATTTTAGCATAGAACGTACACTTTTAACCTCTTAAATTCATAAGTATTCCATACGAAGGCCTCAAATTTGACTACTCTTTCAAGCGGCATTATTATTTTATTGCTGTACACTGATTGCCAAGGTGGCAGAACCGCAGCTGCTATCGCGCGTCACGTGAGCTTTGCTCAAATTACATGTATATATATGTTTTGGTTTTTAACTCGCTACAGCTACGCTGTATAGGCGTCTTTGGCATGGTTGTTGTCTGTCTGTCCGTCGTCCGTCCGTCTGTAACGAATGTTTTGTGGCTAAACGGTACTGGTCGTAAAGAAAACATTTTGCACGAATAATTAGCCCTGTGTTTTAAACCTAAACATGCAAAATTTCAGCCATCTAGTGCAAGGGAGACATTTTCAAATTCGGGGTTGAATGGAAGGCGTAGGAAAAATGTGCGTTTTCAATGAAAAAATGGCCATATCTCGGAAACGATGAAAGATGTGGCCAAGGTTGCTATCAATCACTGATAGAAAGTGGCATACGCCTTTTTAGATGAAATGAAAATCGTCGACCTTGTATGACCTTAAAGATGAGTACTGCAACAGCTGTAGTGCATCTTCCTCAGCGACAGCTGGGCTTTGTTGTCAAAATACACAGAAACGTTAGTGTTTGGGTTGCGCAGCTCTAAGCGGACGACCACACAATATGCCGGCACTGGCCCAACACATATTTTTTCTAGTTATATTCGAAATACAGATGATAATATGACACGGAGTCATCTGACAAACAAGAGAGATAATGCAGCGATCAGTGAAACAATGAAAAGACTACGGTATACATGAATACATGCAGGCCAGTCGGTCGTTATGTGTGCAGAACAATTGGCCGTTGAGAGCTATTTTATCCCGCGCCGGGCTGAATCAATCAAGCGTGACTGGACGATTCGCCCAACCAAGCGTGACTCTAACGGTTCCATGAGGCTTGTCAGCCAGCACCCGTCACGCTAGCCTGCTGCAGCTGCACTCAAGTACTAATCACAGGTGTGTCTATTGATTGACCATCTATTGACCGACTCACCTACAGCCAGCTCCACAATTAATCACTCAATCTAGTGCGCTGGCTGCGATATCATTAGCTCATCTGAGATTGTATTCGAAAATTGTGGTCTTATATAGCTTGTGGTCGCGGCTCACGCAAGAAGCGCTATAACAAATTTTGGACCTTTAGCTTTGATCTTGAATCAATCACTGCAAGTGACCACAAATTGCAACCTTGACAGAGACAGAAACTTGGCTAAAACTGCACAAGCTGACAACATAAAATATGAAATAAAATGGAACAGAAAACCAGTTCAAGAACGTTCGTCGGCGGCCGAACTCCACAGTGACACGGTCCTGCAGGTTTAACCCCGGATTAACAAATGAAGAGACTTTAAACAGTGAACGTATAACTAAAAACAGACAAAAAAGTAAATCGAAATTTCCTTTACAACCATAAACTGACGGCATGCTAAGTTCTCCTAAATCGATAGGTCTATAAATGTAACAAACGGCCAGCTTCAACGAAATTTAATTCAACGATCATCAAGTCGTCGTGAAAAAGTCACGAAATTACTGATGCCAAATATAATTATTAGGCCTACTGTTGAACAACTGTACACTTCTCAATTAATCCAGGTCGGGTCGGGTCTTGTCACGGGTCAATTTGTTTGACCCGGATCCATCTCTGCACTAAGACACAGTCACGAAATATCTGCTGCTATTACAGAAAATAAACACTCGTAACTCGTTAGCAAAAGCGTCTTGCTTAGTTTTTGGGTCAACTGTTAATCTGTAAGCTTAAATGTCTGGCTCCTTGCTACAAGTTGTCGTTCGTCTGTCTGTGTGTCCGTCCATCCGTCCGTGTGTAACGGATGTATTGAAACTAAAGGGTGAATTGCTACTACTAATAGGCGTTCACATTTGCTGCCTTCTAGACACCGGCATACGGTCGGCCCACCCTAGCGACAGCTGGGCTTCTTCTCTGGTCTGTTTCTGGACTGAATGATTTCAAAGAGTCTTAAGCAGAAATCCGTCTTTAACCATTCTCTGTGTCTGATTCGCTTGCCACGTGCGTTGCTAGGTAAATACGATTGACGACATCGTCACCATCAACAACACCGTATAACTGTAAATGAAACTGAGCACTGAACAGTGCACCGACTTATTAATCTATGCCACTGCCTGCACGTACTACTTATCAGAGTCAGTGAGACGCAACGACCTCATGAACGCCGCCACCGTCGCGACGCTTTGCGAAACCAACCTCTACAAAAATAAACTTTTTTATTAAAAAAACGACTCGAGTCCGGCATACGACAGCACACTTGAAAAAAATGTGCTCTCGTATACGAACTCGGTTTGTCTCACGAAGCTGTTGTGAAAAAAAGCCTCGGGGATCGAAGGAGGATTCAAAAACGCAATCAGCCCAGAAGAAAACTATAGTTTGTTCGTTTATATTCGAAGTCATGTGCACGGAAGGGGCTGGGCCACACAAAAACGTAATCTCCGGCATCACAAAGTTGGCGCAGCAGAATTCATGCAAGGTCGTCGACGGTTCCAGCATACTGGGTAGGCGTCGAGCTGATTAAGTCTATAAAAACCACCTGCGAACTGAGTGGCTGAGGCTGAGTGGCGCATGCAGTTGTCAAAGCGGCGGCGCAGTATCAGCAGATAGATCTCTCTCTTTTTCTCTTTCTCCCCTACTCTCTCTGTCTGTACTGGGTAACACGGTAGGACGCCGGGTCACGTGGCGCACCTGCATTCCCGGCATTCAGTGCGGCGCTGCAATCCGACTCACGACGTCACGACTGCAGCGTTGGTATACAGCAATAATTAGTTACCGCACTTGCACAGGCATTTTAATCAATCAGTATTGCCCATATATCCAGAGAAGCGTTCTTGGCTTACACGAGGATATAATGCCTAGGTCGGCAGAGAATTTCAGCATGAAAAAACAAAACATTTTTCCACAACTGATTACGCATTGCCGTCAAGAAGCGACATGATTAAAGTAAACGATTCACGGCACAACGATGTAAGGGCAATACTGCGACTGAACTACGAAACGAAATTTTCGTACAGTATTTTTTTTACTTTCCCTTCGCGATATTTCAGTTTTGTCCAAGGAAAGCTTGGCTGAAAGAAAGTGACTGATTGACTGACAGACTGACTTCAGCGCTAAGTTGGAAAGATTGGCGGAATGCTGCAGTTGGAAGTCTCGTGGCGCGCCGCGGTTAATAAAAGCGTAAAATAGACCTGAGTGATGATAAGAGAACCTGGCCCTAGCCCAGAGGCACGGGGTCCGGTAAAGCACACCTGGTCATCGTTATAACCACACGGCAAACACGGCTACGGTCAGACTGCCAAAGCAGCTGTCTAGGCGTCTACGCAGCCACCTCACCCGGTAGTCAGCACCCACCCACCCTGGCTATTCGTGTCCATATAGGCTAGCAAACACTTGGCGTTCCGTCGCTATCTCAATTGCTATTGATTTACTGCCGCTATTCGCCGATCACTGCTGCAGACACAATGGACAACCATAAGCTACATGATTTCAATAATTCCTCTACGCATAAATACTGAAACGCTTTTGATGCAACACATGTCGTGTGACAGTTCTTCTACTTTGGTCACTTTGGTCACTCTAAACCAATCAATGACGACGACAATGACAAAAAGTTCGCCGACGTCTGTCAGCCGTGAACGAGCAACCGCATGTAAATTGCATATGACACGTGTTATTCCGTGCAGCGGCGAGCTCTGAATCACGTCAACGTGCGCCAGACATACACATCAAACTGTCAAATGCGCAGAACCCGTAATTATTGTCATCCAACTGCAGCACGGCATAAAAAATACCAACGCAAGCGCCACAACAGCAGCAAACCGTATAATAACGGGTCATCATAGAGCGGGGTCAGACTTCTGACAGTGATCCACCGACCGACTTGCTCATAACAACAGTCGTTACTATACAGTACGTGACCCAGCTAGGATGACTAATAGGGTGTTTACACGATCCAGCAAACGTCCAGCAAACTTCCAGCAAATGTGTTCAAAATACACGTGAATTGCTGGACGTTTGCTGGATCGTGTAAACACCCCGTAACATTTTGCGGTTGTCAGTAAGCAAGCAAATACCACGTAAACTTGTTCAGAGCATCAGTGTGAAAATCTCTAATATGTTGCATAACATACTACGTGGAATAATCGTAAGTTTGCAGCACAGCTGTTCAATCGCGATATGGCAGGTGGAGGACAATGGGCAATTCCTGCACCTCCCCCCTAAATTTATGGCGGCCGGACTTGTCAGAAAATCTTGTTGTCGAAAAAATTTTTGTCCAAAAGGGCAAAATTTTGAGCTAAAACCCCATTTTGGAGAAATTTGAGAAAAAAATTGAAATTTTGAGCAGCCATAATCTTCTCCTTTGTCGGAAAATTGCAACTTCCTGCCCCGTCCACTTTTCTAACCGGCGACGCCGCTGCAGCTGTTTGAAACTGAAAGTGCTGAACAAATACCAGCAATAAGTAAGTAGGCTAAGACTACCTGTTGGATGGCGTCGACGATTGCTCTCTGGACGTCGACATCCAACTGTCTGATGTTCTCAATGAACTGTTCACGTTCATCACATTGCACCGCACAGCCAAGCACCAGCAGTAGAACTCGCTCCAGTTCCGCATGACCTGCTTCTGTAGCAAACACGACCACACACAACAACCATCATATAAGGCCTATACATACCTGAAAGTGTCGTCTATCGTAAACGCCAGTGACGAAGGTAAAACTGAAAAAGCTAGGGGAACGCTGCTTCCCTTTTTCCTCCCTTCTGACTCTTCTTCTCCCTCCCCCTCCCCTTAGAAGTAAACCCCGTGAATACAGCTAAGGGGTCGGAGTAGCGCTCTAAGCTCTTCAAGTAGAGTCTAAGCGGAGCTTCAGCAGAAATCAAATTTGACCTATTTTAGCCTTCAAATCTAACATCTGCTAACGCCATTCTTACTAATTTTACTGAGAGTTATCGACCACAGTCCACAGATAAAGAAAACTTACAGACTGAAAATATTAGTTAAGGGAACGCAGTGCCCCGCGTTCCGGCTTAATTTGACCACTGGTTAACGCATCAAGTTGGAGACACGAGGGCAGATACGCACAGGGTAAACCCACCTAAAAATCCGCTAAAATCCCACCAAAAACCTACCTCAAACTTAACCCAGTTTTAAAATTACATAAGAAGGGAAATTCTGTCCTAGAGGAGTTGTGTCGTATGGTGAAGAGGGGGTTCGTCCTAACCCGGCTGTAGAGGGGGGTTTCGTCCTAGGATGTTATGTCCAGGGGGGAGGCGGTTATGTCCAGACACCAGTACGGTCACTGTGGCCATGCCAGGTTCTTTACCGACACTCAAGCGTAAACTGTAAACGTGTTTATTTACTGCCACCTAGACGTGACATTAACGACAGCGACTGTGTGTTCTCCGACCGTCGGACGTTAGGGCACCATTCAAATTTTACTGTTATTATCATCGTAATTGCACTCACGGACACTCAACAATAATGACTTTGGTTATAACAACTTTTGGACTACGGCATGTACACTTTACACAAAACTTGCTCGATATCTAACCACAGTGTGATACTAAGCACTGGGCACCATGATTTACGTTCAAAGTTTAGCTGATTAAGTCCAATGGTTTAAAAAACGCATAATTTTAAGAAAACTGGTTTTGCCTCTGGACAGAAGTCTAGCCACAGCTCGCTTCTGTACGTCATGAGACCGCAGCACATTCTGAATCGTAAACTCGTGATACACCGCAGTCCACGCACTGAAGGCGAGAATGCAAACTTATACTGCAACTGCAGTGCTGAAACTGCGCGTTCACACGATGACGATGATGCGCATTCACTCAGTTAAGCACACTAAGCAGGTACGCCCATGTATAAACGTATACACCTGGCTGGGTATATCATCACAAACACTTGGCGACGTGCGTTAATTGAATTGCAATAAACCGGCGCGTGCGCAGTGCGCCAAGCACCTGTCAGTGACGTAGGCCTATGTCTGACGTCAGCTGCATGCGCACCAAGGCATTCGCTCACGACCTACTCCATGATACAGCTGCAGCAACGCCTAACCACGGCCCCTTCATACCCTGAAAGAAAAACGTACACGTTGTAGTAGGCCTATACTTAAACCGCACTCTGCTTGCACTGGTACTTTTTTCTCAATTTTCAGCGGCAGTCCATTCCTGCGTCATGAAGCAAACGATCGGTGTACTGTAGTTTATGTCGTCCGAGCGTGGTTTAAGTACAATACCGCACTGTCTGGAGTAGTATAAGCTCGCACAACCATTCCAGCAGTGCGGTTTTAGTACATAGTGCCGTTTAAGTACAATACGTCTAGAAAGGAAACGAGGATTGCTCGGTGATGCCATGCCACCTGATCAATGAAAATGGAAAAAAAACTCTGGGCTTGCAACCACGAAAACATACCCTCTCTAGCAAAGTACAGACGAAGCAGCAAAGCGGAGCAAAAAGCATAACCTGCTTAGCGAATGTAACAGAATATAATATAAATCACGTGATAATGCGATGATGGATAATGACGATGATGATGACAGACAACCTGTTTCGGACTGCCGACAGATGATACTGATGTCAGGCGGCTGTAGTACAATGTATTGCTGTAACACGTCCTGCAGCGTATATATACACACCATAGACTATATTAACGCGTCATCTTGCGCAACATAAAATACCGACTAGCGGGTCTTTAAAAAATGTCACTGTTGTTCACAAACACGCGACAGATGGTCACAAAACAAATATTTTCACCAGCTGTGTTCTTTCAAGCTCGATATGCATCCAAAACCGTTTTTACTGGAGATCAGCCGCGAAGTTCTCAAGACAAACCGCTACCGGAGGCCAATCTATAAAACTAAAGTTTTGACGCAGTGAGGTACGTTAAAATATAGCAATAGCGTAAAAGTAAACTAGAAATATATTGTCCCAATGCCAACATATTATGCGGCCGTCAGCCTAGCTCCACTACACTACCTAACCTTTGACCGTCTGAGCTGAAAAACGGCACACCGTTTACTCCTCCCGCGGAGAACTTTTACAGCAATTTTCTGTATTTCCATGCCTTTTTACTCTCAATTTAGGAGCCACAGACGGCCGGACGGACTCACAGAGGGACGGGCAAGACCGGTACTGCAGCCTATCAGAACGACAGCACAATAAATCTAGGTGCAAGTAAGCGGAGACTACACGATTAACCAACCGGCCTGCGTGTCCGAGTGCGTTGTGCCGCAGGTGCAGTGTGCAATTACACACTGCAATAACACAGAATTAATAGTCTCCGCCGTTATAATCTGTCAACCTAATCAGTCACTCACGAATGTTTAAACCGACATATGAAAGCCAGGCCGTCGACATAAGGCGAAGCGCACTGGGTGGCTATAGCAATGCGGTAGTCAGTAACTGCACGCTGGTGTGAAAAATAGCCTAAATACTGTCTAGGGCCTATATATACGGGTCAGTCACTGAATTTGCTCAAGATCAAACTGATAAACAGTGTAACTATCTCATTGCTGCCATCACAATGTCATGTGAGTTACAACTGTATATGCGCCTTAGTTCACAAATGAAGCATCTACAGACATATACACACCATAGACATATACACACCAATGGGCCTTTTTAATTCTCACGATTCATCATTCAAGTCACTCTTGACTCAAAACTTCCTTGCTCCACGAATCTTTTCTACCGCAGTGCAACCAGCCTTCACGTACTTACGGGTATTTTGTCGATTTCTTGCGCCGGTTTTTCTTTGAATTTGTAAAGTTCTTTCTCGCCAAGTTTCAATTGTGACCACACGCAGCATAGACCCGCCAGTGTTTAGCGCGCTTTATGCACGTATATTACATACGCTTCATAATGGCATCTGACGTATATAGAGGCATCTAAACATGCAGTTAGTAATTAGCCAGCGTCAAACGACTGGAGATCAGTGCAAAGAAACCGGTGGATGTTGTTTTAGAGAGAACCATGCAAATACAAATGAATACAGCAACGCTGGCTATCTGATCAACATCATCAACATCAGTATAGCAGCCACAGATGACACTGACCAGCTATAGAACTACAGCATCAAACTACCAAGCCAGTGTATCCGGCTGCGTTGTACAGCATCCTACAAACTCAGTTGATGTAACTAACAACTTTTCACCAGTAATCATCAATAATGAGAAAAATATATCAAAGCAGCAGCTTCAGCGTGATTCCTGTGACTTCAACGTTTAACGATGGTACGCATAAGTGAGCACACAGAAAACATGTTGCTTAATGTTACTTTGAAAGAGACGATTAATTAGCAATTAGCAGACTAACACGTACTCCGCTGCACGGAATAGCTGAATTAACTAGGCCTACTGCAAACTGTATACAGTCTCTAACGTAGACTAACGTTAGCGCTAGCACGCAACGTTTGCGATTCTTAACAATGACTAACAAAACAGGGAAATAACCAAGCAAACGTGCAAGACAGCGGTTCAACGGCACTTTATGTACTATGTAATGGCAACGACCTCTAAATCTTACTTCCTCCCACGCCTACCTCCCCTTTCCTCCATTTCTTACTATCTTTTCACTATCCTCCTTTTCCAAAGAGCTATAGGGATTTGCAGTACTCTAAACACCACATCAGCACAGCCTGCATGGGCGCCCGCCATGTTTGATGAAATTAGATTTTTGAGGTTAAAAACTGCAGCTGTAGCGCCAGTGTGGCGCGCTTAGTCTACATGATGACCAGTTTCTTCACATTCAGAATGGCCGAGACACTTCGGCTCCATCTGACCTGCCATTAAGCAGTCGTTCTTTCTGTGCGCTGAAGAGTGGCATTAAATCACACGTAAATGAGCATCACCGTACAACGGTGCATCTGACGTCTGAGGGATCGGAAACGATGGCACGGCTAAGAGCGTCATCCGCAATTATCCACGCATGACAATAATATCAACGACTTCACGACGTCCTCAACAGCGCGTTTAATCCAATCGGTCGGCTGGCGACAAAGTACAATTATCACTGCTACAGACACAGATCGCAGAGTGAGCATCTAGGAAACATTTCGTCTGAGCGCCAGAAGCAAACTCCAGCAGAAGGCGTATTATCACGCGACTTATACCGCCGTAATGTGCATATTGTACTGCATTTCCGAAGATTCTATAAACTTTATATCATAAGCATCTCCAGCTGCTGCAGTGCACGTCCTCACGCCAAAATCATCATCTTTTATAGTCACACTTCCTCTCAGTATTTCATACAATTTTTTGACAAAAGCTTAAGACATCTTCACCTATACATTGATGATGTACTATGAAAGTAAACGTGACCAGAATAAGAAAAAAGAATTGCCAGTAGCATATACTGAAGATGCCCAGCTCCATCAAGCCCCTACCCGCGTAAGACACAATACAGTTTCAGCGTGTGTGACCGACCTAGACCAGACTTAGACCCAGACAACGACTGTACCTGACAATTTCTCACCTACAGTGCATAAGGCACTCACTCACCAAACCAGCATCAATGTGGTCAGTCGGGCAGCACTGCAGTCCTCTTGTCAGCCCGAGACAAAACAACAATCACGCCCCTTTGGTCACACTCCACTGAACACTAATATCAACGAGCCCATGCATCCCACACCATATATACACTACATATGCCACCCGAAAAAAATGGCCGAAACTGAAAGTTCAATGTACAGAGAGTCAAGTCTCTATTACCTGCAGACTATACACAATTAATATTTATTGGCACCGCACGGAAGCACAATAGTTCAGCAACAGTTAGTGTCGGAAAAATAACAAACAAATAACAAACCACCGTAAATAATTAATCTAATCTTTACAGAGCTTAATATTTATCATACAGTAACACTATAATAAGTGAACCACAGCTTATAGGGTGTGTCTGGGGACTCTAGGCCTACTACTATTGACAGAAACACAGCGATATAGGCGGTCCAGCATTTCACATAGTGAAAAACTAAACCCCCAAACTGACAGCCTATATGTATGTTACAACACGTCCGTGTTACATGATTAGCGGTTAGCCATATTGGTTACAGCCAGAGAGCAAAACGCCAGTGACGGATATCACTATGTAGCGTAACTTAGGCCTATCTCTGTCATGCACGTGGCAGCTAGCTCAATCCCTGTGTGCAGAGGCTGCCAACAATGAAATTACAAATGTTTCACCGTTTTCGCAATGGATCGAAAAACGCCACTCGTTGAAACCTAATAATCTCCATCTAAACGTCACTTATCACTTACTATTTTATTATGAATTCAAAGTTTCAATGCATATATTCTTACTAGTAAAGTTTAAATATTTTGAAATTGCATGGCAAAAATGAGTAGCAATCTGTAGCATGTAACAGTAACAAGAACTCATGTAACATGTATTGTAGACGGTAGGCGTGGTGTAGTGGTAACGCGTCTGATCCAATCAGCGAAGTTACTGTACGCCGGGCCCGGTTAATACTGCGATGGGTGACTGCCTGTGGGCAGGTAAACCATCTCGGGATGTAA
>Ga0056128_1010089_pt1 | contig 11786 bp, 6 predicted proteins | sample WorMetLIZISLAND2_FD_71113 | JGI IMG/M metagenome (GOLD analysis project Ga0056128, IMG submission 71113) | Marine gutless worms symbiont microbial communities from Max Planck institute for Marine Microbiology, Germany - Olavius geniculatus... ... | reverse complement strand
ACCTAGTACTGACCATCGTGCAAAATTTCAAGCCGGTCGGCCCACGCATCTCGGAGATCTCGCGCTCGGAAAAAAAATAAACATCTGGGCTAAAACATAAATCTTTCCGAAAACTATCGTTTTTGGGCGGACTAATCATTGTAATGTATGATGTCATACAGCATTAAACAAGAATGATTTGGAGTGCCAGCGCAATCAGTGTAAAATATGGCTCGGTGTTGCATGACATTTCTTTAGTCTACCATCGGATTTTCCAACACGAGGCCCTACGACATGTGATTTTATGAGAGCCCTAACAAGTATGTCTGTAAATTTCTCATTTGCGATTATAAATATTCAATAGCCAAAATCTGTGCCAGCCATGAAAAACTATATGTACAAGGAAAATTAGACTAAAGTTTACAACCCGATAAGCCCCCTTATATTAGACCAACAAACTTTTTTAAAATTTATACACCAGTAAAAGCTATATTTCTCCCATACTCATATGAGCTTAAAGTGGATGTGATGTCATTAATTATGAGGTCATAAAGCGTTAAATGGATATGATTTGGAGTGCTAATGCAAGCAGCACAAATATACGACAATTGTTGAGTCTGCAGCCGGATTTGCGAATGTGTAACCCCGAGGTATGTAATTTTGTGGAAGCCCTGACAAATACGTTCATGAATTTCTTATTTGCAATATTTGCACAGTAGCCAAAATCTGAGCTGGCCATTAATAAGAACGCTTCTGTTAGTTATGATGTCACGTCAGGATTTGACGTTGTCCATAAAATTTTATTCAAAAGTTAACAGTTAGTGATATCCGTCGCATTTGCGAAAGGTTAATCAATTTTTACAATGTACAACCTGGGGAGCCCTGATGTGTGGGGGCCTGGGAGCGAGCCCTGAAAATCTCCTCTAAATTCGGCAGCAAGCTAGCAAGCTGTTCGCAACTCTGGCTTTGCACAATGAGACCACCCTACATACAGTAGAGACTTGCTTTACAGTAACTATTATCTTTTTTCTAAATTTGAAAAATGTTCTCTGTGGTGTAAGCTATTCAAACAATGAGTGACTCAAGTCTGTGGTAAGCCTGGCTCAAGGAACAGATATAAAACGCCTTATGACGTCACAAGTTACAATGACGTCATATTCGCTTTAAGCTCACGTGAGTTCCAGAGAAATGTGCGTTTTACTGGTGTACGGATATTAAAAAGTTTTTCAGTCCAACATATCGACTTGCAAAACTTTTTGAACGCCCCTTGTAACTGTCACAGACAGCTACTCAGCTTCTGACTGATTGATATCTAACTTGTTACTTGATGCAATTATGTTAATTATATGAAAATAATTCAAAACTTAGCATACTAGGCTACTAGCATTAAAAACTCACCGGGATGTGTACGCATAGTTGATAAGAACTTCGACACTGTCAAAGTCCAATCCGTCTAACCTCACACGCTGGTACCTGTGACCATCTCGGCCTAACATCTCCTCAGCTCCATTACCAATAGTGCTACTTGGGCTGTTTGGCATGGAAAACCGCTCAAACAAATAGGTGCTGTTACATGCCAGGACCGCCCTGTGCACAGCAATGTGATGAGATGCTACCTCCAACACTGCATCACACAGGTGGCCCTCCTTACGCATGGTGTTGAGACGAGCCAGTGCTTCAATACGCTGCGTGTGGTCATCAAATATGAGACCAGAACGTGGCAATGCCTCTGGACGCCAAAGCATCATCTCTTCCATGACTGAGCTCATCACAGCTGCACACAAGACTACATACACACATAAGTCAAATCAAACTTTTTGCTTCGTCATAAAGCCAGTATGCTTCTCGAGACATGGCAATGATGCTAGGCTACCAGTATGCTAGATTATAACAGTACAACATGCAAAATAGACAGACTTATTAGTAGTTTGCAGCGAGGTACAGAAGTGTGGAGTGGTCAAAACATATCTGGGTACTGTAAGCCTCCAAACTGACCCACCCAATTTTTTGCCAATTTTGACCAAATTTTCCAAAAATTGTCATCAGAAAGTTCTATGTGTGTATGTGGTCACTTTAGGTGATATATTGGATTTCAACAATTTGGCGCCATCTGGTGAACTCAGTTGTAAACCTAGGGCCCCGACGTCAATGCCAGATGATAGGGCAGGCCAAGATAAACAACGTTTGTCCCTGACACTTTTCTCCTAGGGGTCACCATTTAGGGGTTAGAGCCAAAAACCCTCTTTTTGACCGGTTTGTCACGAGAATAAACCAAGTCCAGTCGTGACCTTAATAGCTAAAAAAAATTTCAACAAATAATTATGTCTCAAACGATTTGTTTTGATGAGGTACATCTAGTATATGTGCTTCTATGCCATGCATTTTCGGGACCCCAACCACCCATCAGGGCAGTTAATTTTGGCACGAAATGTCTACTTTGGCGCCACTTAGCGACATCAGTTACAATGCCGTTGGGCCCATTTTCCGTATTTTTATACACAATGGCTCAGTGAAGAAAGCTGCCAAGTTTCAGCTTTGTACCTGGTCAAATTTGGCGTGCGGTTCAAAAAGGTGAAAAGTCCAATTTGCCCGGTCATTGCTCAGTCAGTATTAGAACTTAGCCCTCATGCAACTAAAGTTTGACTGGACCAGGGTTGTTAACAATACTTGTGAAAAGTACTGGCAATACCAATATTAATACTTTGGCCAAAAACTATTGCCAATACCAATACCGATACTGTTGCAGAAAAGTACTGACAATACCAACACCAATACTTTTACAGGCAATACTTTTTCTACTCATTCAGCAATCACAGGTGCATTTAAGAGGGGGCCCAGCTGGCTGCACTTTTTTTTCCTTCGTCGGTGTGGTAGTCAACTTCAACAGTGAGTTAGATTTTGCATGCCACATATTTTCCACCTCAAGTTAACCAAAGGCCCCCCCATGCAGGACTGTATAGAACAAAGACAACAAAGTGGTCTCATTTTTTTCGCTCGGCACGCTTGCTATAAGACTAAGTTGAGTTGTTGTCCAAATAAGAAATGCTACCCATAGACAGTGACACCCATACATAGTGGTAAAAAAATTTTACCACTATGCCACCCATACAGCTAACAGCTGCCCTTTGTTTATCAAGCAACAAAAGACTGAAAGCTTTCTGTTTCGGCCCCAGGACCCCACTAGGGCCTGGGGGCTCCACTGCCAGACCCCGGTTATAGGCTTGTGTTCACCCATCGACCCTCTTTTTAAAAAATTTGTGAATCCACTCCTGGCATTATGTTTAGTCGCTTGCTGATGCAGTGATTTAGTAAATCTAGTTGTCGCCATGGAATTAAGTACAGATATTAAAGAGACTCATGAAAATCAATACTCGAGAAAAATCTCCATCTCGAGAATTATATTTCTCGCCTTAGAGATTGAACAGTTTGAATAAGACACAATAAACAGCTTCTAGTGCTCGTCAGTGAGTTGCGGTCGGTTTAAATTTTGGGAAGCCAAAAATGAACAAAATGGTGAAAAATTATGACTCCCAAAAATTTTTAAAAGAGAGACATCAGGGTTGGCATTTTGGTCGAATATGATAGCGACCATAAACTTTGGCCCACATACACACCTAGAATTTTCTGAGCCATCCTTTGAATTAATTACAATTTTTGAAAACTTTTGTCAAAAATTGTCGAAAAATTGGGTTACATTTGGGGGGTGATTTCTTGGAAATGGACCCAATTTTTAAAATATTTACTCCCGCATTGAACCCTCTGGCCCATACCTAACAATCTGGCGCAAAAAGCGGATTGATATCGCCTACAGTTTTTGAGATCTGCTCTACGGCGCATTTGACCCCTGAAAAGGGAAAATTTATTTAAACATTTTTCCTCCACTACGCGTAAAAATTTGGGGGTCTGAAATTTTACTTGTCTATGGATCTGGTAGTGCGCCATCTGCGAGAAAAATTTTTTCGTGCCCCCATCTCCCCTATTTGTCAGATTCCCCAAAAATTTCAGACTGCTAGTTTTTGACCTCCCCTACAATCCCTGAAAATTTTGGTGAATGTAGGGTACATAACTATTTTGCTAGACCAAAAAACACGGGCTGAGCGAATGGCAGGTCTAGGTGTTGTAGCTTTCCTCTAAAACGGAGTCTTTATAGCACGGTGATACGTTCAGATCGCCGATCTGAAAAGTGTGCAAAAATTGCTACATTCAGATCAGCAATCTGAACACTCCAAGGCGTGTTGCCATGATGGCATGTGTCTGTAGAAGTACGAGTGCTTATCGGTGCTCATACTGCCGCAGACACATGCCGTCACGGCTAGAACCATTTTGATAGCATATTATCCAATCACTGGCATGGTAGGCACTATTTCCAATGAACACTCCACATGCGTCTGTGGCAGTACGAGCGCCCATGGGTGCTCGTACCAGCGCAGACACGTGCCGTTACGGCAGCTGGCTTACTGATGACCTCAATCACTACAGCATATCATGGGTTTATAACTACAGCAGTGCAGTGCTAATGCAGTTGTGTTGTATAGAGGGCCTATTTTGCAGTGTTCTTCATTACCATCCCATACGCTGTCAGCAGCTTCAACTTTTGTCCAACATTTGCAGGTAAATACATATCTAGTTTGGCCCTAAATTTTACTAAATATTATTTCTTTTGGCGTCTTTCGGCGTCTTTCGCTGTGTTTCGCCGTCTTTAGCCGTGTTTCGCCGTCTTTCCCGTATTTGCACGGACCGACACGGATGCATCCACGGATCGAGAAATTGAGAAAACCACTTATCACGCCAATGTGCTGACAATACTGCAAAACAAAATAAGTACTTATAAAAATGTGCAATGCGAATGACAACGCTCAAAATAACTTAGTACTTACATCACGCGCGCTACGTAAACAAGCGTAAACAACATTCAACAGAAGTAACTAACAGTCCACAAAAGAGATTCCACTTGCTTTTTGGCGTTTTAGCCTACCGCACTAAATAGGTTTTTACTAGCCGACCGTAGACTATAGGAGTACCTAGGTTGCTATTGATCACAAATAGAAAGTTGCATACTGGCTTTTAAATAAAAAGTCATAAAGCCTGTGCCCCCGGCCCGGGCCTAGGCCTAAAACCGCCACTGCTATTGATCTCACACGTCGTGCACAAAGTTCGTGTACTTATTTAAACTTATTTCACTCGAATCATTTTTACATGTTTTCATTAATTTTATTTCTTTTTATTTATTATTGCTATAAACGAGTACAGATGTGTAATTGAGCACGAGCACTCGTTAAACTATTCCGTATAAAAAAATCGGTAGGCCCCTACTCAACGAGTAATCGAATCGATCAATCGATTACTCTGTTCGCGCGGCTCTACTCTGTCTTGATAAATCTATGTATTGTTGGTGCTGTTCTAGACTCTATGTAAACATATACAGAAAATTACTACAGATAAGATAATAAGTTTTTAAAAGTTACTACAGAGAAACGTAAGCATGCAGAACGGAACTATACGCGTGAATTCGAAAGCTGCAGTAGCATGTGTAGTTTCGCTGATAGTATGCGTCTATCTGATTTATTCGTGGGCGTCGGCAAGATCGTCGATGAAATCTGGGACTTACCATCGGCGACTGGACACCTGGAAAAAAAACGACTTTGTTGACATCCCGTCAGGGGTGAAGGAGCAGATGCAGAATGTAAAAGTTGCTGAAGAGAGAGTTAAAGTTGTCATAGATGACACGGTAGTTGGACATTTTTATAATAGTTAGCTGAAGTAGGCGTGTTGTGTTTAAGCCACGGGGTAGAGTGGAGTTTACTGGGCGCCATAGGAATACATTGCGCCTATTATTTCACATATATACCGCATAACTACCAACTACTATGGTTAGGTTTAGGGTTTAGGGTTAGGGTTAGGTGTAGGGTCAGGGTTAGGGTTTAGAGTTAGGGTTAGGTGTATTCCTATGGCGCCCAGTAAACTCCACTCGTCCCAAGCCACGTTTAAGGGCAATGGTAAAATGCGAGGTGCGAGGCGTGAGGAGGGTATAGTGCGAGTGAGCGTGCTAGGAATTCATGCGATGAATGGGGTAATTAGCGAGGCGGCGTGCAAGGCCGCGGTAGGCCTATTGTACGCTGTTGGGGAGGGGCGTGAGTAATAGTCGGCGTCAGGGCACGGACCAAGCACCATTGCTTGTCTCAAATAAAGTGTATGCAAGACGTTCATTTTGTGAAAGAAAAATCATTCAATTTTAAATAATGTAACGTCAAATATAAACGCAACCGTCAGTGCTCACAAAAAAGAATTTAAAACATTATGACATACACAGTATTAAACTATCTATCTGGCTATAACCTAAAAGTTCATGAAAATGAATTATAGAAAATCGAGAACTATTATTATGCACAATATATCAGGTCGTTTCCACTTAGACACGTGACTACAGAAAGTAAAACCATCTCGCTATATAAGCAGCCATCAAAGTCAACTCAGCTTTTTATCCCTACAAAGTAGGTAAATCGAGTTCTGACCTACATTCCTCACATAATTTTTTATTTATCTGCAGTTTAATTGTCAGCGCACAGATCGCACGGGTACTGCTCAGGACCATTGTCACACACTCGTCTCACACACACACACACACGGTAGTACCACTGTGGGCAGAAGTTGCACCCCACCCAGGCGATGGTATCGGTGTTGATATGCTTGTTTTTCCGGGCAGGACGTTCTTGCCTATCGCAGGCGTGACATATGGACTGATCAATGTCGCCGGTGATAGTGTCTGTGGCGGTAGCAGTAGCTGGCTGACTGGTGACGCGGGCAACCAGCTGTGATGTGACATATCATCCCGGTAATCACTGGTTATTACATAAGCAGCAGTGCTGGCTGATCGCACTGTTGACTGCTTCTCGGCGTGCAGCAGCGTGCGTCACGGTGCATGCTGTGCCTTTCATGTCACCGTGCACTGAGCGCACTGCACACACTGTTTAGCACGACCGCCCATTCGTTCAGAATACTGGGTAAACTGCGAGGAATCTATTTATAGTCGACCAATCGCGTGTTGCCTTGCATGCTCCCTTGCACTATACCTTTCTCGCACCTCGCGCCTCGCAGCTCGCATTTTACCCAACCCCACGTTTCAACGTTGCTGAATCTGTTCACTGTTGTGTATTCATTCTCTTGTACTTTACACAATACATTGTTTTTGCAGTTTTGTGTAAAACACTGGGACATTGTATTGATGTTAAAATGCTCTACCATGTAAGGATACTGTGATTCAAAGAAGTTGAGGTAGATTGCTGATGATGCTTCTTTGTTTTTATGCTTTCTCATCAACGATTCAGATTTTGCGAAAGTTTTGAACGCTTTGTAATTTTAACTTCGCTATGTGTAACTTCAACTCTGACTAACAAAACAACGCACGAACAAGTGAACCAAAATATTTGTGGGAAACTTACTTTGTGAAACATCATGCCCAACCACACAGTCAGATTATGTGTTGAGGGTTAGTTATATAGAACACATGCGATATATGTTACAGTTTTAAACTACTTCAATGTCCAAAAATTCACTTTGTTTTTCTTCCAAATTCAAAAGCCTTAGTAGATAGTAGTTTCACTGATAGTCTGCACTCCTCTGAGTTATTCATGATCTGTTGGGTGTCTGGCTTTTTCGCTTCTTTGCCAGTTCGCCCCCTGGCTTGTTCGCCCCATGGCTTGTTCGTCCCCTGGCTTGTTCACCCCCTGGCTGATTCCCCCCCGGCTCTTTTGCTCCCTGGCTTGTTCGCCGTTTGTCTTGTTCACCCCCTGGTTCTTTCACTTCCTGGCTTGTTCGCCCCCTGTGCCTGGCTGATTCACTCCGTCATGAAACGTCCAAGGTGAGGGGACGAAAAAGCCATGGGGCGAACAAGCCAGAGGGTGAATCAGCCAGGCACAGGAGGTGAATCAGCCAGGGGGCAAACAAGCCAGGGGGCAAAAGAGCCAGGGGCAAACAAGCCAGGGGGCGAAAAAGCCATAATTCATCTGTTGAACACTTTTGACCTAGGTTCATAATATTTCATATCTAAATTATCTTCAGTCACTAAGTGGCCAAGTTTGCTTATATCTTTTGTGTCTGACATTAGTAATTGTGCGAATACTGCTGTTGTTAAGCTGTATATCTATGTGAAATGGTAGCTAATGGACATTTTCTATCAGAAGGCAACCAGTGCTGCACCGGCCAGTGACAGTCTTGTGGTTGTCATGTTGCATGGTGCCAGCTCCAGTTCACAAGTTTGGAATAAGATCCACACTATGCATCTCATTGCTGCAATGGGTCATCATGCCATTGCTGTTGATCTGCCTGGTACATACAGTTCACATTGCTTAAAGTATTCGGTGTGTGCTTGTATAACACGCACACTTCTTATGCACAGGAAATTACTGCGAACTGTGCGAGTAATATAAAATTGTGAAATCAAATACTGGTACATGTATAATTTCAGCTTGACCACTGGCTTATCACTACATGAGTAGGCCTAAATCTATGAACATACTCTTGTTAGTGAATACATACAGTAGTGCACAATTCTGTACACACGGCCAGTCACTTTGAACTGTCCCTGGTAAAGTAGAACCAGGAAAGAATGCCAATTTAAAATGCTGCAAAATTTCTACACTTTAAAATGGTGAAGTTAAGATGCAGTGAATATACATTGTGTAGTGTGTTTTAAGCACAATTGCGTCTTTGCTTGTATAGGCATAATATGTTGAATGTTGAGTTTTTTGCATTTATTTATGTTGTACAGCTGTAGTGGATGTATTTTCTAGGCAGGGCTATTTTATGAACTCAAAAACATTGTGCATTTGCTGCCCTTACCTCAGGTTATCTATCTGTTGTGTTAAACAGTCATTAAAAAATATCAAATACAGTTGGCTCCATTTATATGCACATCGGTTATAAGCACACTCCGCCTATATGCACGACGTGCGTCTAGTCCCATTTCAGTTTATGCTATGTTAATGGCAGTCAACTTTGCTTATAAGCACCAGCCATATATGCACAATTTGGCTATAAGGACACACTCTTTCGGCCCCAGCGCCATGACTTACTTCGGTTATAAGCAACTTGGCTGACACAGTGCACGTAAGACCACCTGTAATCAGCCACTTAACGCTCACTGGGATGCCGGTGACGACGTCTAAACCCTAGAATTATGTGTGTAGTCAGAGCTAGTGAGCACCAGGGATGATGTGGGCTACAGTGCATTGCTCCACCCTAGCCTCATGCAGCATCATAATAAACTTCAAACGGCAGTCTGCGGGTTAATAGTGCTAGGCCACCTGCTGTCTATGAGAGTGATTAAGACGACAGATGGGCGGGCAGCATGTAAACTGACTCTACTGGAGTGACCGTTGTCAGCTGCTACATGCTAGGCACCTGATGCCCGCCAAGGAGATGAGTGAGGTGACTGTTTCCTGTGGCGTGGATGACCGCCTATTGTAACTGCATGTTGTAAATGACTGCATTGGTTCTATAAGTCAACTAGGGTTAAATGTACGCTCCGCTTACATGCAAGTCAGCTTGCGGTCCCAAGGACGTGTATATAAGCGGAGTCAACTGGTGACACATTTTCTAACATTCTGCCATTTTAACTTCTCTGAGAAGGGTTGTTTCTTGATGTTTCAACTTGGATAAATATTGGCAAATTAAAATCATGTGTGAAGTATGGTTAAATGTTTGTCATGTGCTTAGCTCTTTTGCCACAGTAATGTACATAATCAGTGGAACAGACATCCTTTATGCAGACTGAGCAATCAATTGGATAGTATGGATACCTTCAAAAGTGATTGCCTTCGATCATTGCAGTATGGCAGTGATATTGAATACTGTGTAGTGTGTTCACTGTTCATGTGATGATTAATGCTAAGTTTCCAAAACTGTCCAATTGCTCAAATTATGTTACACATGCATGTTGCACTTTAATGCACCACCTTATGTAGAAATAGATGGAAGCATTGTAAAATGTGCTACAGCAATTTATCACATTTCGTTTACATAAAACATCTGTACACTGTGTGCTGTACAGGTTGGGCCAAAAGCAAAGATGTTCAGCTGAGTGAGCCATACAAGGATGTGTTTCTGACGGCACTGTTCAAAGCACTGAAAGTGGAACGGCCGATGCTGATCAGTGCTTCAATGAGTGGTAGTTATGTAATGCCGTACTTGATGATGCCAAACCCTGAAACATGCGGGGAACGAGCATCGGCATTCATTCCACTCGCTCCTGTCGGCACGCCAAGGTTCACCCACGCACAGTATCATCGCTGTGAGGTATGCTCCTTTCAGCCTAGTTGCCAAGAACCTTTGAAATTCATGTCTGCATTTTTTGGTGATGTAGATACACTAGTGCTTTGATGGTTAATGGATTAGTTTGACTTTGATGTCAGCAAAATGAAAGCAGCTAATTTGGTTAAGGTTTTGTGGAGTATCTGATGATCATTAAAAATACAAAATATATCTGTCTGTGTTCATTTCGTTTGAGCAAAATACCTTCAGAAGTATGTCACATTTTTCACCACGAGAACACTAAGCTTAGTCATTTTGGTAGTTATCTGATAACATTTGCATTCTGTTGCACAAATTTCTTACCTATGGGTACCAATTAATTATGTGGAAGCAGTAGTTTACCATTCTTTGTTAGACTGCAGCACTGTACTTCCAAAATAGCTGATATATTCCTCTGTCGAAGTTGAGGATGTTTCTGTGTTGTCATATTGTGCAGTTATGGCAGTTGAAATACTATAACAAGCTGTGTTCCAAACAGTTCACAGATTTGTTCCACTAATTTTGTCTACTGGTTTTTAAGTCTACATTGCCAACACAAAATGAGAAACTGTGCAGACTGCTGCCTATGTAAATGAAACACAGAACACGTTGAATTTGATAGTACATTTTTCATTTGGCTTGCGCTGGCATTGCAGATTCCAACAATGATCTGTTATGGGACAAAGGACACAAGGCTTGGTTTGCAGTCGGTTGGCAATCTGCGGAACATGCCAAACAGTGAGATTATGCCAATGGAGGGTGCCGGCCATGCAAACTATGAGGAGAGGCCAGACGAATGGCATTGGCTTCTCTACAACTTCATTCTGGCAGTTCGTCCAACGCACCACTAACTGCAGTGCTGGGCTTGGAAATCTTGGAAGATTTCTCTACTCACTGTGTTGTCTGTTTGTGCCTTGTGCATTTTTAGTGATTATTTTTATTTATTCTGAATGGGTTAATCTCACAGGCCAACCAACCGAGGCAGAAGAATAACCTCCTTTACAGCAGAAATGAATATGCAGCTAGTCTTAAGTAAACTATATTTCAGTCTAGTGGCACAGCCAGTGGGGGGCACAACTGCCCAGGCACTCCACCAAGACTGTTTCAACTTCATAGTTGAAATGCTCGAAGAAACAGAAACCATGTTAGTTTACTTGCAGCATCTTTAAAGTCAACAGAGTAAAACATTGGCAATGTAGTCAGTGAGCAGGCTCACTCGCATGCAATTTAACCAACCAGAGCCTTTGTCTCTGTACATTCACAATTTAGAATTTCTCTGGCTCCTTTCTCCCCAAGAACCGAGCTATCTGCTTTCAAAATCAACCTTTGGTTTTTCACGATTCACTTATGTTGTGTCATCCAGAGGTAGCCAAGCTGCATCACTGTTAAATGTGGCCAAGGTGATCTGCGTGTATTGTTAGGTGTCAGCATAATGCTGTAAGTGTAATTAAAACATTCCAATTTTCATTTGGCATTACTGCTGTTCGTTATGCATACATTGTACATAGGACCCCTTCTAC